>Ga0307375_10003894_pt1 | contig 14434 bp, 15 predicted proteins | sample TR1MG_FD_202531 | JGI IMG/M metagenome (GOLD analysis project Ga0307375, IMG submission 202531) | Soil microbial communities from Risofladan, Vaasa, Finland - TR-1 | ecosystem: Environmental > Terrestrial > Soil > Coastal area > Acid sulfate soil | place: Finland: Risofladan, Vaasa | collected...
TCTCGAAGTACGATCGTGCATATGCGGTTCGCGTGAGTAGGGCTAGGTATTCTGGAACAAGCATGCGTTGATCTGATCGCACCGCGAACACGTGGTTTTGGTGAAGGCAGTTCTTGATTTCCTCAAGCCAGACGGTACCTCGTCCGAGCTTATCTAGATCTCCACCTTCAGTCATCAGCACGTCTCCACGCTTCAGCGTTGCCGACTGAGCCGCCGATCTAGGAATTGTGATCTCTGACACGGAACTCAAATCGACGTGCCCATTCTGAACGTTGGCGACGCGTAGATACGGCATTGTCACCGCGTCCGTCCCGAAGTCACGATTTCCGTCCACCGTGATGCCCGATTGGATGGCTGCCAGGTATCCAAGTCGTACAAAGGCAACCTCTGACTTGCTGGGCACGACCGCAGAGACTCTACTCAAAGCAAGTTCTGCCAGCACTGCCAGTTGGCGGTCATGTGCATACTGCAGTCTGTCGATTCGAGCTGTCTCGGCGTCGAGGAAGTCGGCGATGCGGCGCTGCTCGTCGAGGGGAGACAGGGTCACCTGGATGTTTCCGAGATCACTCGGATTGATCGCTGGATAGCTCACTCCGACTGATCGTGCGACTACTTCGTCAATGAACGGCTGCGATTGACATACGTAGGCGAGAAACCGATCATCGGCACCTGGCTTAGCTTCAATGACTGCGAATCCAGTCGAGAATACGAGCGGTTCGTTGGCGCAAGGAACTTGGGCAATGGCCCGTAGGTAGGTACGCACGGTGGAAACGACCGTGCTTCCTGGGAGAGCTACCCGACGCGCGCGCGATGGCGCGATACCAAAGCGCGTCATTTCATCGGGGGCCGCGACTCTACCACGGCCATCAACAGCTGAGATATCGATGTACTTAAACGAATAACCAGGATCAGTTGTCTCTGGCAAGACATGACGGTTGATGTGAGCGACGTCCTTGAGCCTCACCCGGTCACCTCGCCCAGCAACTTCTGGATCTGCGCTTCAAGGTCGCGCAGCTCGGCGTCGATCTCCGCTAGCGGACGCGGCGGCGTGTAGACGTAGAAGTGGCGGGTGAAGGGGATCTCGTAGCCGACCTTCGTCTTGTCGTAGTCGATCCAGGCGTCCGGGACGTGCGGGGTGACCTCGCGGGCGAAGTAGGCGTCGATGTCCTCGTCCAGCGGGATGTTCTCGTAGTCGCGCAGATCCGGGTCCGGCAGCGGCGTGCCATCCTTCATCTGGACCTCGCCTTCGGGGTCGGACACCGAGACGGCGCCCCAGATGCCCTTCAGCAGCGCCGCCGTGCTCGGCCAGGTCGTGCCGGCCGCCGTGACAGCCTTGCGCAGGGCGCCGGACGCATCCTTCTTCGTCCACCACACCGAGCCGACCGAACCGCGCAGCGCCGCGACCAGCACGTCACGCTCGTCCCACTTGGCCAGGGCCTTGCCGTTGTCCAGCGCCGCCAGGGTGTCCTCGGTGATCTCGAAACGCAGCTTGAGCGGGCGCTCGACGGTGATCCGGTGGTAGCCGAAGTCGCGGGTCCCGAAGATCTTCACCTTCCCGTGGTCCGGGTGCCCGGCGTCCGCCGCGACCGCCAGGGCGTCGACGTACAGCTCGGTGATGTGCTTGATCTGCGCGTCGCTGACCTGCTTGCGCTTGTCTCCGAGCGACTTGCGCATCTTTTCCCACTGGTCGCGGGCGTCGAGCAGGATCACCTTGCGGCGCAGTTCCTTGGCCTTCCGGTTGGACAGGATCCAGAAGTACGTGGAGATGCCGGTGTTGTAGAACAACTGGTCCGGCAGGGCGACGATGCCCTCCAGCAGGTCGTTCTCCAGGATCCACTGGCGGATCTTCGACTCGCCTGACTCGGCCGCTCCGGTGAACAGCGGGGAGCCGTTGAAGACGATCGCCAGCCGCGCTCCCTTGCCCTCGACCGGCTCCATGTGCCAGATCATGTGCTGGAGGAACAGGAACGAGCCGTCGTTGATGCGCGGCGTGCCCGCGCCGAAGCGGCCGGCGAAGCCGAGCTCGGCCTCGTCCTCGACCTCGTCCTTCACCTTCTTCCACTCCACGCCGAAGGGCGGGTTGGCCAGCATGTAGTCGAACTTCCTGTCCCGGTGGCCGTCGTCGCTGAAGGAGTTGCCGAAATGGATGCGGCCGCGCTGGCTGCGCATGAGCATGTCGGCCTCGCAGATAGCCCAGGACTCCGGGTTGACCTCCTGGCCGAACAGGTAGACCTCGGCCTTCGGGTTGATCGACTTGATGTGATCCTCGGCGGCGGTCAGCATGCCGCCGGTGCCGCAGGCCGGGTCGAGGATGTTGATGACCTGGCCTTCGCCGGCGACGGTGTCGGTGTCGGGGGCGATCAGCAGGTCGACCATCAGCTTGATGACTTCGCGCGGGGTGAAGTGCTCACCGGCGGTCTCGTTGGAGTCCTCGGCGAATTTGCGGATCAGGTGCTCGAAGACGTAGCCCATGTCGTGGCTGGAGAGCTTGTCGAGGTCGCGCATCTCGGCGAACTTGCCGACGACCCGGTACAGGATCTTCGAGCCGGCCAGCCGGGTGATCTCGTTGTCCAGGTCGAATCGGGCCAGGATCTGCCGGACGTTCGGGGAGAAGCCGTTGATGTAGTCGCGCAGGTTCTTCGCGGCGTTCGGGGCGTCGGCGGCGATCGTCGTGAAGTCCTGCTCGGAGGTGTTGTAGAACGGCAGCCGCGCCGCGTTCTCCAGCAGGTGCCGCTTGTTCTGGATGTCGAGCCCGGCGTCGCGGGCGCGCACCGCCGCGCGCGTCGGCGCCATGACCGCGTCGAGGCGGCGCAGCAGCGTGAACGGCAGGATCACCTGGCCGTACTCGTGGCGCTTGTAATCGCCGCGCAGCAGGTCGGCGACCGACCAGATGTCGCCGGCCATCTTGGAGTGCGTGGGTCCTGAGGTCACAGCTATCTCGTCTCACCTTCAGTTATGCGGACGTCATCAGCTTTCTTCATCACGGGCAAGTCCGGAGCCAATACGCCGGCGGTCAGGCCGTGGGCGGTCTGGTCGATCACGGCCGCGCTCACCTTGGCGAGCGCGGCGAGCGCGTCGTCCAGTTCCTGCAGGCGGCGGAACGCCTCGCCGTAACGGCGCTGCTCGGCCACGGGCAGGCGGGGAACGCGACAGCGACGCAGGTCGTCGCGGCTGAGCGCGCCGAGCGTATTGGCGACCGGCAGCGCGGCGGCGTCGGCGCGCAGGAAGGCCGCGACGAAACGCGGGTCCAGGCGGGTCGCGTCAATCTCGACGACCTGGGCGATGCCGGCGTCATCGGCGGCTGTGCCGGTTGCGACGACTGGTGGTCGGCCGAGAGTCCGCAGGAGCAGATCGCCGGCCAGCGGGGTGGTGTCGCGAGAGCGGATCGTCAGCGCGCCGACGCGTTCGAGTTCGCCGAGGGTGACGTGGGAGTGGCGGGTCGGCGCCTTCGGGGCTTCGAAGCGCGGCAGGCACTGGCCGATGCGCGAGTAGAGGGCCTGCAGCCGGCCGGTGACGCTGGCCAGGTCGTCGGCGCTCGCCTGGACGCGCGTGGCGACATAACGGGAAGGCAGCAGGCTGATATCGCCGTCGAGCAGTTGCAGGCGCGGAACGGCGCGGGAGATCGTCGGATCGGCGTCGTCGAACAGCCGCTCCCAGGCGGCGAACTCGTGCGGGACGTCGGCCGCGTCACCGAGCCTGGACAGGTCGATCATGCGCACGGCCGCGTGGTCGGGGGAGCCGTAGGGACGTTGCAGGACCCAGAGATACACGCCGGTGCCGGGTACCGAGCTCATCCCCTCGGGCAGCGCGATCACGTCGCGCAGGGCGCCGGAGCGCACGAGCGCGGCCCGGATGTGCTCGCCGGACGGCTGAACGCAGGTGCGCGGCGACACGGCGACGACGGCCACGCCGCGCGGGCGCAAATGGGCGTAGCAGTGTTGCACCCAGGCCAGCTCGCTATCGCGTGGCGCCGGAATGCCGAACTCCCAGCGCGGATCGGTGGTCAGCTCGACCGATGGCCATTGCGGGAGGTCGAAGGGCGGCTCGCAGACGACGGCCGCGGCCGCGCCGAGGTACTTGCTGAGCCGGTTGTCGAGCAGCGAGTCGCCGGCGTAGATCTCATACGGCACGCCGTGGGCATTGCCGCGCAGGTTCAGCGCGGCTGTCGCGGCGGCTGATTCCTGGATTTCCTGCCCGGCGAGCCTGACGCGGTCGCCGAACCGGTCGGCGACGGCCATCAGCAGCGTCGCGTGGAAGCAGGCGGGGTCGATCACGGCGGGCGCCGCGGTGTCGTCGGTGTCCCTGGTGTCGTCGGCGTCCGCCGGCCGTGCGGCAGCGGTCGAGCGCGGCAGGAGCGACGCCATGACCCTGGCCAGCAACTGACCCGAGGTCAGGTCGGCGATGGCACGCTCGGGCACTTCTTGCTCGGCGCGCCGCGCTGCCTGGTCGTACCGGCCGTCTGGCGACCACGGCGAGCCGCTGATCCGCTGGGTACCGGTCTCGGTGCGGCCGGCCGTCGCCAGCTGGTCCGCCTTGCCGGTCGCCTTCAGCCATGCCTCGACCGCGGGCCGGGAGAACGTCGGGCTGGTCGGGCTGCCGCCGACCGGCTGGGGGAACTCCGGATAACGGCGGCGCCAGTTCGACACGGCAGCACGACCGACACCAGCCAGCCGCGCGATCGCGGCGGCTGTCATCTCGTCGTGCTCGTCAAGGCTCACGGAGGTGACCTTACCGGAGGATTTACCCCGGACGCAGGCTGTTGTTAACATAGTTGCCATTGTTCACAGATTGGCAATGGCAAGGTGGTGGTGTGATCTTTAAGGCGGGGCGCTCGTCCAGACTGGCGGAGTTTACGGCTAACCGAATGATGCAGGCTCGGGCGTCGGGTTCGCTGTGGACTGGTATTACGACCAGTCCTCGACGGCCGTCACCATCGAGTCGCTGTCCCTGCTCGACCCGCACAATCTCGTGCTGCATGGCGACCGATCGGCTGCCAAGGCCTTCGAGGAAGGCATCGAGCAGCGGCGCCAGGGCCGCCCGCTCGTTCTTGCGGGCGGTACTGCCGAGGACGCCAGGACTGCCTCGGCGAGGTTTGCGCGCAGGTCCGCCTCGGGGAAGAGCGTCGGGGCCGACCGGACGCGATGGGCGCGGCCGGTCCTGGGTCGGGTTCCCGGCTGCGCCGCTTCGTTAGCCGTCCCGCGGCCGGGGGAAGGCCAGCCTGCGGGCTGCACCGGCTGGATCTTCAGCGCTGTGAACGGCATAAACGGGGCGTCCGCTGCGGCATGGCCGGGCGGCATCAGCTCAGGCCAGGCCACCGGCCGCTCCTGCGCGCCGGCCGGGGCCTCGGCCGGCGCACCGCCGACAACCGCCGGCTCGCAAGCCATGTTGTCCCCTCTCGGACGGTTTTCCGGAAGGTCAGGGGATAGGAAGCAAGCGACGGGCCTGGACTAGCAGCGAAGACGTTCGCCAGGCCAGGGCGTGCACCGCCGGTCCGCAGCGGTTCCCCCCGGGAGGCGCAGTCGCCGGGATGCCCGTTGTCGCGGTACCCAGGGGGCGGTTGGCTAGGGGGCGGGAACCGTGGCAGGGGAGCACCGGTCCGCTGATCCGGGTGCGCGGCCCGTGCCGGCGTGGCGTCTGCGCGGGTCGTGTCCCGGCCCGGGGGAGGCCGCCGTGGTGGCCCGTCCAGCATGCGGCTGAGCAGGCTGGACAGCTCCCGCGCAGAGGGCGCGGTCACGAGCCCGTTACGGTCCGCCAGCGCCCACCATTGCAGCGTCGACCGGCCGAACCAGGCCGGTACTCCGGCGAAGCGGCTGGCCAGGTCGGCCTCGCCGTCACTGATCGCGGCCTCGTGGTCCTGGGAGGGTGCGGGCACTGCGGCGCCCGTACCCTCCCAGGGAATATCGGCCCATACCAGCCGCCCTCGCTGGTCGCCGTATGCTCCGGTGCGCACTGCCAGGGCGCGCACGACTACCAGGCCCCGGCCGCGCTCCCCCATGGGGTCATCGATCACCTGCGGCCCGGTCGGCGCGCCGCCATCGGCGACTGCCACCCGCACCACCGGGCCATGCCAGGTGATTTCTGTCGCGAACCAGCCGCCCCGCCCGCTGGCGGTGTGCCGGACGGCGTTCGCGCCGTATTCGGTCGCGACGGTGAGCAGGTCATCACGCGCCGGGCAGTCCGGCAGCAGCGACGCCAGCCACCGCCGCATTACACCGAGCTGGCGTTCCTCACCGGGGAACACCCGCCGCCACCGCAGCCCGGGCACGAGCGCCGGCGGCGCTCCTGTTGTGCTGGCGCCCCGGCCGGGGGCGCCGCCGGGAACAGACATATGTCCTCCCTTGCCGCTGCTGGCTGGCGCTGGCCGGGGTGCCGCAGAGGGATTGCGCGCCTGCGGTCATCGCTGCCGGTCCTGGCCCTCGCCGTTCCGGTTGCCATGGGTCAACCATGCGGTCTGCAAATAGCAAACTCAAGCATTCATACTTGGGCAACAACGAGCGTTCATGGCGGAACAATGGCATGCATAATGGCTGATGGCAGCTGAGGCTGGCAGACTATGGGCAAGCATCAGCAGCGGGAGGTGGCACATGGCCCAGGTGGCCCCCGGCGGCCCGACCGTCTTGCGCATGATCCTCGGCAGGCAGCTCCAGGCGCTGCGCGAGAAAGCCGGGCTGTCCTATGAGCAGGCAGCCGAGGAGATCTACACCTCCGCCTGGACGCTGCGCCGGATGGAAAAAGCCGACGTCGGGCTCAAGCTCAACTACGTCAAGAGCCTGCTGCTCGCCTACGGCATCACCGACATCCGGGAGATCGACGCCTTCCTCGACCTGGCCCGGGAGGCGAACAAGCCCGGCTGGTGGCACAGCTACACCGACGTGCTGCCCTCCTGGTTCCGGCTCTTCCCCGCCCTGGAGCAGGCCGCCAGGCTGATCCGCGGCTACGAGCCGCACTGCGTGCCCGGGCTGCTGCAGACCGAGGACTACGCCCGCGCCCTCGCCACCGCCGGGTACCCCGACGCCCCCGCCGGGGAGACCGGGCGCAGGGTCGCCCTGCGCATGGCCCGCCAGCAGATCCTCGCCCGCCCCGACCCGCCCCAGCTATGGGTCGTGATCGACGAGGCGGTCCTGCGCCGCCCCGCCGGCGGTCCTGCGATCATGCGAGCCCAGCTCACCTGCCTCATCGAGGCGGCCGGGATACCGAATGTGACTCTCCAGGTACTGCCGTTCGCCGCGGGTCCTCACCCGGCTATGTACGGCATGTTCCACCTGCTGCGCTTCCCGGCCGCCGAACTGCCCGACATCGTCTACGGCGAGAACATGACCAGCGCCTTCTACCTCGACAAACCACACGAGGTCGCCGCCTACGCGCAAGCACTCGACCAGCTGTGCGCCCGGGCCGCGCCCGCTGAGAAGACCCCGAAAATCCTCCGCGACATCCGCAAGGAGTACTGACAATGCAGCACGCGTATAACGGGATGCCCGCCGCTGACCTCGGCGCCGACGGCTGGGTCAAGCCGTGGAGCAGCCCCAACGGCGGGTCGTGCCTGGAAGCCAGGAAGCTTCCCGGCGGCCAGGTCGCCCTGCGCCAGTCCGCCGACCCAGCCAGCCCCGCCCTCATCCTGCAAGCACACGAGATCCGCGCATTCGTCGAGGGCGCCAAGGCCGGCCTCGCCGACGGCCTCCTCAGCTAGCCGCCCGTCAGCCATTGCCGCCCGCTCGGGCGGCAATGGCGCACCGGCGCCGGCGCCGGGCACGCATCCGGCTGGACTCAACGTAAAGGTACGGCATGTCACACGACCTCGGCTTATGGCTGCGCGAACAGCGGCAGGCCCGCGGCTGGAGCGCCGCGGAGATGGCCCGCCAGCTCCAGCGGGCCGCCAGAGCCAACGGCGACAAGACGGTGCCCGGCTGCGCCATCCTCGCCTCTTACATCCGCCGCTGGGAACACGGCACGACCGGCCCCACCGAGCGTTACCGGCTGCACTACTGCACGGCGCTCGGCATCCCGCCCGCCCAGTTCGGCTCAAGCCAGCCCCAGCCGCCCGAGGCGGAGGACAGCCCCGCCTCTGCGGTCCCTGATGCTCCCGGCATCCGGCCAGGCGCTGATCTGCTTGCCTGGCCCGGGGAACCGGGCGGCTATCGTGATATCGAAGGGCGTTACAAGGACGCAGATCGCGTGGGATGGCCAGCAGGCACGGGCGTTGCGCTTGACCTGGTGATCACGGCGATCGCGGAAGAGTCGCAGGATTTCGGGGAGTGGGCTGACACGTCGAACGTCGGAGATGCCACGCTGGAGCACTACGCCGCCCAGGTGCGGCAGCTCGCGCGTGACTACGTGCACGCGGCGCCGTTTCCGCTGTTACTGGATGCCAGACGGCTCCGCGACCGGGTTGCGGTCTGCTCCCGGGCCGCCCGATGAGGTGCTGGAGCGGTTCACCGCCGCCATCCGGGTAACCCGGTGGCTGCGTGCTCAGGGGTTCCCCGCGATCGAGCCGCTTGACGTGGACCAGCCGGTGACTGTGCCTGGCCACGTGGCAACGTTCTGGCGGTATGTGACAGTGACGGGGGAGGGCCGTGATGTCACCGCTCTGGGGCGGCTGGTGCGATGGCTGCACGAACTGCCGCCGCCAGCCGTGGTGCTTCCCGCTGCCGACCCGCTGGGGTCGCTGCGCGCTGACGTGGAACACAGCGGCGCCATCACTACCGGAGAGCGGGAATGGCTGCTGGCCAGGGCCGGCGAGCTGGAGCGGCAGGTCCCCAGCGCGCGGTGGGTGCTGGGGACGGGGCTGGTTCACGGGGACGCTCACGCCGGTAACCTGCTGCATGCCCCGGGCGGCGTGGTGCTGTGTGACTGGGACTCGGTCAGCAATGGCCCGCGCGAGCTGGACCTGCTGCCCACGAGCATGTGGAGCCGCTACGGGCGTCCGCGCGCTGAGTGGGATGAGTTCTGCGCGGCCTACCACGTCAACCCGGATGACCTGCCCGGACTGCCGCTGCTGCAACAGCTGCGGGAGTTGCAGGCTCTCGCCGCCTACGTCCGCAACGCAGCCGACCCGGCCTTCCGCAGCGAACTGTCCAAACGCATCGCCAGCCTGCAGACCGGCACCCCTACTCCGTGGCGAGCCCTCTGAACTCAGTTCCTGCCAACGCCTGCCGGTGTCCCCCGTGCTGGCGCCTTGCCAGGCTGCCTCACTCGCGCCTGCCTTTTACGGAAGGTCCCGCGCGCCAGGGGCGGTGGCTTTGCGGCCGACACCGCCATAAATGCCGATCTTCGCCAGCTCGCGCGGAGCGGGCGGCTTGCCATCCGGCCGCCACAGCGGCACCTGGACCAGGCCCGGCTCGACCAGGTCGAACCCGGTGAAGAACGCGGCGATCTGCGCGTGAGGGCGCAGCACCAGCGGCGCGGTAGCCCGGTCGTAGACCGCGGTGGCCTGGCTGACCGCGGCCTCGGCGTGAAAGTCACCAGACCCGTGCGACAACGCCAGGTAACTGCCGGGCGCAAGCGCGTCAGACAAGGTGCCGATGATGCGTCCCGGATTCTCGTCATCGGTCAGGAAATGCGCGATCGCGATGAGCAGGACAGCGACTGGCTGACTGAAGTCGATCAGCTCCCGCACCCTCGGGTGGGTGGGCGAGGATCGCCTCGGGCTCGCGCAGGTCGGCCAGCACGATGCTGGTGTTACCTTCGCCGGTGAGCAGGGCGCAGGCATGCACATGCACGATGGGATCATTATCCAGGTAGGCGACCCGCACCTCCGGCGCGATCTGCTGGGCAACCTCGTGCACATTGCCTGCCGCGGGAATGCCGACGGGTACCGCAAACTGCGCGTGGTCTCAATTCGTGTGAAGTTGGGGATTCTTTCGTCACTGTGACGCATCCGTTCCATCCGCTGTCGGGGCGGCGGCTGCAGGTGCTGTTTGAGCGGAAGCTGCCCAGCGGGGTGGTGGTCAGCTGTGAGGGTGGCCCGCTGGGGTCGGTGCAGCTTCCGGTGGCCTGGACCGACCGGGTCCCGCCGGCGGCGCAGGCGCCGCTGACTTATGAGGTTCTCATCGAGCTGGCCGGGGCGATCTCGGCTGTTAAGCCGCGACACGGCGGGTGATGTCGTTGACGTCCGCTGCTGCCGGCGTCATCATCTTGTCTGATGATCACGCACAAGAATCCGGAGTGGGAGCGGCTGGCCACGGCCGAGCTGCGCTCCCGCCGCGCCGCGCTGGTCGCCGCCTTGCCGCAGGCAGGCGCGCTGCTGCCCGGCGCGCTGGTCGGACAGTTCCGCAGCTGCGGAAAGGAGAGATGCCGATGCACGCGTGGCGAGCCGCACGGGCCGTATGTGTACCTGCAGGTCGCCGGGCACCTGGTCTACGTGCCGTCAGCGCTGGCCGAGGCGGTCCGCACCCGGGTAGAGACCTCGCACCGGCTACGGGAGATGCTGGAGGAGATCTCGGCGATCAACCTGGAGCTGCTGGCCCGGCGGGAGCTGGATTAGGCCATGCCTGGTGCCTGTGCGCTGCTGCCGCCCGTGCTGGCGGCCGCAGGCGTGCAGGCGGAGATGGTCGCGGCGCTGGCCAACATGGCCGAATCCGCGCTCGCGGCAGATCCGGCACCGGCGGTGAGCAGCGGTGATCCGCGGGGAGCACAAGCTGACCCGCTCCCACCTGGAGCGCACCGCGATCGTGTACGTCCGCCAGTCCACCCTGGTGCAGGTCCGCGAGCACACCGAGTCCACGCTGCGCCAGTACAACCTTGCCGCGCAGGCAGCCCAGCTGGGCTGGGCAGGAACGGCAATCGAGGTGATCGACGCCGACCTGGGCCTGTCCGGGCGCACCGCCAGCCACCGCGACGGGTTCAAGCAGCTGGTCGCCCGGGTGTGCCTGGGCGAGGTGGGGGCGGTGTTCGGGCTGGAGGTCTCCCGGCTTGCCCGCTCCAACGCCGACCTGGCCCGCCTGCTGGAGCTGGCCCGCCTCACCGGCACCCTGGTCATCGACGGCGACGGGGTTTATGACCTGTCCGACATCAACGACCGGCTGCTGCTGGGGCTCAAGAGCCAGATGAGCGAGGCGTTATCCGGATATCGGCATAACATCTCTTATGCGGACTTCCCCGTTATGCCGATCAGGAGCTGCGAGTTCGCTGCGGGCTTGGCCGGCGGTGTCGGCATGTCGGCATAATCTCAGCTCGGCGATGGCTTGCCGCCAGTCTTTTGCCAGGTCGGGTGCTGATTCTTCTCTCTGGACGCGATGGTCGTCCGGAGAGGAGTTCATGATGGCGAAAACGAAACCGTGCTGGGCGGAGGTGGCCGGTCCGCTCGCGGAGTACGCGGCCGGGTTCCGGGACGAGCTGTTCCGGCTCGGCTATACCCCGCTCACCGCGGCCTGCCAGGTCCGGCTGACCGCTCACCTGAGCCGGTGGATGACGGCCCGGGGCCTGAGCGCACGGGACCTGGACATGCCGGCTGCGGAACGGTACTTCGCGGCCCGCCGTTTGGCGGGATACGCGAACGAGCGGACGGTCGAGGCCCTCGGCCCGCTGCTGGGCTACCTGCGCGGGCTCGGGGCCGCCCCGCTCCCGCCGGCGGAGCCTCCGACGGAGACCGGCCTGCTGCTGGACCGGTTCGCTGCCTACCTGGCCTCCGAACGCGGCCTGGCACCGACGACGATCGCGCTGAACGTCCGCCTGGTCCGCCCGTTCCTGCAGCAGCGGGCGCTCGAACGCGGCGGGCGCCTGGACCTGGAGCAGCTGACCGCCGGCGAGGTACGGGCATTCGTGCTGGACCAGGCCAGGAAGCAGCCGCGGTCGGCCAAGCGGATCGTGACCGCGCTGCGGTCCCTGCTCCGTTTCCTGCACGTCGACGGAATCCTGGCCGTCCCGCTGGCGGGCGCGGTGCCGTCGCCGGCCGGGCACTCGCTCGCCGGGCTTCCCCGCGCACTGGAATCCGGACAGGTCGAGGCGATGCTGGCCTCCTGTGACCGGGCCACCGCGACCGGGCGCCGGGACCGGGCGGTCCTGCTGATGCTGTCCCGGATGGGCCTGCGAGCCGGCGAAGTCGCCGGGCTCGGCCTGGACGACGTGGACTGGCGGCGCGGCGAGATCACGGTTCGCGGCAAGGGCGGGCGCCGGGACCGGCTGCCGCTGCCCGCCGACGTGGGCGCGGCGATCGTCGCCTACCTGCGCGACGGGCGCCCGGCCGGCGCGCTGGACCGCACGGTGTTCATCGCCGCTCAGGCGCCCCGGGAAGCGCTGTCCTACCTCGGGATCACCACGATCGTCGCGGAGGCCGCCACCCGGGCAGGGATCCCCGGGCCGGTCCATGCTCATCGCCTGCGGCATTCGGCGGCAACCGCGATGCTGCGCGGCGGCGGGTCGCTGACCGAGATCGGGCAGGCTCTTCGCCATGCCCGCCCGGCCACGACTGCCATTTACGCGAAGGTCGACGTCGACGCGCTGCGCCCGCTGGGCCGTCCCTGGCCAGGCCAAGAGGAAACCGCATGACGGCGGACGGACGCCCGCTGAGGGACTCGCTGGAAGACTACCTGGCGCTGCGCCGCGCGCTGGGCTTCAGGCTCAAGACCGCCGGGCGGCTGCTGGATCAGTTCGTCAGCTGGCTCGACGATCGCGGCTCTGACACGATCACCACCGAAGATGCCCTGGCATGGGCGGTGCTCCCGCCCAGGGCCTCGCAGGCGTGGCAGTCGATCCGGCTCAGCATGGTCCGCGGATTCGCCGCCTACCTGCACGGCACCGACCCGTCGGTCCAGGTTCCCCCGCCCGGCCTGATCCGCCGCGGGAACGATCGCGCGACCCCTTATATCTACTCCGACGCCGAGATCAGCGCTATCATCGCCGCGGCCGGAACGCTGCGGCCCCGGTTCCGGGCCGCCACCTACCAGGCCCTGATCGGCCTGCTCGCAGCGAGCGGCGTCAGGATCGGGGAAGCGCTCTCCTTCGACCGCGGCGACCTTGACGCTGACCAGGGCATGCTCACCATCCGGGACGCCAAGTTCGGGAAGACCCGGCTGATCCCGCTGCACCCCAGCACGACCGCCGCGCTGACCCGGTACTCGGCCCTGCGGGACGAGCATCACCCCCGTCCGGCCGACCCTGCGCTGTTCCTGTCCACCGCCGGGACACGGCTGCGGCACAGCAACGTCAGCCTCACGTTCAGCAAGCTCACCGCCCAGGCCGGGCTGGCCCGGCGGTCAGCTTCCTGCCGTCCCCGCATCCATGACGTCCGCCATTCCTATGCGGTGGCTACTGTCCTCGGCTGGTACCGCGACGGCGCCGACGTCGCCGCGATGATGCCGCGGCTGTCTACATATCTCGGCCATAACGACCCAAAGCATACATATTGGTACTTGTCGGCCGCGCCTGAGCTGATGGCGCTGGCCGGCGACCGGCTGCACGCTCACCTGCAAGGAGAATCATGACCGCCCTCGCCCCCACCCTGCAGGCATTCTTCACCGACCGCCTGGCGCTGCAGCGCCAGGCCAGCGGCCACACGGTCGCCGCCTACCGGGACGCGCTCAGGATGCTGGTCGTCTTCGCCGCCCAGCGCGCTGGCAAGGTCCCGTCCCGGCTGGACATCGCCGACCTGGACGCGCAGACGGTCGGCGCGTTCCTGAACCACCTGGAAAACGAGCGCGGCAACAGCGTCCGGACCCGCAACGCCCGACTCGCCGCGATCCACTCCCTGTTTGGCTACGCCGCGGTGCGCCACCCCGAGCACGCCGCTGACATCCAGCGGGTCCTGGCCATCCCGCCCAAGCGCTTCGACAAGGCCCTGATCACCTACCTCGCCGAAGACGAGATCACCGCCTTGCTGGCCGCACCGGACCTGGCGACCTGGACCGGACGGCGCGACCAGGCGCTGCTGGTGCTCGCCTGCCAGACCGGGCTGCGCGCCACCGAGCTCACCAGCCTCGCCATCGGAGACGCTCACCTGGGCACCGGCGCGCACGTCAGCTGCCTGGGCAAGGGCAGGAAACAGAGGATAACCCCGCTCACCCCGGCCACCGTGACGGTCCTGCGCTCCTGGCTCGACGAGCGCGGCGGGCTGCCCGCCGACCCGCTGTTCATCACCCGCCGCGGCACCCCGCTCAGCCGCGACGCCCTGGAACGGCGGATCGCCAAGTACACCGCCATCGCCGCAGAATCGTGCCCGCCGCTGCTGGAGAAGAAGGTATCGCCCCACGTTTTGCGGCACTCTGCGGCCATGAGGCTGCTCAGCGCCGGCGTCGACACCTCGGTCATCGCACTGTGGATGGGCCACGAAAATACCGCCACCACACAGGTCTACATCCATGCTGACCTGGCACTCAAGGAACGGGCGATAGCCCGGACGGCACCCCAGAACACTACACCCGGCCGCTACCAGCCGGCCGACGACGTACTCGCGTTCCTCGACGCACTGTGATTATGCCGAACGTCCTGCCCGTAACCGCGG
>Ga0307375_10003899_pt1 | contig 14426 bp, 12 predicted proteins | sample TR1MG_FD_202531 | JGI IMG/M metagenome (GOLD analysis project Ga0307375, IMG submission 202531) | Soil microbial communities from Risofladan, Vaasa, Finland - TR-1 | ecosystem: Environmental > Terrestrial > Soil > Coastal area > Acid sulfate soil | place: Finland: Risofladan, Vaasa | collected...
ATGGCAAAGGTAGCGGCAATGCGGGCACAACCACTTGGGACTGGTGGTGTAGTAAAAGGAAGTTCTCCGACTACTACATCTGATAACATTCCAGTTAGTGCAACGGCAGGAGAGTTCATGCAACCAGTAAGTGCTGTTAGGAAATATGGACTCGGTGGTATGGAGGCTATTAGAAGAGGATTAGTGCCTCCAGAATTGTTGAATCGTTATAGTATGAAGGGATTTAAGATTCCTTCTGGTAGTAGACTGGCAGAAGGAGGTACGCCGAGCCTTCCTCCTGGAGAAGGAGGAGCAACGCCAGGAGTAGCAGGACAACCGATTAATATAATAAATATGCTCGATCCTAAAGAGTTTGATAAGTACTTGTGGTCTCCGCAAGGAACGAACTCAATAGTAAATATAATTTCTTCTAACCAAGATAGGATTCGTAGACTACAGACGTCATGATAATTGATGATATAATAACTCTTCCTCCAAACTGGGCAGATGGTGTATCTTTAGAGAGATCATGGAAGACAAGTATTCAAACTTCTGTCGTCGGCTTGGAGATACGCAGTGCTTTGTTTACTTGGGCTCGTAGGAGACTGCAGTTTACAATAAACTCCTTAACTGCCGCTGAATCCAACTTTTTAAGAAGAGTACTTTGGAAAAATATCCATAATGTTTTAGGTATTCCTTTTTGGATGGATAGAACTCCTCTAACCGTTCAAGCTGATTCAGGTCAAGCTGTACTTCAGGTCGCTGATACTACAAATAGAAATTTTGAAGTTGGTGCTCCTTGTGTAGTAATGACTTCTTATGATACATATGAATATGGTGAAATACTCTCATTTACAGATACCTCAATAACTTTAACTGCAAATTTAACTTCTACTTGGGCAACTGGTTCAGTTTATCCAGTACTTCAATCAAGATTTGAGTGGCAGCAGCAACTTGGTGGAATTACAAGTGCCATAGCTAATTTAAGTGTGAATGCTGATGAGGCATTCGATGCTGATGTGACTAAAGTCTTTATTGGTGCAGATCCATTTATCACTCATCTTAGTAGACCAGTATTTACTCTTGAACCTAACTGGCGTGAAACTGTAGACCAGACGATAGGAAGACCTTACGATATATGGAAATTCCTTGGTAAAGAAGCAGTTGATACTTCACGGGAAGAGAGTACTATTGGAACCAAAGCACTATTCACCTTTTATAATAGAACTGACTTATACGAGTTCATAAAATTCTTCGACTATGTAAGAGGTAGATGGGGTAGATTCTACTGCCCCACTTGGATGAGAGATGTAGTAGTTACTTCTGCAGTAGGTTCAGCAGATACAGTACTCGACGTTGAAGCAATTGACTGGGCGAACTACTGGGACATTGGATACGATATTGGTCCCGCAGGTGCTAATCTTTTCTTGTGGGCACCTGATGGTACAAAGGTAGCGAGAGAGATAGTAGATGAACCAACTACCACTACTTTGGAATTAGGAAAAGCAGTAGGTATAGATGTTACAGCAGAAGGTCTTTACGCTTTGCTTTGTTCGTTTCTTCCACTATCCAGATTTGCTACTGATTCTATTGAGATAAAATATGAAGCTGAGAATGTGGCGGAAGTACAGGTCACCTTTGTAACTATTCCTGGCGTGTCTTCTTATAGTTCTTCGTCTTCATCGAGTCGAAGTTCATCCAGCTCATCATCTAGTTTAAGTTCAAGTAGTTCCAGTTTAAGTTCAAGCAGTAGTTCATCCAGTTTATCGAGCAGTAGTTCTTCGTCATGGAGCAGTTTCAGCAGTAGTAGCTCATCCAGTAGCAAATCCAGTAGTAGCAGTTCGTCCAGTTTATCGAGCAGTAGCAGCTCATCCTTATCAAGCAGTAGCAGTAGTTCGAGTCAATCTAGTAGTAGTTCAAGTTATTCAGTGGGTCCGCAATGGAATTCTATATGGGACAATACTGACTTTCAAATCTATCCCGCTGTTCCGCGAGGTTCTTGGCAAACGGATCATTGGGAAGGTGATGTAGGAAGTCCTTACTATCTAACAATTTCTCCGGTAGGTGGATGGGAAGTTGGATATCGTCCTTCAAAAATGAGAATTACTTTTTCTAATTATGCAGGACCGATTGGAATTTGGTTATATGATACAAGTAATTTTTTCATTGTCAACGATGATACGATTTCAAATCTAGATGAATTGACTATTGACTTCGCAACTAAGAATTTAGATATAAAATTTATTTTATTTAGAATTGGTATGCAGGATGCTCACATAGATAATATCGAATGGTTCATATAGGAGTAATGGATGACTGTATCGCAAGACTTCATAGATGCTGAACAGACAGCAGAAAGACGACCTGCTGAGTTATACCATTTGTGGCAAACGGGAGTGATGAATAAATACTTTACTTCTGGAGATGCACCTGTAGTATATGATGGAAATACATATATCCCGACAACGGTTGAAAGAGGTAGTTTTAAACATACGGTCACGGTTGAAGAAACAAAAGTTTCATTGAATTTTGCAGACGTTCCAGATCCTTTCGATGACTACATAGATCAGACGATAGTGGATACTATTTGGGTCAAGATAATGAAGATCCATAGGGACATGAGTCCTGTAGAAGTAAATACTACTTTTGTCGGTAGAATAAAAAACATTACATTTGAAGGGAAGGCTATAAAGACAACTTGTTCTGGTATCAAAGGATTGTATAAGAAGTCTATCCCAAAGTATAGATACCAGCCCTCTTGTAATCATCTACTATATTCAACAGAATGCGGGTTAGTAAAAACTAACTTTGATTACCAAGGAGTAGTGTCTGCTCTTACTACAGATGGGTTGTATTTCGAATCAGTCGATATATACAACCTGATGGTAGTAGATGCAATTAGTACTGATAACTGGTGTCAATGGGGTTATGCCGAGTTCGGTAATTACAGAAGAGTAATTGCTATCCATAGTGACAAGTCCTTTTATTTAAGGTACAAGATTCCTGGTCTTGCAGTGTCTGATACTATAAAAGTTTATGCGGGATGTGATGGTCTTCCAATTACATGCAGGGATAAATTTGCAAACATGAATAACTTTTTAGGCTTTAAAGATATTCCATTTGATAACCCAGTAACAACGGCGATACCATAATGAATTATTTCGATACCGAGAAAAAACAGGAAGAATTACTTAAAATATTGAAGTCATGGGAAGGCACTCCTTATAGGCATAAAATAGGAGTAAAAGGTAAAGGAGTAGATTGCATTCACTTGACGGGACGTGTAATGGTTGAAGCGGGAGTAATCCCAAAATTCACCGTTCCTGATTATGCACCTGACTGGCATTTACATAGGACGAACGAATTGCTTATAGATGGAATAAGTCAATTTCCGAATGTAGAGAAGTTTGATCCAGCTACTACTACTTTAATGAACGGAGATATTCTTATTTACAAATATGGACGAGCTTCGTCTCATACTGCAGTTTACTTTGGCGGTTATATATGGCAGGCGATAGGTGGAGATGAAGTGAGAAAGAATAGCATCACTAACATAAAAGATAGATTAACTACCGGATTCAGGGTTAAAAAGATATGAGTGTCAAAGGTGTAGTATTTGGCATAGTTGGAGCTGCCGCAGGATATATAATGGGAGGTCCTGCAGGAGCAGTTATGGGCTTTGGTCTTGGTCTTGGTATAGGCATGGCAATGGATGCTACTACTGCCGATGCCCCTGATACTCCCGGTCAAAGTCAAATAAATAAAATGGAGATTCCAACTTGTAATTACGGAGATCCATTACCAGATTTTATAGGTACGGCAAAAATTGCAGGAAATATCATTCAGTCATGGGGTCATAGGGTAGTAGAGGTAACAGAGCAACAACAGTCACCTGCTGGTAAGATGGGTGGTGGAGAAGGACAGACTGTAGTAGTTGGATATGAACATTATTTATCTTGGTTGCATTCATTTGCTTATGGATTTGAGCCTGCCTCTACACTACACACGGTTTTATTTGACGATAAAGTAGTATGGCATGGCACTTTAACTGATGACGACGTTGACGGAGAAGAGACAATTCAGTTAGGAGACCCATCTGGCGAAACACTTGGCTCTATGACATTTTATTTTGGTAGTAGTACTCAAACAGCGAATGCAAAAGCGGTAGCGGCATTGGATGATACCACTTTGGGATCTGCTTATAGAGGACTTGTCTATGCGATGTTTGATGATGTTATGGTGGGAACCTATGCGAGAATGCCCTCTATAAAAATAATAGTAAGTAAGCATCCCGCAATTCCGGCTATAGGTGATTCTACATTGGCGGTAGTAAATGAACTTGACTACAATCCTGCTTTTGCCATTTATTATTTGTCAGATAAACATACGGGTATGTCTACTTCATTTTTGAATGCAGCATCTTTTGCTACTGCTGCAAGTTACTTTAAGAACACAGACTTCCCTGGTGTCGGTATCAGTATGTTTATAAGTCGACAAGTGACAGCAGAAACCTATATCGAAGCGATAATGAGCCATGTTGGCGCTTCCCTTGTAGAGATTGATGGTGAATTACATTTAGGAGTACTTCGAAATGATGTGAGCGAAAGTTCGATGGATACTATAACAGATACAGAATCGTTGGAAATACCTTCGTTGACGATCGGTTCGTGGGAGGACACCTTTAACGACGTAAAGATAAATTATAGTAAGGTGAATCATCGTGCAGAGTTAAATTGCGGTAGTATAGTCCATGAATATACTGATATTGAAGAAATTTCAGATTTATCAATAAACGAGAGAAGTATTTTACATATTTCCACAGATATATATTTTATTTGTTTGGGTAATGCTACGTTTAAAACGTATAGAATTGATACTGATGGAATGATAGGACCAGAACTTGATTTTCATACTTATTCTACTCCATCTAATCTGGGTTCTGCATTGGGAGCCTGTATAGTATCTACAAATCCGGCGGTCACTTATGTAGTAGTCGCTGGATATAGATCTACTTGGCGATCAACATTGGCAACTTTTTCTATAGATAACGCAACAGGAGTAATAGCAGAAGTCGATTACGCTGATATGGGAATAGATCTTGGACCTGGAGGTCCAGATTCAATTGTTTCTATGGGAACCCAGATATATGCCGTTGCTGTTGGGGGTGGAGTATACACAGCAGAAATAACAATCAATGGATTAATAACTACCCCTGCCATAGATTCAATCTTCATTGGTGGCGCTTATGGAAAAGCTTACAGAGTCAATGCGGCAGGTGGTGGTAGAAATTTATTGGTGGGATGCACGTTGTCTACTGGGGTGTTCGACAGATCAGCCCATATTAGAAGTTTTACCGTTGATATAGTCGGAAGTTTGACTTTATTGGATACATACAATCTGCCCCTTCTTGGTAATGGTTCTACTCTATACCATTTTGATATTGTGCCTGAACCATATGTCACAGGAGATCGTTCTTATTCGTGGCATGGAATTGCTTATGCATATCTAGATATAGGTAGGTCGCTTGTTGTAGAAACAATCGGTTTGGTGGGAGGGATGTTTGCAGGAGCACTTACAGATTCGTGGATAGTAAAACCAGTTAACGTTGGTGACATTTACATGTCGAAAATCGGCGGAAATTATTCGACAGGAAAAGGTATCGTCCTTTACTACCAATATGGAACGACCTTGTCAAGCGCACGTTTGACTACACTTCTTGTAGAATTTGATGGCACTCTGACGCAACCGTTTGAAGATGATGTGCAAATTATCGGTGGTTTGATCGATTCTGGTATATATAACGATGAGTGGATGCACGGAGCGACTCCATTATTAGTTGAAGGTTCAAATGGACAATATTTAATGACATTTGCCAAGTCACCATCGCATAAACCCCAACTTTACACAGCACAAATTACTGGTTATTGTGATGAGTATACATAAGGTAGAAAATGGCTGATGAATATTACGACATAAAGGAAGATGTAGTAAAGGTTGATGATATAGCGAATAAAGACCTTGTTCAAAATATCAATACCAAAAGCGTAAAGTTGATGTACTTCACTCATGCGGAAAATGCTATATGGGCAGCCGATAGGATGATTAAATCCTTGGCTTTTCCTGCGTTTGAAATTTCGTTATCGGTTAATCGTTATGCTTTCAAACTTCGTGCCGGTCAGTGTTTTAAATGGACTTCTGCTAAGTATGGAATAACTGACATGATAATGCGAATCATGTCAGTAGACGAAGGCCCTTTAAATTCTGAAGAACTTACTTTAATCTGTATTCGAGATCCGAATTATATAACTACGTCTATTTCGGTATTCGATGTTACGGGGTGGACAGGTGTAGGAGTTGATGCAAGTATTCTGGAAGTCGCTCCATTGGATTATTTTAGAGTTGTAGAATCTCCATATGTGCAAGTTGGAGATGTTATGGAAATCACTCCTTTGGCGGCGCGGGTATCAGGTAGAGAAGTACGATACGTTCTTTATATGTCGCTAGATGGTGGAGTTTCATATACTAATAAAGTAGTAGTCAATAACTATCATCCTCATGGCAAATTGATTGCACCTTATACTGCAAATAGAACGAGGATTGATGATAAAATAGGCTTTACGTTTCGAGCCTCCTACGACGGTGACTGGGATACTGTGCAGTCTATATCTCGTGGTTTCTTATACGGTGGATATAACCTTGCATTGCTTGGGGATGAAATAATCTGCTTCCAGACAATTACTCCAGATGCCATTGTAGACGGAATATATCATTGCGATGGGGTGTGGGGCGGAAAGTTTGACTCCGAAATAACAGCGCATCCAGTAGATACAGAACTGTGGTTTATAGGTACTTCTGCTTTTTCTATAGGAGATCCGAATTTACTTGTTGGTATCACTCCTTATTTCAAACCAGTTCCTATAACTACTACCGCTCTTGGAAGTATTGCTACTGCACCATCTGATGGTATTGCTTCTGTGTATGGTAGAGGGAAAGCACCTTATCCTGTAGCGAATCTAAAAGCAAATAGTGAACTTGCAGAATTATATCCTGTATACTCCCGTGGAGATGATATTGTTTTAGATTGGGATGCAAGGATACGTGGTCAGGGAGCAGGCGCTCAACTACCAGATCAAACAGATAGTCCCGGATCCTATGAAGGTTTGTTTAGAGTCGATGTTCTTCAGGGAGCGACAGTAGTACGGTCTACTCTTGCAATAGCAGCAGAAACTTGGACTTACACAGATGTTATGAATGTAGTAGATGGTGGTCATGCAGACTTAATTATCAACGTTTACAATTACATTGAGGAAGTAGGTGTAACTTATACTTCGTTGGTAAGAACGATTACAATGACACTTATGCATGGAGTAGGTGCGAGTGTATCAAGTTCAAGCAGTAGTAATTCATCAAGCAGTCTATCCAGTAGTAGCTTGAGTAGTTCAAGCAGATCTAGTTCTTCTTCAAGCTCTAGTAGATCTAGTTCTAGTTCATCGTCAAGTCTGTCAAGTTCTAGTAGCCTGTCCAGTAGTTCGTCGTCTAGTAGTCTATCCAGTAGTAGTAGTTCCTCAAGTTTATCAAGCTCGAGTAGTAGTAGTTACTCAAGTAGTAGTTCATCTTCTTCTTATTCGTCAAGTAGTATATCAAGTTCATCCAGTAGTAGATCGAGTAGTAGTAGCAGTTCAAGTTCAACAGTACCTCCGACATGGACTTCAATATTTGATAATACTGATTGGTCGATTGATACTTATGGAACATGGGATGGGAGTAAATGGTTGGCATCTGCTATCGGGGGAGGCTGGTTTGGAGTTTATCTGGAACCTTTGGGCGGATGGGAAAGTGGTTTACGACCAACAAAAGTAAGAGTCACTCATAACCTTGGTGGCACGATGACTCAAGCAAATCTAATTGCTATTGCTACTACTATAAACGGTCCCACTTGCGACGATAACTATACGAGTTTAACGGAATGTGATATAACATTTGCAGGGGATGATATTACTGATTTCAGATTTACAAATAACGGACTGACGTTTCAAATTACTAACATAGAATTCTTATATTAGGAGATAGATATGGCAGAAGAACTAGTACTTGAGACAATACCAACCGGCACTTCAGGTTGGATAAGTGTCGCACAAAGTAATTTCGATCTTGTCGAGAATTTTGTAAACTCTCTACATACAGGAATAATAGTACATGAGGGAGCTGTGATAACACACAATGACGAGATAGTAGTTAAATTTTAGAAGGGAGGTGATAATGTGGCAAGTTTAATAGAAAATGCTCTAACGAAGATCAGTACTACTACTGTACCTTTCAATGCTACGGGACAAACCACGCTTTACACAGTACCAGTAGGAAAGTTGTTCATACCTGTGTTTGCAATCGCAAGATGTGGTGCTGATGCCGCTGATACGGATATTACTCTTGGAAGAGTTGGTGCTTTGACCGATTTCCTTGGTACTACTCAGTTGGACAATCTGGACGCTGACGGCGATCAGGTCCTTCTTATGCCAGTACCACAGGATCCGGCGTTGAAGTTAAAGACCTATGCTGCAGGAGTGGTGGTTCAAGTTGATGTAACTGTAGGCAATGGAGGAGCTACAAATTACATTGATCTGTTTGGTTTCTTGATTGACGTATAACAGTAACCCTTAACAATAAAAAAGGAGAAGTTGTAATGTCGAAAGTAAAGAAGTTTCCGCAAAAGTCTGAAATACGAAAAAAACTTTTGCAAGAGGCAGCAACTCTCGAAAAAAATCTCGAGTTTATGGAAGTCATGAAGGGCAATCCTATTGAGGAGACCCTACTTATATTCCACTTTAAAGACGGTAGTACTCACAGAGTGTATCCATCCGAAGAAGTAACTATCCAACTACTTACAGAAGCGTTAGAAGAAGATTTTGGAGTTGATCTTGACACAGCGTCTGACGTAGGTGCTACTGAAGTTGAGGAACTACAGTTACCGAGAAGGGTGGTATTTCACAACCGTCAGGCACTTGGTGACATACTTATGTTTACCTGTGCTGTACGAGATTTCAAACGAGCCTATCCAGAAGTAGAGGTACAGGTAAGGTCCACTGCTATGCACATTTGGGATCACAATCCAAATATTAAGAGCGGTAAGTGGATTGAGGTAGTAGATCCTCTTATGTATTGGCAAGACAAAAGTAAAAAACCCTCACCAGATCAACTGAGACAGCTGACAGAGCATGCTATAAAGACGGGTATTGATGAGGATAAACCAGTACTTGTTTATATAGGTCCAGGAAAAGCTACAAATGCTTCTAATCGTTCAGATCTTCACTTCTCAAACGCTTTTAGACTTTCTATGGAGCACGCATTGGGGGTTCGTATCCCGCAAGGACCGATACGACCTGATGTGTACATGTCAGAAGCAGAGTACTCGGCACCTCCGCTTGTCGAACCCCCATACTGGTTGATAGTAGCGGGTGAGAAAGGTGACTGGACTTGTAAAACCTTCCCCTTTCAGAAGTGGCAACGCGTTGTAGAGAGTTTACCGAAGATAAAGTTTGTCCAACTAGGTAGTACTGGACATAAGCATCCAGAACTAACTGGAGATAATGTAGTAAATATGATCGGGAAAACTCAGGACGGAGATACGGGTATCAGGGACTTGTGGAACCTGTTTAATTACTGTGAGGGTAGCATGGGACTAGTATCCTTTCAAATGCATTTGGCGGCAGCATTTAACAAGCCTTGTATTGTTATAGCAGGTGCTCGGGAGCCCGTTCACTTCACCAGGTATCCCGGACAGCAATACCTAGCATCTGACGGTTGTCTACCGTGTACTATAGATAACGGTCACAACCCAAAAGCGTGTTGGTTTTGCAAAATAGAACGGTGTCCTTATGTAGTTGAGTCTGTAGGGCAAAAGGTACCGCTATGCGCTGACTTATTTAGAGTACATGATGTAGTTTCCTCTATACTTAGGTACTATGATGGAGGCAGATTGAGCTTTGAAAAACCTGTAGGTAAGTCGAAACTTGTAAAGGTTACAAAACCGGCACCGTTCTCAAAACCAAAACAATTGGAAACTGCTACTGCTCCAGTAGTAGTGCCAAAGGTAATGGAAGAGGAGGGCACAGTAGAGGAACCTATCACTATTGTTAATACTATTACAGAAAATGACCTGGTTCAGGCAATGGAGGAAGAAAAAGCAACTGATTCCGCCGTAGAGACTACAAGCAATTTATCTGTGGTTCCTTCCTTGGAAAATCTTTGGGGAATGGAGTTTGGTGGCGGTTCTCTTACAGGTCCTGACTGGGATTTCATGAAGGCTATAATTGAGGAGAACGACGTAAAAACTGTCTTGGAATTTGGGGCAGGACTTTCTACCCTACTTATGAACGATATGGGTCTAGACATAATCACCTTTGAGACAAATCAAGGGTGGATTGATAAGATACATGCGTTGAATCCAGATTGTGAAATACGACAGTGGGACGGGTTTAATTGGGAATACGAACTTGTAAAGTGCGATCTTGTCTTCGTTGACGGTCCTTCCGGTGGTATCAATAGGGAGTTCTCTACAAAGACTGCTTCTCAGATATCTGACATAGTTATAGTACATGATGGAGGTCGGGAGTGGGAAAAGAAGTGGCAAGAAATGTATATGGAACCGGACTTTTATCTCGCAGCAAAAGGCGGTCATAGGTGTTGTTTTTGGAAACGAGGGCAGATCCCGAAGTTAGAGGTACTTGATTCTGAAAACTTAGTTAAATTTGTTTTCAATGGTAGAGGAGAAGGTGGCGCTGAGCGTTCTACGCGGTATATGATGAATGAGCTCATTCAGAAGGGTTACCAGGTACAGTACATATCGCCTAACGAGTTTCCGTCTGGTACGTTTAGAAATAATCCCGTTCCTGGAGTGCAGTTTACCAACGACCTTTCTCAACTTAGGAATCCCTGTGACTTTATGTTCCTATATGCGAACGATTGGATATGGGAGTTCAAGAAACTCGAGGACGCCTTCTCTAATTTGCAGGCAAAGCGAAAGGTAATGGCAGTCAACTACAAAGTAGGTGGAGTAGGTGAAGCCAAGTGGACTTTAAACTGGGATAAATATCTGTTCTTGAATACCGAGTTGGAGACTGAAGTAATAAACCGCCATAAGAGGAAAGTAGGAACTATACCACAGACTAAATCTATGGCACCTCCGACAGACCTTACTGAGTACTTTGATAACGAACCTGATTACGGAGGAAAGTTGAGATTGATAAGGCACAGTAGTCAGGGAGATGCCAAGTATCCAAAGGACTTCAGTCAAATGGTACTTAGGATACTGGACGAAATTCCGGAGTCGGAAATATTCCTTATGCCTGCACCATCGTTTCTAATTTCCGAACTTTTAAGAAACGATAGAGTACATGTGCACAAGAGAAACGATCCGTCAGTAGTGGAGTTTCTAAAACTTGGGAACGTTTTCTGGTATAAACTACCGGATGGATACACTGAGGGTGGACCGAAGGTAATTATGGAGGCACAGGCAGCAGGACTTCCTATAATAGCAGACAATCACAGCGGAGCGAAGGATAGACTATCGAGAGGTGGTGGTTACCTTTGCGGTAGTATAAACGATCATATATCCGCTATGAAACACTTAACAAATCCTGATCAAAGAAAACTAATAGGTAACTTTGCAAGGGATCATGCTAGGTTTGCATATAACCCAATGTTGTGGATCCAAGAGATTCTCGGCGAAGAACAATTAAGATGTGATGAAGGTGATACATGTCAGATTCCAGAAAGTGGATAACTAGCAGGTCATGGTACCAAACTATTGACTTCGAAGATGACTTGAGGTCAAAAGGCTGTGATTGGTGCGGCGATCCTGCGTGGAGTAATATAGTCAAATTCTTGCCGGAAAGTTTGGAAGGTATGAGGGTTCTCGATCTTGGTTGTAACGCAGGATTATTTTGTGTTAGGACTGCATTGAAGGGAGCTGAGGTAGTAGGTATCGACTACACTGGATGGAGGAAGGACTGGGATTTCCAAGAGCAACAAGTATTTGTAAAGGAGTACTTTGAGAAGAAACATAATAAAAAACTTCCTATAACCTACCTATCAGGTAGGATGGAGGACGTTTTACAAGAACAGGATCTTGGCTATTTCGATTACGTGCTCGGTATTGCCTCCCTATACTACACTACTAACCATGAGGGCATAGTAAGAGAAATAGCCAAGGTCACTAATAAGGCTATAATACGGTTGAGAGAGAAAAACCGTATAGTACGTTTTACGGGACTCTTCGAAAAGTACGGTTATAAGCAGGAAAAGATACTACGTGAGAAATGGTGGGAGGTGATTGGTAGAAAGACGGACGACTTTTACATGTATCTGTATGTTAAGGAGTAACTGTGAACAAAGCACAGCTGAGATGTACAAACTTTGTTCATTACTACAAGGTTATCCATTTCCACAAAGATCTTTTCGGTTTTAGCCGACCATGTAATATATTTGAGTTAATGAACTTGGTAGGGTCAGAGAAAGGTAGTCAGAATTATCAGAAAGTAAAGTTGGATGACTACTACGTATCCTACCTACCATTACATAGGTTCGGAAGTGTACGACGTGGTGGTATGAGGTTAACTCCCGATATGGAAGCGTCCTATCTGTGGCACGAGTTGAGGAAGTCCATAGAAGAAAACGGAATTATAGTTCCACTGATAGTAGAGATATACAACAATAACAAAAAGCGTACGAGAGTTGTTGAAGGAAAGCACAGAATAGGTGCGATAAGTTTGATAAAACCTTACCATCCGTTTTATCCAGTACCCTGCTTAGCTACTGTAGTCGATCCAATCTATACTATGTATATGCATAAACGGAAACACCCCGATCCAGGTAGTAGTCAGGGGTTTCGAAAGTTCGAGTCGAGATAATGTTTAACGAAGATCAATTAAAATTGTTGATGGAATTTTACCACCATTGCCACGAGTTCATTCCAAAGGTTGAGGAGAGCTCTGCCGATTGGTGTCAGTCCTACTACCAGTACGAGGTATTGCAAGGATTAATTCTTGGAGATGACTATGCTGAAGGATTCTTACCCTTGTGGTTGCGGGACAGACCGAAATACAGAGGCGGACCTATACTGCGCCATATCAAAGCAAAGAAAGATACGTTTGAAACTTTGAAAAACATTAAAAGTCTTTCTGACTATCTTGTTGTGTGTGAAGTGGGATATGGCACCGATCTAATTGTTGCCATTATGGTGAAGGATTGGGCAGAGATACGGTGTTACGATCACAATCCATATATGGAGGAGGGTTTGATAAATTTCTTTGTAAAGGAGAGGGGAGTAAACCTTACATTTGAACAATCTCCTTCTTCTATATTTGACTTTGTCGGTATAGATAAAAGAACGATAGTAGTAGCGAATCATTCACATATACCAGTTACAAAACAAGGAAAGAATATAAGGGATAATGGAAATATAATATATGTGAGTGGTGGTGCTATTTTAGACAAGATACCAGTCACAGTGGAGGAGTGTAGAGAATATACGGGTAGAGGATACTTATAAACAATTAAAAAGGAGACTACAATGATACCACTTGAGAGTGAAAATGTCAGTAGTCTTAATAAATGTGAATGCAGTTATGACTATTCTAAAAAGGTAAAGGTCTACATTTATTGTGACCCAAGACGCTCTAAAGTATTAAAGTTTAGTGCAGGCAAACTTTCTATTCAACTACTCTACGAACCTTTCTACGTTGGGTGCGCTTCCTATCACAACTACTTGAGACATATGTATGGAAATAGCTCGAATAAACTCGTTAATAAAAGGGTGAGAAATATTAAGAAAATAAAACTGAAACCCATTATAAGAGTAGTAAAGAGGTTCGATAGAAGATCTGTTGCTGCTATACTTGAGGAAAAACTAATTGTGGCTATAGGTAGGAAAGATTTAGGTAGTGGACCTTTATTAAACGCCTCAGATGGACCGGGAGCAAAAAACGCAAGTAAAGCTGATAGGAAAAACAGAAGTATTCGAATGACAAACCTTATGAAGGGAATCGGTAAAGGTAACGACCATCCTATGTACGGAAAACAACAAAGCGAGAAGACTAAAAAGAAAATAAGTAGATCTCAAAAGAAGAGGTGGTCTAATCCTAATAATAGAAAGAAGTATTTAAAAACAAGACCAAGAGGAGAAAATTCACATAGAACAAAATTAACAGAAGACGATGTATTAGAAATAAGGAAACTGAGAAAGGAAGGTTTTACTATTAAAACAATAGCTAGTAAATTTGATGTTGGTGAGAAATGTGTTAGTCATATTGTTAATAGAAATAGCTGGAGACATATATAACATGAAAAAACCTATTAGTTTATTCAAGGTAGCAATGAGTGAAAATGTCAGTAGTCCGTTACTTAAAACGGTACACTCTGGTTGGATAGGACAAGGACCCAGGGTAACGGAA
>Ga0307375_10003900_pt1 | contig 14425 bp, 10 predicted proteins | sample TR1MG_FD_202531 | JGI IMG/M metagenome (GOLD analysis project Ga0307375, IMG submission 202531) | Soil microbial communities from Risofladan, Vaasa, Finland - TR-1 | ecosystem: Environmental > Terrestrial > Soil > Coastal area > Acid sulfate soil | place: Finland: Risofladan, Vaasa | collected...
GCGCCTGCTCGACATGGTTGTTGTACAGATGCGCATCGCCCAGCGTATGCACGAAATCGCCCACGCCCAGCCCGCACACCTGCGCCACCATGTGGGTCAGCAGCGCGTAGCTGGCGATGTTGAACGGTTTTCCGGTCACCCTCTTTCTAGTGCGAATCGCTATTGTCCCGAGGCCCGTCGTTTGCAAATATAATGAATGGCCAGCCAAGTGACTTGGCCGATTGCCCGCTCCGGTGCGGGATGTTCACTGAACCGACGTAGCCGGAGCACTTGCTCCGTTCCGGCTTGCGTGGCCGACACTGCGCAGTCACGTTGAGGTTTTACCTACAAGCCCTCGGTGACACCGTGCATCCGTGCGTCGGGCGTGACGAGGTCGGTACAGTGCCAGGGTCTGCGAACGGAGCTGTCACTATTAAGGAGAGCCCTATGGCATCCAACTGCTGATCTCTGCCCGTCGCGCCGCGTCTTGCCAGAAGCGCGCCGACCCAAAGGCGCCGCTGGAGGGCAGGATTCATGAGCCCTGGGTGGCGGATTCGAGAGCATTCCGGCTGGCCGTTTTGAGAGCATTTTGGGTGGCCGGATTCAGAGTATTCCCGGGGGCCGGTCTGACAGTGGAATCGGTGGCGGGTTTGCTCGGAATACGCACCTCGACACGATCATCCGGGATAGCGCTGCCGGGTCAGCGAGGAAGGAGTGATTATCCGACGAAGCCCGCCGAGATCGATTCGAGATACGACACCACCACCTCGGCCCGTCCCTCACGGGCCAGATCCAACGCGGTCTTGTGGCGGAAGGCCGGAACCGGCTCGTTGCGCATCCAGCTCAGCGCCACGTCGCGATCGCCGAACGCCTCGGTCGCGGCGGATAGCACGCGCAGGATGGCCTTCAACAACGCCTGGACCTTGGTCGACTGCGGCCGGGCGGTAAGTGTGTTGCGGTGGACGTGCGCGCTGTCAGCCAGCTCCTGCAGCTGCAGGGACAGGGTGCACGCGACTTTGAGCGGAGACAGGAACGGAGAATCGGGCCTGTCTAGGAAGAGGCTCATAAGCATTGCGTTCATCGGGTACCTCGGCGGCATGGAGCATGCCCCATATATGCCCAATTCATGCACCCTGCTTGGCGATTAGCCCGTCCTTGCGGACCTCCGCTCACAATGCGCTTTGAACACAGGCGCATAGCGGCTGAGGAACTGGATCATCGACCCTTTGTATTTCAGCGCCTCGCCCGGCAGCGAGATGGCAAGCGTCTTGGCGATGCTCGTGGCATAGGAGATCTGGCTCGCCGTCGGTGGTTGCAGATCGGCATCCAGAATTTGGGTCAGGCTGCTGATGAGGCGCCATTCGAACGGCACGCTCGTACCCGTGCTCAGGCAGCGCTGCAGCTGGATACCCAGTGCCTCCCGGGTTTCCCAGCTCATCGCAATGTCCAGAGATAGGTCTAGATCGTCGTCGACCAGTCGCAGAGCCATGGCCGTGTCATCTCCTGATACTTATATATAGACTACATGTAAAGGCGTAGCTCTAAAAGTATCGTCTGCTTACGGTCACCTTATGGACAAGGTGACGTTACAGACAAAATTAGGCGCTGCCGTGCGTAAGCGTCGACAGGCCCTGGATTACAGTCAGGACACGTTCGCCGATGCCATCGGCATGCATCGTGCGTATTACAGTGCCATCGAGCGCGGCGAGCGGAACGTGACGCTGTCCACCATCGCACGAGTGGCCGAAGGGCTGGGTATGCCGATCGCCGAGCTCATGGCAGAAGCTGAACTCTAGGCTGCGTCGCCACGGCTATTGGCACATCGTTTGCAGGGAACGAGATCATTGAACATTGAATTGAGGAAAACCCTCTGGGCTGCAGCTGACAAGTTGCGCTCCAGCATGGACGCGGCCGAGTACAAGCATCTGGTGCTCGGGCTGATCTTCGTGAAGTACATCTCCGATGCGTTCGACGAGTTGCGCAGCGGGCTGCGTGTGGCGCTGGCTGACCCAGAGTCCGAGTTGTACCTCGACGATCCCGTCGTGCGCGCCGCCGCGGAAGAGGATCGCGACTACTACACCGCCGCCAACGTGTTCTGGGTGCCCGAGGCGGCGCGCTGGGAAAATCTTCGCGCGCACGCCAAGCAGGCGAATATCGGCCGCCGCATCGACGCCGCGCTGGACGCGATCGAGGCGGACAACCCGCGCCTGAAGGGCATCCTCGACAAGCGCTTCGGCCGCGCCCAGCTGGAGCCGGGCAAGCTCGGCGAGCTGGTCGACCTGGTCTCCACGATCGGTTTCGGTGCAGGTGGCAACGCCAAGGACGTGTTGGGCGAGGTGTACGAATACTTCCTCGGCCAGTTCGCCAGCGCCGAGGGCAAGAAGGGTGGCCAGTTCTACACGCCCGCCTCGGTGGTCAAGGTGCTGGTGGAAATCCTCGGCCCGCACCAGGGCAAGGTGTACGACCCGTGCTGCGGTTCCGGCGGCATGTTCGTGCAGTCGGAGAAGTTCGTCGAGAGCCACGGCGGCCGCTTCGGCGACCTCAGCATCTACGGCCAGGAAGCGAACCCGACCACCTGGCGGCTGGTGGCGATGAACCTAGCCATCCGCGGCATGGATTTCAACCTCGGTAAGGAACCGGCCGACACCTTCCACCGCGACCAGCACCCCGACCTGCGCGCCGACTACGTGCTGGCCAACCCGCCGTTCAACATCAGCGACTGGGGCGGCGAGCGCCTCGCCGACGACCGCCGCTGGCAGTTCGGCACGCCGCCCGCCGGCAACGCGAACTACGCCTGGCTGCAGCACATCCTGCACCACCTGTCCGCACGCGGGCAGGCCGGCGTGGTGTTGGCCAACGGCAGCATGAGCTCCAACCAGAACAGCGAAGGCACGATCCGCCAGGCGATGGTCGAACGCGACGTGGTCGAATGCATGGTCGCCATGCCCGGCCAGCTGTTCTCCAACACCCAGATCCCTGCCTGCCTGTGGTTCCTGTCCAAAGACAAGAAGCAAGACGGCAACGGCCGTATCGATCGCAGCGGCCAAATCCTGTTCATCGACGCACGCAAGGCCGCCAGCGGCCGCATTAGCCGCACGCAAGTCGAGTTCACCGACGACGACCTGCAACGCATCGCACAGACCCACCACCGCTGGCGCGGCACGGATTTCAGCGACGGCAGTGATTACGCCGACGAGCCCGGCTTCTGCCATAGCGCCTCGCTGGAAGAAGTGGAAAAGCACGGGTTCGTGTTGACGCCGGGACGTTATGTTGGTGCCGTGGCGGAAGACGATGACGACGAGGCGTTCGCCGAGAAGATCGAGCGGCTGACTGCACAACTGGCCGAGCAGATGGCCAAGGGCGCGGAGCTGGATGCAGTGATTCGGGAGAAGTTGGGGGCGTTGGGTTATGGGGTCTGACGAATCCATCGCCAAGATTGGAGACGCCTTCGACCTGGTCAATGGCTTCGCGTTCAAGAGCGCAGATTTTGTCGAAAGCGGAATTCCCGTTATCAAGATAAAGAACGTGAAAGCCGGAGAATTCAGTGAGCAAGCCTTTTCCTACGTTGGAGAAAGATTTCTAGACAAACGAAAAGACAAGCTGGCGCGGATCGGAGACCTATTGATATCGATGTCGGGGAACAGGCACGACGGTTCTCCCCATACTTGGGTCGGAAAGGTGGCGTACTTCAACAAGCTTGGTCGCTATTTCATCAATCAACGCGTGGGAGCACTGCGCCCCAAGCAAGGCGTAGAAATTGATCTGAAGTTCGCAGCTTACGTGCTGGCATCAATGAGCTATCAGAAGCACTTCATCGCCGTGGCTACTAGCTCTGGCGGTCAAGCAAATTTGTCGCCAACCCAGATACTCGGAGCGCCGCTCAGCCTTCCCTGCTATGCGGAGCAGCATGATATCGGTCGCCTGATTTCGTCATTGGACGACCGCATCGACCTCCTCCGCCAAACCAGCACCACCCTTGAAGCCATCGCCCAGGCCCTGTTCAAGTCATGGTTTGTCGACTTCGACCCGGTGCGTGCGGAAGCCGAAGGTCGCGAACCAGACGGCATGGACGCCGCCACCGCCGCGCTGTTCCCCGACTCCTTCGAAGATTCCCCGCTCGGCCCGATTCCGCAGGGTTGGCGCACCGACGAAATAGGCAATGTTGTCAATTGCATTGGCGGCGCAACGCCGAGTACGAAAGAGCCCTCTTTCTGGGAACCCGCCGAGCACCATTGGGTGACGCCAAAAGATCTATCCGGGTTGGCGGCACCTGTGCTGATGGATACCAACAGGAAGGTATCGACAGCCGGGTTGAAAAAGATCAGCAGCGGCACCTTGCCCAAAGGCACGCTGCTGCTCTCCTCGCGTGCACCGATTGGCTATCTCGCCATCACGCAGATTCAGACGGCTATCAATCAGGGTTTCATCGCCATGCCGCCTGGCAGCGAGCTTCCCCCGGTCTACCTGTTGTTCTGGACGCAATGGAACATGGATTCGATCAAACAGAAGGCGAACGGCTCTACATTCATGGAAATCAGCAAATCCGCGTTCCGGCCGATCAAGCTTTGCGTGCCCCCAGAAAAGATCATCACAGCATTCATATCGATCGCAGCGCCACTGCTTGAACGGATCGCGGCGAACGAAACTCAACGAACCCAACTCGCCCAACTTCGCGACACCCTGCTCCCCCGCCTGATCTCCGGCACGCTACGCCTGTCCGACGTGCAAGCGTTGACCGAGGAAGCTGACCGCCGCCACACCCTGTAATGTCCCGTCGTCGGCCCCTATCTTCGTCGAAAGGGCGGCCAACCCATCAATGGGTCAGTTACTGGAGGGGATATGGCACTTTTGGATGACATCTTCGCCTGGTCCGGCGGATTGCCAGCTTGGCAACGCGATGCGCTGCGGCGTCTGTTCCAGAACGGCAAGCTGAGTGCAGCAGATCTCAAAGAACTGGTTGCTATGGTCAAGGAGGAACACGGCAACGGTCCGCCAGCTTCCGTCCAACCCATCCCCTTAGCCCTTGACCACATACCTCAAGCCGGCGCGGGGTCGACCGTTCGCTTGTTGAAGCTCGACAACCTGCAAAACGTCAATCGGTTCCCGGCGGGTCGCTCCGTGGACTTCGCGCCGGATCGGCTCAATGTCCTATTCGGCGAGAACGGGGCTGGAAAATCCGGGTATGCGCGCATCTTGAAGAACGCCTGTCGCGCCAGGTTCCGTCAGCCGGTCCTGCCCGACGCCTTCAATGGAACCCTGCCGCGCCCAGTACCCTCGGCGGACATCACTTTTGCCCTTGATGGGGGCGGCGCGCAGAAGGTGACTTGGTTCCAAGGGGCCGCCGCCGAACCTGCATTGGGCAACGTAACGGTCTACGACAGCGCATGTGGTGCCGACTACCTCGCCAAAGAGGGTGCCAGTGACTACCAACCCTACGGGCTGCCCCATCTCAACCGCCTAGCCGCCGCTCAGCGCGAGATGCAAGCATCGATTGATCAGGAACGTCAACAAATCCGCCTGAACCCCGATGCATTCACCGATCTCCGTGGCGACCATGAGGTTGGGCAGTTGGTCGCGAACCTTGGCAAAGACACCGATGTCGACTCCCTCCGCACTCTGGCCACCCTGTCGCCCGAAGACCACGGGCGCATCGAAGAACTGACGAAGGTGTTGGGAGCACTGAACCCTGAGCCCGAGGCACGCAGCGCGGAACGTTTAGCCCAACGGTTGGAAACCGCTGCAGCCACTGCACAGAATGCGCAACGCTACGTCACGGATCGGGCCCTTGATGAGATCCGGCAGCGCCTGCAGAACCGGCAGACAGCTCAGGACGCCTGCACCATCGCTCAGGAACGACTTCATCAGCACGACGGCGACGGCGATGCAGGTTTGCTCCCTGGCACGGGTAATGAGGTGTGGAAAGCGTTGTTTGAAGCTGCCGAAAAATTCTCCATGCAACACGCCTATCCGAGCCATGAACATCCGAATCTGGACGGCGGTGCAAAATGTGTCCTGTGCCAAACACCGCTAGATGTGGACGCCAAAGACCGCATGCGCCGGTTTGCGGAATACGTGGCAGATGCCGCTTCCAAGAATGCGGAAGAGATCACGAAGCGCATGAAGGAGACCATGGAGGCGATCGGTGCGGCTGAGTTGGCCCCGATTGATGCGCCGACCTTGGAGGAACTGACCACGGCGGATCCCGAGCTGCATACGTTCGCCGGGCAGGCCACGGCCAGTTGGAAAGAGCGTCGCGAATGGGTTCAGAAATGTGTTGAAACCAGCGACTGGACAACGCCTCGGCCAGCCCTTGTCGACGGGGATTCGTTGGACGTACGTTTGCGCGCCAAGGGAACGATGCTTCGAACACGAGCACAAGAGCTCCGAAACTCTCTGGATCCGGAGGCCAAAACAAGGCTGGAAAAGGAACGCGCGTCACTGGTAGCGCGGCGGAGTCTGGCCGGCCGCCTCAAAGATGCAGAACAGCACGTGACCGATGCCAGCGCGCACCATAACCTCACGACATGCCACAGCACGCTCAACCCCCGCAAGGTGTCAACCAAGATGACCGAGCTGGCCAGCATCTATGTAACCGGCGCGTTGGCGAATGCCATGAATGAGGAACTGAGGACGCTTGGCTATCGCAGGAACGTAGAGCCAGACATCACGGGGCGCACCGACATAGGCCAGACGATGGTGACCTTGAAGATCAAAGATTGCCAAAACAGCGCGAGTCAGGTTCTTTCCGAAGGCGAGCAACGGGCGATGGGGCTCGCCCTCTTCTTGGCAGAAATGCGTTTGCAGGACCACAAGTCCACCGTCGTGTTCGATGATCCATCTACCTCGTTCGATCATCGTCATCGCCGGCGCATGGCTGCCCGGCTTGCATCACTGGCGGTGGAGCGTCCGGTATTGGTGCTCACCCACGATGCGGTCTTCCTCACGGAGCTCAATGTTGCTGTGACCGCCAGTGAGCAACCCGTCGCGTACCAAACCGTCGCCTGGGGCGGACCAGGCCCAGGATTTGTGGTCACCGGCCTAACCTGGGAAACGATGGATGCCAATGCGCGGCTCGCAGACTTACAACAGAGTGCGGAGCCGTTGAAACATTACGCCAGCGATTACATGGATGAACCCACTAAGGAACTGGTTAAGACGGCTTACACGAAACTGCGGGGCACCATTGAGCGCGCCGTCCGCGAAGTGTTCCTAAACAACACTATCCGCCCATTCAGCGACGAGGTTTCCATAGACAGCTTTGGAGCAGTGATCGGACATCCACAAGACGAATGGGATCAGGTTTCCGAGATCTATGACCGTTGCTGTGAGGTCACGGATGCCCACGACACCAATGCGGCTCATCAGCTGCCCATCCCTGAGCCCGCTACATTGTTGCAAGACGCGGACAACTTCAGAGGTCTACTAGATAAGGCGAAGCAAAGGCGAAAGGCATATCAAACCGCCCGCGGTGCGCGGAATACCGCTCGCAAGAATCCATTCGCTGGCTAACTCTGTTGGGGCTGATGCGCGCGTGTAAGCTGCGGCAATCGTCCACACGCGAGGGACTGCGAGTTTTCAATTGGGGCAAGCCGGAGCCTGGGTCAGCGTGCACTTTTTGGAGCCCGCACGGAAAAAATACACTCTGATCCAGTCTCCCTGTGGACCTTCTCCCTGTATCGGTTGCAACGCCCTCGGTTCTCGATTGACGCCGCGAGGCAACGTTTTCGGCGGCCACCGTGCTCGGCAATTGCGGTCGACGAGCAAAATTGATCGCCGGCACGCCACTTTCAGGCTCGGGGAATGCGGCGCTCGCGTTTAGCGAGTTTCGACAACAAGTAGGCTGACACCGTTCCTACAACTTCGATGGCGGCCTTCGCCTCTTCATCGGCAAGTGTCGGCAGCCACGGCCGACCGTGCCCGGAGCCCTGTTTGTTGCGAACCCGGTTGACGCCCAAAGACGAGAGGAAGAGCCCTCGCTCCATCGACTTGATTGCCGGCTCGCCGGGTTGCTCGGGCATTTCTGGGACAGCGAGGTCGAGGGCTACGAAGGCCATGCCGAGCAGCGCCTGGAAGTTGGCGCCGCTCGGGTGTCGCCCCTGCAGCGTCTCGAGAACGTGGGCGGCGGTGGCCTCCATCAAGTCCTTGCCGGTGCCCGTGATCAGGGCCGCATCCTCGGCACCTTTTTGCGCGCGTCGGGCATAGGCGGCCAACGCGTCGGTTAGCGCCACGCCGGATAACGAAGAGAGCACCTTGGGCGACAGCGTGCCATCGTCGGCCAATACAAAGCCCTCCATATCGAAGGCCGCCTTCGCGTTGTCAATCGCCTCGCGCCCTGCGTAATTGGTGGACGCCTCCCGGAATCCCCCGCACGCGCGCACCTTTGCGAGCAAGCCTGACGCGAACCGGCTTGCCAACACTGGGCTCGAATCCATGGCTGCGTAGAGGACAGCGCGAACGCGCTTCGCCTTTCCAATTTGCTGCCCCTGCTGCTTGGGGTCGAGCTCTGCTAGGCCAGCCTGGTTGACATGAAATTCGATGTCCGCGTGCGAAGGCTCTCGGTAAACGCCGCTATTGTTAGAGTCATCCACAAGCTGCATGAGTGCGTGGGCTATCGTGTCTGTCACCGGGATCTGAGACATTTCGCTTTCTTCCTTCAAGACGCCGCAGCTTGGATATCCGGGTAGGCTCATGACCGGACAGAAGTCATAATCCCACAATGGCGTTTTGTACTCGCTACAGGATGCGACCAGCGTCGCTGCTCAACCAAGCACCAGCTCCGTTCGCTTGCGCGACAACCAGCGCTCCGTGTAGTTATCGCGCAAGTCACGGCTCAGCCGTGCCTTCAGGTGCGCACTCATCGCACCAAGGGAAACCAGCCGATCGATCCAGCCGAGGCCATGGGCAAAACGCACGGCGGCCATGTCCGGGCTGTTGAGCAGCCAGGCCGGCGCGGCCAAGGTTTCCGCGTAGATCAACAGATCCCGTTCGCCGGCATCGAGGGTGGGATGGCGGTGCGTCATGTTGAACGTCACGCGCTGTATTTCGGTGATCGATTCGACGTGGCTCAGTTGCCCGCGCAGCACGGCTTCGTCGATCCAGTGCTCGGGATCGCGGTTCTGGTAGCCGGTCTGGGTTTCCTCGACGACCTTGGCCACCGTGTGCAAGGCAAAGTAGTTGGCCAGCGGTATCCAGCAGGCTGTCTGATGCGCTTCGAGTATGACGTTGGTGTCGACCAGCACGATCTGTTGCGGTTGGAAATCCATTCCGTGCCGACCGGTTACAGATCGAACGGCGTTTTCAGGCCGTGCTCGGTAAACAGGACGGCCAGGTCATCCACGCTAGTGCCGATCACATCCGCGGCGCGGCGTACTGACAGATGGCCCTGTTCGATACCCCAGCCCAGGGTTGCCCCGAAGCGGTGACTGAAGCGGGGCAGCAAGGCGGCGGGATTTGCGGCAGCATCCATGCGCAGCAGACCATCGCCGATGCTCTGCGCGGCAGCATTCTTCAACAGCCCCAACGCCACTAGGCGCCATTTCATCGCCGGGCCACTGACACCAAGTTGGGTGGCAGCTTCGCGAATCCACCGAGCCTGAGCCTCAGGATCATTCGACGGCAAAGCGGCCTTGTCGATCAGGCCGACCACAACATGACGCGGCATCAACAGGCCGCCGGAGAAATTGTCCGCGAGCTGCTCTACGCGCTTCTGGTTCTTCGAGAGCTTGCTCTCCTCCTCGACGTGCGCCGGTGCCATCTCGCGCCAGGTGATGAGGTGGAAAAGCTCGTGGCCCATGTCGAACGCGCGGCGTCCGGCGGGTTCATGGCGGTTAATGAGAATGGTGTTGAGTGGCCCTAGCTGGCACGCCGCACCAGACACGCCGACTACTGTATCGACATGCAGGATCAGCGTATCGAGTTTCTGTTCGAGCACTGATGCCAAGTTCGCTGCTGGCACATCGCCCAGACCGAGCGAGCGCGAAACGGCGTCGCCCTCGTCGGCAGCCTCTTCGAACGAGCTCTTCGGGTTCAAGCCGATCTGGGGAAGCAGGGAATTCACCGACTCACCCTTGAGACGGCTCAAGTGGCGATAGGTGGCGATCCAGCCGCCAGCACGCCGTTCGAAGGATTCGAGATCATCCGCCCTGGCGGCCTGACGCCAAGAGAAGTTGGCTTCGCCGGCGAGTTCGAAGGGGTCGGTGAAATAGCTGGTGTCGACACTGAAAAATTCGGCCGCGCGCAGCAGATCCACGGGCGCAACTTGGCGCTTGCCCAACTCGATGTCGGACAAGGTTTGGCGGTCATTAAAGCCCAAGGCTTGGGCCAGGTCGGTCTGATTGACCTCTCGGCGCTCGCGCAATGCTTGCAGGCGGCGGCGGATTGTTGCTTGGTCCATAGCGGCACCTCCAGTTACGGAATTCTATCTTGCAAACGTGGCAAATGCAAGAATTCTTGTAGGTTGAAGGCGGTGCCCACATCGAGTCGACGTTCATATTTACCCCTCACAGGCGTCCCATTTGGCTAAAGTCTGGGATCACACTTTTTGCATGCTTCAGCTCACCTGAGCCGCGCATCATCACGGACATGCTTCGGCCCGCCCGGGCCACAGGGGAAGCGATGACACCGATCCTGCTGGAGGACCACCTGGAACAGGCTGCGCTGCAGTGGCTGGCCGACCTGGGTTGGGAGGTAGCGCACGGCCCGGATATTTCGCCGCCGGATGCGCACACGCCGGGCAGCGAGCGTGACAGTTACCGGCAGGTGGTACTTGAGCATCGGCTGCGCGACGCGATCCGTCGACTGAATCCGCGGATTCCCGCCACGGCGCAAGACGAGGCGCTGCGGATGGTGCTGAATCCCAATATGCCGGGCCCGTTGCAGGCGAACCGCCAGCTGCACCGCTGGCTGACCGAAGGCGTACCGGTGCAGTTCCAGCAAGGCAACGAGACCCGCGGTGACCTCGTGCGACTGGTCGATTTCGACGATGTGCGCGGCAACAACTGGGTGGCGGTCAACCAGTTTTCCATCCAGGGGCCGAAGCGCACGCGGCGACCGGATCTGTTGTTGTTCCTCAACGGCCTGCCGATCGTGCTGCTTGAGTTGAAGAACCCTGGCGACGAGAACGCGGATATCTGGTCGGCGTTCAATCAGGTGCAGGCGTACCGGGAGGACATCCTCGACCTGTTTGTCTACAACGCGCTGGTGGTGATCTCCGACGGCATCCGCGCGCGGATGGGTTCGCTCAGTGCCGAGCGCGAACGCTACATGGCGTGGCGCACGATCGACGGCGTGCAGACCGATCCGCTGGGCGGGATGCGCGAACTGGAAACGCTGGTGCATGGGGCATTCGACCGCGCGCTGCTGTTGGCATACCTGCGCAACTTCATCTTGTTCGAGGACGATGGTGCGCTGGTCAAGAAGGTGGCGGGATACCACCAGTTCCATGCGGTACGCGCGGTGGTGGAAAGTGTGCTGGCAGCATCGAAGCCGGGCGGATCGCGCAAGGGCGGCGTGGTGTGGCATACGCAAGGTGCAGGCAAAAGCATCGAGATGACCTGCCTGGCCGGCACCTTGATGCAGCACCCGGCGATGGGCAACCCGACCATCGTGGTGGTGACCGACCGCAACGATCTGGACAACCAGTTGTTTGGCGTGTTCGCTGGCGTTGCCGACCTGCTGCGCGAAACACCGGTGCAGGCCGATACGCGGCCACGCCTGCGCGAACTGCTGGGCAACCGACCGTCCGGCGGCATCATCTTCACCACGATCCAGAAATTCACGCCGGGCGAGGATGAAGATGTATTTCCGGTGCTGATCGAGCGGCAGAACATCGTGGTCATCTGCGACGAGGCGCATCGCACCCAGTACGGCTTCGAGGCGAAGCTGACCGGCGATCCTGGCAAGGCCAAGCCCGCGAAGATGGCAGCGGATGCAGCAGGATCCGTGGCGATGGCTGGGCTGGCGTCATACGAGACCTCCGCCAGTTACGCGAGCGGCGTGCGTTACGGTTATGCCCAGCATCTGCGTGATGCGCTGCCAAACGCCACCTTTGTCGCGTTCACCGGCACGCCGGTGTCGCTGACCGATCGCGACACGCGCGCCGTGTTCGGCGACTACGTGCATGTCTATGACATCGAGCAGGCGGTGAAGGACGGTGCCACCGTACCGATCTACTACGAGTCGCGGCTGGCGAAGCTCGAACTGAGCGACGGCGACATCGACGCGCTCGACGAAGAAGTCGACGAGTTGAATGAGGGCGCGGCGGACGATCCTTCGCATGCGGCGCGCATCCGCCGCTGGGCGGCACTCGAAAAGGTGGTGGGTGCCGCGCCGCGCATCCAGAAGGTGGCCAGCGACATCGTCGAGCATTTCGAGAACCGCCTGGCGGCGATGGATGGCAAGGCGATGATCGTGGCGATGAGCCGCGAGATCTGCGTGCATCTGTATGACGCCATCGTGGCGTTGCGGCCCGAATGGCACGACGCCGATCCCGAAAAGGGCGTGATCAAGATCGTGATGACCGGCTCGGCCGCCGACAAGCCGATGCTCAAGCCGCATGTGTATCCGAAGGAAATGCGCAAGCGGCTGGAGCGACGCTACAAGGATGCCGCGGACCCGTTCAAGCTGGTGATCGTGCGCGACATGTGGCTGACCGGTTTCGATGCGCCGTGCCTGCACACCATGTACATCGACAAGCCGATGCGCGGGCACAACCTGATGCAGGCGATCGCGCGGGTGAACCGGGTGTTCAAGGACAAGCCCGGCGGCCTAGTGGTCGACTACATCGGCATTGCCAACGAGCTGAAGCAGGCACTGGCCGACTACACCCAGGCCAAGGGAAGAGGCCGCCCGACGATCAACGCCGAAGAGGCACTGGAAGTGCTGGTGGAGCGGATGGAGCTGCTGCGCGGCATGTTGCACGGCTACGACTATGCCAATTTCCGCACTCAGGCCTGGGCACTGCTGCCAGGTGCGGCAAACCATGTGCTGGGGCTCGACGACGGCAAACAGCGTTTTGCCGATCAGGTCCTGGCGGCCACCAGAGCGTTCGCGCTGTGCTGCACGCTGGATGCGGCGCTGGCCTATCGCGATGAGCTGGCGTTCCTGCAGGCGATCAAGTCGGCCATCACCAAGCACGCAACTACCGACAGCAAGCTCAGCGACGAGCAGAAGGAACATGCGCTGCGACAGATCATCTCGCGTGCCGTGGTATCCGATCAGATCATCGATATCTTTGCCGCCGCCGGCCTGAAGCGGCCGGACATCGGCGTGTTGTCGGAGGAATTCCTGCAGGACGTGCGCCACATGAAGGAGCGCAACCTCGCGGTGGAGTTGCTGGAGCGACTGCTGAAAGGCGAGATCAAGTCACGCTTCAAGACCAACGTCGTGCAGAGCGCGAAGTTCTCGGAGTTACTCCAGGCATCGCTGACGCGCTACCGAAATCGTGCGATCGAAACGGCACAGGTGATCGAAGAGCTAATCGCTATGGCAAACAATTTCCAGCAAGCCGCTGAACACGGTGACGGGCTGGGACTCAATCGCGATGAAGTCGCCTTCTACGATGCGCTGGCGAATAACGAATCCGCGGTGCGCGAACTTGGCGACGAGACGCTGCGCAAGATCGCTGTAGAGCTGACGCAGAAACTGCGCAATTCTGTCACGGTGGACTGGGCGGTTCGTGATTCAGTGCGCGCCAAACTGCGGGTAATGGTGAAGACCTTACTACGCCGCTACAAGTATCCACCTGATAAGCAGGATGAAGCCGTCGAGACGGTTCTGAAGCAGGCTGAAGCGTTGACCGGCTCATGGGCGGCCTTGTGACATCTTCCCTACCCTCAGGCGAACGCTTGGCTTCGGGAGCGAAGCTGTGACATTGATCGTTCAACCGGGTGAGCGCGATTCTCGGTGTTGCTCTGCATGATGCAGGACCCATCGGGCGCCCTTATCCAGCAGCGGTAATTCATAACCCGCACGCCGAAGTCCGGGTCCCAACATGCTGGCTCCCGCGACAGCAGCACTGGACCGGAAAGGACTTTGGCGACCATTGGCGCTTGCGTCGGCGGCATGTCCCAGGGCGCCATGGGAGGTAGTTCTCGTAGATCAGCGACCTACCGGGAATAGGCAGCGAGGCGGCGATGAGGGGCAGTTTGCTGCCAACCGAGCTCACTTACCTTGGCGAAGATGGCCTGATCGACAACCATCCGCACTGGGTCAGCTGAAGGATGGCTGCGTGCACCGGAGTGAATGCATCACGCGACCGATCTGCGCTGACCAGGCCGCCGACCAGTATGATCAGCCGCAGGCCGACGTCGACGGGCAGAAACCGACCCCTATGCGCAGATCGCAACTATGCGCAGGTAGCTGGATGGAGACGGCGCTAACGCAGGCGTGGGGCGTCGTACAACGAGGTCGGTCGACGCAGATCTGGACATAGTTTTCGACGCCAAGT
>Ga0307375_10003904_pt1 | contig 14422 bp, 13 predicted proteins | sample TR1MG_FD_202531 | JGI IMG/M metagenome (GOLD analysis project Ga0307375, IMG submission 202531) | Soil microbial communities from Risofladan, Vaasa, Finland - TR-1 | ecosystem: Environmental > Terrestrial > Soil > Coastal area > Acid sulfate soil | place: Finland: Risofladan, Vaasa | collected...
TCTGTGAGTCCAATATCGGGTAAATCAATAATAGGGTAACCTATACCTTTTTTAATTCTATTTAGAATAGGAACAGGGATAGAGATTGTATCGTTAATGCCGTTTATATCGCTCATACAGTATTAGTATGTTGATTTTGAAATACTAACAACTGTTCAAAATGTTGTTTATTTTGAACAAAATGAGAGCCTTTGGGAATACCCAAATTATGGGTATGCAAAAGAAGCAATCCTTCTTCTTCACATATTTGTTTCAAATCCATAGCCATTCTATCTATTACTATAAAGGCAAATAGTTTTACTGTTGGTTTTATAGATAGACGAATAGCACTTCTCCAATCCTCATCAAGCCAGTCGGTATAAGATTTCTGAATTGCGTTATCATGGTATACTTCTGTATTATAGTATGGGGGGCAAGTAAAAACCGTATCGTAATAATCATTCGGCGCTTCTTTATAAGCATCAAAGCAAAAGACTTTTTTATCTTTGAGATTAAATCTCTCAATTATTTTTTGTACTCCAAGACCTGATCTTGAGTCAAAATCATTATAAAGATAAGGTGTATCAATAAACCCTAATAATCTATGTCCCCACCCACCAAAAGGATCGTACACTACAGCAGGACGATACTCTTCATTAAAAGCTTTAGCCCAAAATGGAGAAAAGTGTGAAAACCCACGATAAATACCCGAAATTTTAAACCCTCTTAAAATCTCACGGTCAGTCATTTTTTCAAATGATTTATTCAGATAGTGCTCACGGTTTATAATTAGTTTTGACCTGACGATTGAATTTCTATAAAATAAATCTTGTTCTTTTTCATAAAAATGAGGTTGATAGGTCAATACAATTCTATTCATGTATGGCTTTTTTGCATAGCTACCTATATTTTTTTTCAGTATTTTCATTTCATTACTACATTCAACATCTGTATAAGCAGCTGAAAGCTTTTGATATGGACGATTACAAAAGTGTTGAGCATCTTCTACGGTTTTAAAAATAACGAAATGTATCCCATTCTTTTGAGCTATTTTCGTTTTTTCTGGATCTTTTTTTGTCCATATCTTAATTGCAAGTTCATAATACTTACTTTTGTTACTTGTAGATTTTTTTGTTTCAATGGCTTCATACCATTTAGCTAATAAATTTTGATGTTCACTATTTGCCGGATTATATGGCTCTGGACCATGCGTCCAATGGTTATCTACTTCAATAAAAGTATCAATAGTAGGTAGGTAAAAATCGCAAGCAAAAGGATATCTACTATCCTTATATTGGCGTTTAATATTTTCAAAATGAGAGGATAACAATTCGTATATGCTTTCTTCGACTTTGGACGTATTAAAAGTACTTCTTTCACGTTTTGTTTTACATTGTTTTTCAATTGTTTGTGGATCTGAAGATGGTGTTATTCCACCATACTTTTTTATGTTTGTTTGATACTGTTTACTTAAATATTTTGTTCTATTCTCTCTAAATGTATCAGATTGAAGAAAGTGACGTGTACCATACTTTTCTTGTTGAGCAACATAACCTTTTTCCCTTACTTCAGGAATTTCTAGTATTGATTTTTTATTATGATTCTTTTCTGTAGTAGAGATTTGTTTCTCTCTAATTTCTGGTATTAAAGTAGGAGACGATACGTCATAGCCGTAGTGTTTTTGTAGTGTTTTTTTACTCTTTTGTTTAACTTCCTCAAGCTGGAACACATTTGTAACATCTTCTCCGTACTTTTTACTTAAATTTTCTTTTCGTTTTGCAACAACTTCAGGATTAGACAAAGGGTTACTGTACCCTGTTTTCTTTTTATAAGCGTCAAAAGTTTTTTCTTTCACTTCCTTATTTTGAAATGGGTTCTTTACTCCATATTTCTCTATATTTGTTTTCTCACGTTTTGTCTGTGCATTAGCATACCTACATGCATTATTTCCGCATGTAGGTAAATATCCTACTGTAAGATTTTTGAATTGTCTAAGTTCTCCACATTCAGGGCACTTGACATTTTCATTAGATATAAATTGGTCATAATATTTTTGTATTTCCACACCTTTATGTGCCTTAGAAATATGTGTGGCAAGAGCGTGTAAATTCTTAAAATTATCTTTTTTACATAGTTGACAGACCATTCGTGACTACCTTTTTTAAAAAAATATATAACCTCTATAGTATACCTGAATTATCGTTCTTTTGTCAAGTCATCAAATAAAAAACCCTCTCAAGGGAGAGGGTTTGAATGCAATTTACTTTACGCCTTATGGAAGGTTTGTAAGTACCAGTCTGACAAGGTAAGCACCATTGAGGGTCTTATAGTCCATGAAGGAATACAGACCAGTCTCTTTGTAAGCTTCCTTGTACTCAAGAGTCATGGTGTGATATAATGGGATCAAAGTCCCAAACGCTATGGAAACGTCTTCAGGTACCAGATCATTTTTCCATACACACACAATCTCGTTCTTAGGCACAATTGAGGCAGGAACCTTATACAGATCAATATTATCAAGTGATCCAATCTTAAAGGCACCAACAGAAGGCTGTCTTCCCTCTTCCTTAAACCGGTAATGGTTAGTAATATAGTCCATTGCTTGCCAACCACCATACATCTTAGTTACGCCACCCCTCTGGATTGCATCGTAAATCTGTGATCCAGCATTGTGGATGTACCGGGTAATTGACTGAGCATGTGCCATTTCACTATCAGCACCCGCAGCAGCAAAGTCCGCATTGAAGGTAACTGAGCTGTTAGCCAGTGATCGTCTATAACCAAGTTCAAGAGCCTGAAAGTCTAATGACTTCTTCAACTCATCTGCCGCACCTCTGATCAAAGCCTCTTCAGCATCAATCTTTAAGGTAGTACCAAGCAGAAGTTCAGTCATCTTTGACCAACTGATACCAAGGGGCCATGGATTTGCTCTAAACTGATAGTCAGTAAGAGTCAATGACACCTGATTAATCTGAGTGTAGTTGGTTGAAACTTCAGTATTTACTGAGTACAGAATAGTAACAGTATCACCGGTAAGAGGAGCAGCCACAAAGTTAATTGTTACTGCACCAGTTGTGTAGTTGATAGTGTTAGTGGCAGCCGGATCAAGTTCGGTACCAGTAATATTACCTGCACCATCGTCCTGTGCTACAATTATATCATTATGCAGAATCTTAACAGTCCAGTAGCGAACTGGTTCTACAGCAGTATTGCCAGCACTTGCACCTGTGAAAGTCTTGTTAATTCCATTGACGGTACCAGAAAGAGCTTCCTCTTCAAGTTCTGAAGCATACCGGTAAGCAGCACTTTCGTACATAGTATTACCAGCAACAGCGCCTCTTGAAGAAGCAGTGTATACAGGCTTGAGATAGAATATGCTATCTCTAGCAGTTTCCATCGGCCATTCAAGGAAAATCTCACCTCTAACAGAGTTAGGGTATCCCAGTCTTACAATTCTAATTACGTTCTGTGGAGTAGTCTGAAATGCAGTTGAAATTTCAGTTTCAGTAAGTGCCTTAAGATGGTTTTTCTGATTCTCAAGTACAAATGCAACACCTCGTGCCTTATCAGGGTTTGAAGCTGCAAGGTCCATGAGTCCTTCACCAATATTCTTTTTCTTTGACCAAGTTTCTAGAAGACTATTGCCTCTATCAACTCTCTCAGAGAGTTTCTGAGTCTTCTCTTCTATAATCTGATCTTCTCTCATAGCTTTACGCATAGGTTATGTTTCTCCTTTTCACCATGCTCATACAACAAGTCTTAATTTGATTGAATGATGAAAAGAATTATAAAACCGTAATTTGTAACAGCTTCAGGGTACTCACATTATTTGTGTTTGTAAGTATAAAATCCATTACTCATATATGAGTAAATGTATTTTCCCTTTTCTCATTCTACATTACATTAGTGTGTAGAAATAAAAAAAGTCCAAACTGTTAAGTCTGGACTTATGGGCATGTGACTGGTAAAGATTTTAGTTTTTTGAACTTTCTATAATATAGTCTACTACTGCTTCTGAAAAACCATCAAGATGTGTCCACTTACCATAACCAATTCCTCTTTGGTAGGAAGCAACATTGATTAAAAAGTTATTCCCCGGTGCACCGAGAGGATTAGCCCTAAGTGGTGAATTACTCCCATCTCCAGCACAGTCTTGTTCATCAGTAATAACTATCATCCTGTCTACATCTTTTTCAAGATCAGAAAGATACTTACACACAGGAGTAAGAAATATCCCACCACCACCTAAAGGGTTACACATATTGTAGATCGCATCTACAAGAGCAATTCCATGTCTATCAGGAACTAACTGCGTCTTATGTACTCTTGTGCCATCATTTCCAGCTGTTGCATAAATAGCAACATCCTCGCATCTTTCTCTCATTATTGCAGCTAGTGAGCAAGCTGCTATTGCTCTATCCATATCACTTTTTTCAGATACAGGAGCATGATACATAGAACCTGAAACGTCAATTACAAGTACAGTTTTTCCTTTTAACTTTGGCAATTGCTTCAATCTATCTATAAATACAGAATCAATAGTACTCTCATACCGAGGAGCGTTCTTTGCAGCTGCAAAGAATCTAAAAGGAAATACCTTTGAATAATCTGCGTTTTCAAGAGCCTCTTTAATTAGAGAGGAAGATACTCCTACAACTTCCATGTTTCTGAGATTCCGCAGTAGTGCCAACGCACCAAGTTCATTGTTAGTAAGCAAGTCTGTCCATACAGATTTTTTATCTTCCCCTGAAGATAATCTTGTTTCCCATGTATTAGGAATAGGAAGACTATTATCAGCAAGATTTTTAAACATCTGTTCTTGCCTATTTTTGTCTTTCTTCCACATTGGCATAGGATGAGTAAGAAACATTACATCTCGTAATGATACAGCCTTATTTTTAGCCTTATACTTTGCTAACTGATACTCATTGAAACTGTTAAATGCAATGTTGACAGCCTTTCTAACCTGCTTAGGAAGCGGTACTTTACCATCCTGCCAGTAAAGGGAAATAAACTCTGTAAGTTGATCTGCTCTCTTAGAGAGAATATGAGCAAGAGCATCATAATATACAACATCCTTTTCTTGCTTTCTAACAACCTCTCTCATAAGAAGAAGAGGAACATGCCTTAGATTCATGTTATCTGAAGCTTCCAAAGCAAGTTCAATTACAAAAGAAGAGGGTAGTTGTGTTACTAACTGTGTGATTCTTTCTGCTATAGAAAAACCATCCTCATAAAAAGAATCTTCCCATAAGAGACAAGACATTACTGTTCTTCTTAGTTCTTTTTCTAAAGAGATTTTCATAGCGGGAGAACCTGTATTGGTATACACTGGTTCACTAGGAACTTTCTTATTTATTGACGCCATAGTAAACTCCTTTTCAAGTAGGAAAATAAAAAGTCAGAGAGAACATAGCTCGTCGGTGTTTTTTTACAAACAAATGTGAAGTAACCGACAAATACACTACTCTGACATAATTTCATAAAAAGAAAAAGGGAACTTAGCTCAACGGTGGTTTTTCATTAACTGTGAAGTAACCGTTGAATTCACCACTTTTTCACAATAAAAGAACGAGAACCTTAGAAAGAGTGTTTGTTCATCCATTGAAGTAACTCTCTCATACACTACGCTCTTATGGATACAATGTAATATACCTACTCTGAAAAGTCAAGTGCTTTGTCAAAAAAAAGCCCTAAAATTCTTACTACAGTAGTACAAGAAAGATAGGGCTTGAAGAAAGATAGGCAAATAGATTTATACTACTGCACCTAATCTCTGAACAACAATGTAAATAATCTGTCCTGCAACAAAATTAAATGTAGCAGCACCCTTTGTAATCTCAATTTGACCAGCGGCAGGATACGTAATAACTGCATCAGCAAGAGGGACATTGACATTAGCAGAAGTAACAACTTGTATGCTTCCAACAATAGTATAATCAAGTCCAAAATCAAATAGAATTGCAGTATTGGTAACATCGGTAGAAGTCACAACGTGACTAATTCCAAAAGATACACCGTTTGTAAGTCCTGCATGGGAACTTATTAAAGTAGCAGCCATAATTTATATCTCCTAATTTCCTTTTATTACACCCAACCTTGGTGCTGTTCTAAGAACTTCTTAATACTTGGCTCATATGCAGTTACCTGTTTCTGAACTGGTGTACTCTCAGTCTTTTTTGATCTACTTTTCTTGTAAGGAGTTGGCTCATTCAGCAAGTCTTCAAGGTTCATGTACAGCTTCTGTGCTTCAAAAACTGTTCTACAACCAAGAATCTGTTCCTTGATTCTCTTTACATTAGGATTCTCTTCAAGAATATCCTCATAATAGGACATTACTTCTTCATTTCTTCCAAAGTAATCTTCCTGTGCGGAAAATCCGGGTCCTACATGATCAGGTCTTTGATCTGATACTGGTTCAATTGCTCCACCATCATCACTATACTCTGAAGCATCATCAAGGTCTTCATCATCCCCACCGGGTTCTAACTCGCTATCCGCATTTCTTACGTCTGCTCGGAAAGAATCAATATTGTCATTATCAATATCTTCATACTTTCTCTTAAGTCTTCTAAGAGATTTTCTTAGCTTTGACTTTTCGGACATAAGCTTTTCAATCTGCTCTTCAAGTTCCCGTACATACATCAGTGCTTCACGATGCGTGTTTGCTTTTACCATACCGTTTTTCTCCGCTTGTACAACCTCGTACATTTCCTTAAGTTTCTTAGTGTAGACTTTCATACTATCCAGTAAATCAAGTGCTCTTTCGTGCTCTTCAGAAATCGTTTCAAGGTCATGAGACTGAAGAATTGATTTTTCCTTCAAAGAGGTAACTTCTTTTTCAACAGAAGAAACTTTTTCCTGAAGTACATCTGAAGTCTTTCCTTTTTCCGCAAGAGTTAAAATCTGCTCATTAAGTGACTTGACTTTCTCTTTTGCTACGGATACTTTTTCTCTAACAAAGTCCATAGTTTCAAAACCTTCACAATATTCAAGAATATCATTATACTTATTCACTTTCTCAGTAAGAGACTCCGCTTTTTCAGCAGACTGAAACATTTCATTCAAGCCAAGTTTAAGATTTTTCTGCTCAAGTAAGGAAATCTTACTCTCTTCTAATTTATCAACCATTGGATTATTCTCCCTTGAATTCTCCGATACTACATTAGTAATAGATTTTGGAGAAAGTTTTGTTTTTGATGCCACATAGTCCATATCCGATGCAAATGAATCAGAAAGTTCACTATTATTCTCTATTAGCGCTTCTTTTGAGATAGAAACAGACTCTTCTACGTCCATTCCTTGTATTTGATCGTTGATAGAACCATACACTTCGTATGAAGGATGGAGTACCCAGTCACTAGGGCGTTCCAGTTCGTATGTGTCTGCTTCAACTGTTTTCTTATCAGACTCAAAATCACCAAAACCACTAGTGGAAAGACCGATTCTGCCACCTGCTTCTATAGCTTCTTGTGCATGTTGACCCCATGAACCAAAGAGATACATATCTCCTAGAACTAAGGTTCTATCTTTTGAGAATCTTAAATTATGCCATACACAAAAGATATCTTTAACTGAACCACCATCCTCTTCACTTTCTTTTGGATGATCACAAAGTCCGTAAGAACCTTCCCACACTTTCTGTTGATTGGTTATGACATTCTGCCACAGTTCAGTAGAATAAATTCTACCATTTAAATTCTCTAAGTCGGGACGTGAGAGAGGAACGGTGTAAGCTGCAATGCACTTAAACTTCTGTCCCTTGTAGATAATTTGCTTTTTATCTTCATTCAACACATCAATGCGCTTAAACGAATTAGGGCCTATGGAAAAGTTTTCTATTAGTCTTTGTTTTGCCATTCTAAAATTAGCCTCTTGAATGAATTACTATTATTTTAGTAGTGAAAATATGAAAATCTGCTTACCCTCTAATAGTATCATTTTCACCCTGATATACTTCTTTAATCATCTGCAAGTATTCTTTTGTAGGTGTATCCATATCCATAGAAGTAAAGAAGTGTCTTCTGTTTGAAACACCTTCTGCCATTCTAAGTTTCTTTTTAGACTTAAAATATTGTTCTCGTATAATGTCTTTGTTGATTCTAGAAATTCGTTCTCTAAGTTTTTCGGGGGAGATTCTTCTGCTTGTTCGTCTATATCTTTCCCAGTAATTGTCGTCTGTTGAATCTTGCGTTGTAGAATCAGTGCCAGAATCAGGAATTACAACATCTGAAGTTTGCTGATCCTCTGTTTCAGGGTTTGATTCTTTTTTCTTAATAGCTTGTGTAATCCATTCATCAATATCTTCTCTACTCAAAAATGAAAAAGACGAAAGTATATCTTTGATTACTTCAGGAGGCATTTCACTTGTTTCAAGTCCAACAATACCTGCTACACCATCAAGAATATCCTTTGCAAGCCCAAAACTATCACCTTTTGCTCTTGTTCTATCAGCGCTCTCCTCCACTACAGGAAAAGACATTGTAAGTTCAAACTCTTCATCCATTTCATATTCACCAGTCATTACAAACTGAAGTCTTACAAGATTTGATAGCTCTTCCATTATTACGGACTGTATAGAGTAAACTGCTCTTCCAAAAGGCTTAAACTGTTGAAGTAATGCTTGACCTGAAGTCCCAAAAGAAGCTTGATCAACTATCAAGTAACCTTTAGGAACTCTTGTACCCATGATAAGATCATCTCTCAAAAGTTCTACATCGGCAATATCATCCATTGACAAATTGTTTTCTTTAATGTCATAAGTCAAAATATCATTTGGGTACCAGATTTGACCACCAACTGCAAATTGGTCTTTGTTTGTTGGATCAAGACCAAGATTTTCGTATTCCTGTCTTGCTTCATTAACAGCTTCCCATTTGCTAGATTGAGTCATAGTTTCAGCAGTATCTATACCGAAAGACTCTTTAGGAAATTTGTTTGCTCTTGCAAGAGCCATAAGATTTTTGGCTGTCTGTAATTGCTTAAAAGGAGAAATTGAGTTTATAAGTACTGGCCTACCATATGGAAAAAACTCAGACTTTGTTGCAAATCGTCTAAAATGAGTTACATTCCATGGTGGCATATACATGTTATCGATGATAACATACCCAAATAAGAAAGTTTTGAAGAAAGACGAAAAATCTTCTCCTTCTGTACTATCACTATAGCTCTTGAAAATCTTGTTTAGCTTTGCAGCTCTTGAGTCAGTCTTATCTTCAAAACCCTGAAATCCCCTTTCTTTCATTCTTTTATTAACGTCAACTGCATTGAACTCCATTCTCTCAGTAACAGAGTAAACATCAATAGGTATGATTTTTGTAATACCCTCGTCACCTTTTGTAACATTGACCCAAAAATGGTCACCATACAAGGATACATCAAACGCTACATTTCTAATGAGTTTTTGAGTTATGCCAATTTTTTCAAAGAAGTCATTAATGTATCTTTCGACTTTGGGGTTTTTTGCAGTTACTTGAAGTATCTGACTTTGTGAATCTGCTTGTACTGTTTCATCTGCATACAAATCTATAGCCATGGATACAATTGTACTATTATAGTAAGCGTAGTCTAAGTCTTTGTATCTGTCTAGTCTCGCTTTAAGCGAGTCAGGGGTATCAAAAACGTCTCTCATCCAGAAATCAAGAAGTTTCTGATTTTCTGAAGACATCGGCACAGCGCGTACCTTATTACTCTTCTTGTCATACTCACCGGGAACAACTATATTGTCTCTTCCCTTTAATGCTTTCTGTCCAACAGTAATACCAAAAAGAGCTTTTAATCTGTCAAATACACTTTTGTTACTAGCCACAATTTAACCTTAACCTTTAAGAACTTGCGGGAGTTATGAAATGCGCCCACTTAGACAAGCTATTCACAGTATTTTGTATTGTTATAAAATCGTTGTAGGGCATTTCAATGTGAGAACCATGGTGATCAGTATAGTTTGTATGATAATCTCCATAAGGATCATCAATGATAAATGATACTATATCAGCTGATTGAATTAATGAAATATTATCCGTAGAATAAGGAATAGCTGTAACGACACCTGCTAAACTTGTTATATGATAATATATTTTGCCATTGGTTAGGTGGTAGACACCAGACAATACAACACCATACCCGTTAAATAATTTTGTAAGCATTTCTGGAACAGTTGTATTAGAAACAAAGGTACTTACTTCTTTCCCTATTACTTTGTTAGCTGCCCAATCAAGCATAATTGCTACTTCATTAAGTGGAGTAGTAATATTTCCTTGTGTGTCAAATGCCCATTCAGCATGTTCTTTTGCATAGGCTATTGCATCTGGTTTATAACTAAGAATGTGTGTTTCGTCTGCGTCTAAAACCTGAGACATTAAATAGTCTTCAAGTTGCCATCCTTCAGGAATTACTGGATTGTACTTCGCTTGGATTAAGCCCATTGCTTCGGAGGTCATATTACACGCAGAATAAGGTATTTCTTTGTTGTTTATCTGTGTATGATAGTCTGAATTTTTTGAAAAGTAGTATTCATAAGACATAGATAATTCTCCCTACCTTATTAGTAAGAAGAATTATCTATTGTGAGAAATAGAACTTGAAGTTATCGTTTCATGAGGTCTTTTGGTTTTCTTGCAGTATTACCTGTCTTGCTACATTGTGCATAGTGACGCAACTTACCGTTCTCCATAATGGTATGCATAACTATATCACCTCCCCACATCGAGATGTGTCTTTGAGTTTTGCTTTCTTTTCTTGAATTCTTAGAAACTGTTTTTGCCATTGTTTACCTCTTGTGCTTATTTTTTTGTAAGTACTTCCATCCCTCAATTAACCATTGGACATATACATCTCCTTGTTCATATGTCCCATACCATCCTGTTGAATAAGGTTCACCACATTCAACTAATGCAAATTCTCCGCTACTAAGTATACCCATATCAATACTGCCACACCAATTATTAGGAATAATGTTTACTGGAAAATCAGGAGGAGCTGTGTCTTCGTCATTTCCAGCATACCACCCTACAAAAACTATTTTACCATTGGCTACATAATATCTCCATTCATTTTTAAATGAAACTATATCTGAACACCAATACGGAGGTTTTTTCTTACCTTTATATGTCCCTGTAGTTACCTTGTGTTGGAAGCGTTTAGGAATATCAGAAGGTTTAATAAATATCCCTTTGTTCATAGGCCACTTGTCTGCTTCCCATATTTTACGATAGAGATATGGTTTCATAAAAGCAGGATAATAATCAGGTTTAGGACTACTGCTTAAAATTTTTTGTACCCAAGGAATACGACCTATTGCAATATAGTTACTGGGTACTAAAGAAGCATCTCTAAAATAATTGACTTTGTACTTGTCAGGATACTTAACCTGCTGCAAGATAACAGTTTTTTCTTCTTTTTCAGAAATTCCTTGCTCCAAAGCAAAGTAAATCATGGTTACCTTGCCTCTTACAAACTGCTATCTCTATACCTATATGCTATATGGTGTTCTCTAATTACTTCATCGCTATCTTCTTCAATCTCTTGGACAACAAAAGGAAGCTTATCTTTTCTATCGAACAAATCCTTAAAGGCCAAATAAGCACTATGAACTGCATCATCTGTAGTAGGTGATTCAGTTGTAGTAGTCAACATTACTTTAAATCTACGCATAATATCATTAGTAGTAATGTTTTCTTCCACTTGGAGACTCCCCATACTTATTTTTGAAAGGATCATCATCTTTGAATGAATCAGGTATCAATAAAGTTCCGTGTCCTAGTGCCCACACTCGTCTATACTTCTTACCCTCTCTTGTTATTGATTTTGGGATATCCCCGCTCATAGGAAAATCTGCTTCAACAACTTCCTCTGTCTCATCATTGATGTACTCGTAAATCATTATTCTACCTCTTCTACTAAGGAACTTTCTCTTTTCAAGTCTTCAACAACTTTCTTTTGCACATATTCAGAAAATAAGGATTTGATATCCCCTTCTATACTATGTTTCTTACAGAAAGCGTCTTCGTATACTTGAAGTGTTGCTTTATTAGTACTATCAAAAGATATGTTTTCTGAAACATCTTCTTCAACCTCTCGATATTCTACATCATATAATTCATACTCTTTGATTCCAAACTTTTCAGTAACATCTTTTTTTGTAGTACCTTTGGGTACATCTGTTACAGTCCACAAAATAAAAGGAGCTACAGAAGTAGAAAGCTGTTTCTCTGTATCCCATGATACATATTTATAGTCAAGGAAAATGGGCACTTCAACATCCTTATCTCCTTTATCAGAAATCCATTTAATGTATGAAGACTTACCCCTTTCATCATATCGAGTAATTATTGAACTGCCCAAGTAATTCTTACTGTACATATGCACATGACCACCACAACGTTTACCAGATATCTTTGACTTTGAAAGGTCAATGAACGAGTTAAACAGTGTCTGGCTTTCATCTGCAATATGATAAAAAATGTAATCATAATCTCCTTGAAGTTCTTCGGGTAGATTTTCATAGTACTCCTTCATTGAAGGAATGTCTACTGAAGTTGAATAGTAGTAAGGAAGCCACAAACAATTGAGCCCTTCTTCAATTGATTTTGTAGGAGTTTCAATCATAACTACTCGTTTATCTGCTTTCAATAGTCGAATACCAGAATTTCTGTAGCCTATGTCATGATTACCTTGTAGAATTATGATCTTCTTTGCTTTTACAGAATTGAGTATGAAATCGTTAATCAGTAAGTCAACATCTCCTTCAGGTGAGTGAAAATGAATCAGATCACCTAAAAATATAACAGTGGAGTTTTCTTTATTGAAATCTTTGTTATTCGAAAACCAATTCATGAAACTCTTGATGGAGGAGTAAAATGGTTCTTCTCTTCTTGAGTGTAAATCACCTATCACAATAATGTCATTCACCGCTTATCCCCTTATTGCTCTTTTTCTAATCTCCGGTTTTTTTATTTCAGCAAGAGGACTTCCTATGTTGAAATACTCAAACATCTTAATCCAAAAATAGCTGTCTTTCCAATAAAAATTGTTTTCTACAATATCACTATAGAAAGGTAGTAGCTCATTAGCATTTACATCTCTTAATTTTTTAAGGTATGAGGCTTTCCACTCTTTATCAACTTCTCCTGTGTACTGATATTTTATCAAGTCTATCAGTGTGTTTAATGAACCTGAAAAGAATTCAGAAGGATTTACCTTAGTCATCTTTGCAAAAAAGGAAGGATTTCTATGAAGAAGTAAGTACAACAAACTAAAAGTCTGTTCAACATCAAATGTTTCAAACTCTTCTCTAATAGCCTTTTCTGTGTATAAGTGACCATAAATGCAACGTTCCAAGTCCCCTACTGCCTTTCTTGCAGAGCCTTTACTATACTCTACAATAACGGGAACGCCTTCAACAATTAGACTGTCAGGTACCTCATCAATCAATTTTGTATTGACTAATACTTTTTGAAGGTAGTCAATGATATCATCATCTGACAAGTAATTCAATTTGTAAGGGATTGACCTTGATATTAATGCATCATTCAATTTTCCAAGCATCATTGTAGTAAAGATGAAGTAGGTAGTCTTTCTTGGTGTTTCAATAAGCTTGAGTAATGCATTGAAACTCTTTGAAGAGGGTAGCTCTTGAATCTCATCAATGATGATTACTTTGTTTTTACTACTAAAAGGTGCTGCCCATGCTATTCTTTCCAGATCAACAATATCCTCCTTAGCTAGTTTTGAACCATCATAAAACAGAATATCATTATCGAATTTTTCTGAGATTACAGATTTAGAACTAGGTGTGTCAAGTTCTGGTTCATAATAAAAATCATGATTTATAGTATCCTCTGTTCTTACTGGATTATCAGAATTAAGAAGCATAGCAACCAAAAAAGCTAAAGAGGTTTTCCCTGTCCCTACAGGACCTGAAAATAACATTACTTGAGGGAATGTCATTGTTTTAGACCGACGTTTAATTTCACTAATTACCTTTTTCTGGCCTACAAAATCTTTGAATAGGCGGGGTCTTTGGGTAATTGATAGTTGTTCAGACATATTTAACTTCCTTCATAGTAAATTACTCAGTAACATCTAAGTATTCAAGAGCTATTCTAACTTTTTTTCTACAATCGTCTACTGTATCAGTATCCAGATTTTCAATCTCATAGTCAACAGGTAACTTCATGACGTGCTTCTCAGAATCGTGAACTCTAATCCAGAATTGCCACCATCTTTTAGGCTTTCTATTTGGCCTTACTATTCTAATTACAACGCCACCAAGCTTGTAGATAGCTTCTACTTCATGAAGAAATCTTATGTCTGTTATCACAATGTCCTTAATAGGTGATTTTTCATACCATCGGATAAACCACTTGACCCATATCCTTCTACCTGTCTGACTTTTGAACAAACAGAATTTTTTAGAAAGCATTTTTTGTGCATATTCTGTGCC
>Ga0307375_10003905_pt1 | contig 14422 bp, 21 predicted proteins | sample TR1MG_FD_202531 | JGI IMG/M metagenome (GOLD analysis project Ga0307375, IMG submission 202531) | Soil microbial communities from Risofladan, Vaasa, Finland - TR-1 | ecosystem: Environmental > Terrestrial > Soil > Coastal area > Acid sulfate soil | place: Finland: Risofladan, Vaasa | collected...
CACCCTAACAATGCCGCTGCATAGCGTTATCCCTCCCCGCTCATATTCCGGTCCTGTAATTATAACTCTGAGTAATACTTGCAAAGGTATATATACTTAGGCAGCGTATAAGTAAATATCAACCCTAAGGGCGACAATAAATAAAAGGAATGATAAGAAATGGTTAGAACAACAATGCAATTAAACGATAATATTGAATTGGTTACGAATACAAAAAACGCTATATTAGTGTATGAGAATAATGAATTAATAGGCTGTGTGATTAATTCCAGTTTCATAGAATATATTAAAACTCATAATATCTAAAACCTCCTACGTTGATTGTGTGAGTATATGGGCTCTCACAATCAATAAAGCCGATAAGGCTATTAGATACTAAATAAAAGGAATGATAAGAAATGAACACTATAAATGAACAGTCAAAGAACATATGGGATAGTGGTGAATTGGATGAACAAGTAGGATTTGTTAAATTCGAACCACAGAAGAACAACACATGTAATGTTAAATTCTTGCAAGCAGATCCAACTAAGCAAGTGAACAAGTTCGGTAATGAACAGTATTCATTTGAAGTCCTGGTGAGTAATTCCAGTTTCATAGAATATATTAAAACTCATAATATCTAAAACCTCCTGCGTTGATTGTGTGAGTATATGGGCTCTCACAATCAATAAAGCCGATAAGGCTATTAGATACTAAATAAAAGGAATGATAAGAAATGAACACTATAAATGAACAGTCAAAGAACATATGGGATAGTGGCGAATTGGATGAACAAGTAGGTTTTGTTAAATTCGAACCTCAGAAGAACAACACATGTAATGTGAAATTCCTGCAAGCCGATCCAAACAAACAAGTGAACAAGTTCGGTAATGAACAGTATTCATTTGAAGTCCTGGACATGGATGATAATACAGTAAAAACCTTATCAGTCACCTCCAAGAGATTGATGAGAGCATTGAGTGTATTACGTCCCCTGGAAGGTAAGGACCTCATCATTCATAGACACGGTGAAGGTATGAGTACAGACTATACAGTGGTGGAAGCCAGAATCGGAGGTGTGCAGGCATAAGCCTGCATTTTTCTTTAAGAGGTATTAATTCATGTGCTTACCAATTTTAACAATGTGTGTCGAATGTAATCATTACCCACTACGTTCAGATTACCTTAACAGTGAACTATTGCACGGTCCAGGATATCTTAAGTGCGATATTCGTAAAGTATGGGTACAAGGGAAAGAATGCTCATGCAATAAATTTAATAGGAGCTTTAAATAATGTTTGAATGTACTGGATGCTTCGAAAATTGCCATGTAAGCAAGATCCCGTGGTGGGGGAATGCTTGCATGGTCGGCCGTGTCCGTGAAGGTTGTTTCGATGAAATAAAAGAGTATAAACCATATATTCCAAAGAGGGGTTAATATGACAATAGAAATTAAACTATGTGTACAATGTGGTGAAACATTAAATCCAGCCACTAAATACGATATGTGCTTTTTTTGTTTCACTAAAACCACACGTCCAGATTATACTAAACCTGGTATTGCCCAGGCCATGGCTGACCAATGTGATAATATGAATGAATGTCCATACACGGATCGAAAGTGTTACAATTGTATGTGCTATAAGAGTATTAACACTGGTGGAAAAGAATATTGTAAATGTGGATATTATAAAATCGTTTAAATAAAATATAAATTCCGATTACTCTATGAGTGTTCAATCCTCCGAACACTCATTTTTAATCCTGGATAAACAGCGACATAAATAAATACTTTTAATATAAAACAATCTTTTTTCTTCAGTCAAGCTTCTTTTTTCTTCAGTCAAGCTTCTTTTTTCTTCAGTCAAGCTTCTTTTTTCTTCAGTCAAGCTTCCTCCTTTATTCATAAATTCCATCCCATCCTCGTAAATAACGCTATCAACATAATTGTTAGACTTGCCAGGACGCCCCCAGCTTCCATAAATCCGTCAATTTCCTCTTGATATTTGTGTTGCAATTTATTTTTCAATGAAGGATAAACAGCGATATAAATAAATAGGAATAGTCCCGCAATTACAAATATGTCTAACACTTGAGTCTGTAAATTCTGCATAACTTCCGACATTGTTACGACTGTTTCACCGTGTGGTACTATATCCATTTTATTCACCTTCATACGTCACAATATAAATTATTTTCACAAACGCCATCAGTGGTACTAAAACCATCCCGATCTGAAAAATTAAATTAAATTCTCCGATAATCACATCCCCTCCGAATAATTGATCGTATACGCCGGCTTCTAATTGTTGAATAAATAACCAGGCTATCGGGATAAACAACGATCCGATAATCAATAAAATCTGATTTCTATTGATTCGATCGATTATTAATAGCATTATCACAATCACGAATACAGGTAATATTATGTCGCTCATGATTCAGAACCTCCTCGTATTTTGTTGATAACCCATTCAGTAGTAATCCATGTCCCCATCCATCCTACTGGCCGTAATAATAGTAAGTTTATAGGTTCATAGATTATAGCAGGCACAATACTAATGAGGATCCCTTTTACTAATGCGAACGGGCTAAACCAGGATAGACTTTCAAGTAAATAATCAATTATATTTTCAGTAATTGCACTCAAAAAACTTTTATCACTATCCGGCTCATCCATTAACGTCCCGGATCTCTCTTCTAACCCGGTCGTTGTAAACGACTCCCCGGTGGCTTGATAATAATAAAATCCCAGGGTGTATATAGTCGAAAACATAAATATCATCATGACAGCATAACGAGAAATAGATGAGCTCATCACTCATCACCTCGGGTTAATCGTCGCCCTACACTAAACATCATTCCTGCTAATATCCAGGTTAGAATTATTATATAGAACCCATACGGATCGAATAATCCCACTAACGCAAACAAATTAACAAGTGCAAATGTCATAAACGCTAATGCATTCCCGCTAACATTTGTTTTCATAGCAAGACTACCTATGAATCCGATGATGATTATTAATCCCCAGAATGCTGGCAGGCTCATGAAATTAAACATATTTTCGGCCATTCCCCAACTATCTTGATACTCTGGGGTATCTACTCCAGGCCCGGCAATTTCTGTACTTACTTGTAATGATGCGGTCGCTTCGGCGGTATTACTCCCGGCCGGGATAAGTAAATATGTATATGTGCCGGTTATAGGATATCGTCTTGTTATGACTGTGGAAGCATTGAGCGAGTAATTAGCTACAATACTGTTTTGTGGATTTTTAATTACCAGGTAGGCGGCGGACGGTATTGTAACTACGGCGGTTACGTCCTCATTCACATTAACACTATATTTATTAAGTTCTAATCCATATCCGGTATAACTGACACTGGTTAAATTAAACGTGCAAAAATCTAAAATTGTCCGCCCTGAACTATTTTCGTGTACTAACCTCAATTGATTTTCGCCAACCATCCCGACAATTACAGCGGGCAAAGCGTAGTAATTTGGAGTGACTCCAGTGGTATAGATCGTGCCTAATCTACTACTAACCTGTTCTGACAATAATGCGCTCATTGTAGTAATATCCTGATCCACACTATATACTTCAAAATATACTAAACCATTTGTATAATTTACATTATCAATTTTGTAACTCCAATAAATAGAGTCCCGGGATTGATATGTAGTTGGTGCGGCTACATGTGCGATCATAGATTGTAATGATATATCTGATGTAGTTATATTATGAGTAAGAGCTCCAGGTTTATACGTAACATGGTATACACCTGTTTCGGCGACATCCCCTCTAACATAATCAGTCAATATAAATTTATAGTCCCCTTCGGCCTGAATTTGTCTTGAGACATTTATGGTACTATATTCCTGAATTGTGTTCGGATGGTTAGGTAATTCATCAATCAATGAATATGATTGTAACAAAAACCATTCACTACCGACTAATTGCATAACCTTAATCCCTGTATTATAATGTATTTCGGCCTCGAACCCATAACTATATTGGAATTCAACTGGTGTATTAGTGTATAACGGTACATTACTCACAGTTAAATATGACGGCGCTAACGGTACAACGTTAGCAGAATCCGTATAAATAGTGACATGTGGTAATACAGCCGAAGTTTTTCTTAACTTAACCTCATAAGTACCTTCCTTATCGAAATTATAATAAAATGTCCCGGTCTGCGCAGGCAATGTAACTTCAGAGACCATTGTCCCGCTCCGGTATATAGACGCTTTTTTAGAATAGAGAGTAGTATCCCAGTTACTATCCGATAATGACCAGGAATAATTACCAGTATCCCCGACATAATACTCATCATCATTCCACAGGATAGTATTTTCCGCTTGGGGTATTCTCTCAATTAATGAAAAATCCAATTCTTTTGTTTCATAATCCCCTAGAATATTGTAGCCGGTAACAGACCAAGTGTTATTAGTTAAGTCCGCTGATAGCCATTCCAAGTCTGTACTGGTAAATATTGTTTCATTGATTACTTCAATTCCACCGATTTCAATTATGCTTTTCATTTTTTTAGCTGTAGTACGATTTAATTCGAAATAATTAAAACCCATTGTGGGATAATATTCGAAAGTATTTTCATAATCATATGTTATACTAGTTGTATATGTCCAGCCTACCTCACCTAATGTATACATGGGCCATGGTTCATTTGCTCCTACATGATGATATACGGCCTGAAGAAAAACCATTGAATCTTGTGGACCACTAAACGCAGTAGCCGAATATTGGGGGCTGTAACTTGCAGGTGAATTAAATGAAATTGTTGAATCATCTAAATAAACGTACGCCGCTCCTGTATACTCAGACAAATCAAGATCCCAAACTAAAACCGAAACAAAATAATGAGTACCCGCACCATTTTTATTATAACCTACAATACCCGTTCCCACTTGTGGCCCGTCAATAGCACCATACCTGAACGTTACGGTAGTGTCCCATCCGGATGTCCCGTCCCCTCCATATATTGCTAAATCCCCGACGGGTGCCACCATTGTAGTTTGCGAAAATTTTTGCGTTAGTTCGACCTTCGGGAAATATAGTCTTAACGGTCTATTTTCGGCGTAATTATAAACATATGTTTGCTGTGTTGTTACTGTAACATCAGCTGTGTTACTACCCACCCATTTAAAAGAGTCTGTAACAGCCATAACAGGTTGAGTTACTAATCCAATACAAAGAATTAAAAAGCAAATCTGTAAACAGTGTTTCAAGTATGGGTTATTATGATATTTAGCCATGTTTATACATATATTTGTCATACAATATATACATTCCCCCAAAAATATATAAAAAAATTTGATGAGTTTAAGGTTGTCTTATCCTTAAACTCATTCATGTTCACAGATTGACACCTACTTCCTTCAGGAACAGTATTACAACCGCAATACCCAGGATGAGGGAAACAAGCCCGATACCGATATCCACAACCATAGGATCCACTCCGGTAACATTCACTTCTGCAAGCGTTGAAATTGCCGTCCATCCTAATGATGCGAATATTAGAGCGGCAACTGATATACCTACAATTTTGCCTGATGCACTTCCACCTTTAGCCATTTTTTTCACCTCCTGTTATAACTTTATGTTATTATTTGGATACTTTTAATAGCTTCTTATTCTATATATAGTTTATCCCTAATCTATATAGATTTTAGAGTATCTATATAGATTTCTCAAATCTATATAGATTTCAGAGTATCTATATAGATTTCTCAAATCTATATAGATTTCAGAGTATCTATATATTTCAAATCTAGGGTATTACATATAAAATCAAGCTCCATTTTTAGGTGCGAAATAAAAGGCAGCCGAGTGTGATTGTTTCCTAAGTTCTTTTGTCACTGCAACATTCCCTCTTTTTGCTTTAACAACCTCTGATGGTACGTATAAAATTTCCTTATCATCATTATACGCATACAGCAAAGTCGCCTTTAACCTTTTCGCCCTATCATGTGCTACATTCAAAGATTTTTTATTTGTATGTAAAACTCTTTTTGCTCCTAATCCTGACATTCCTACCGCATCGATGTGATATATCTTTTTGTTCGCATTCACTATTATGTCGGTTACATGTTCTCTAGGATTCTGCGCAGAAACATGATTAGCTATGACGGCATATTTCTCCAGATCGTCCATTACTTTTCGTTCGGTATTATAACCGATGTACGGTTCATTATCCTGAATTCCCGACATTTTCCGACTGGCTGCGGTTGACGGTGAGCGCCCTTTCTTTTTCATCCCAGTTTTTAAATCGGCCGCTACTTCCATTGTTGAATATGATGATAATAATTTTAATGTCGGCATTATTGTAACAGGTTCGCAGGTTAATCCATTAAATATCCCACAGCCTATGAAGACACCGTTTGCCGATATGTTAAGTACTTCCATTTCAAGCGGCATCCCCATCCCATCAGGGGACTCTTTTCGTTTATCACGGATTGTTACGTATGGAATTTCATAATTAGTAACTACTTCTCTAATATTAGGAGGAACGAAATTAATAACTCTTTGTGTTGTTATAATTATATTCAACTGTTCTTTTCTGGATTGATTTACAATTGCCGATATAAATTCCGATTCTTCGGCATTCCACCGGGTAATTGTGTGTTTAATGTCATCAAATAGAATTGTCGTTCTATTACAGTTTTGAAATTCTTCCAAAGAATTTATGGAAGCCTTCCATTCTGTTTTTGGTTTTCCCTGATTATCCTCGAACCAGGCCACGCCCAGGTTAGCTGCCGTATTCCCTCCCGATTTATGGATTCGTGCCAGGTGCTCGACACCAAGAACGGTTTTCCCGGATCCCATTGTTTGAGTAACGGAATAATTACTATATCCCAGCGCCGCAACAATTGGAGGTAATGAAATAATTTCGCCTTTTTCAGATATGATTACTCGATCAAATCGATTTTTAACGAATTCACACCCATCTACATTATATCTAAATCGTGTGCGGGATTCGAATGCTTTTTGAAAATACCCAAAATCATCCCTGAATTCATGTGAGCCGGATATAATGGTTATGAACGCCATTCATAACCACGTCCCTACAATTATCCCTATCAAGAATGTTAATAGATACTCTTTTCGATAATATTCCGAAATCACTTTCCCTATATCACTCATTTTTTCCGCCTCCCAAACATCCCACCCATGAGTCCTTCGAGTTTCCCATCAACTCCAATTCCAGAACCACCGCCGAATGTCCCGAATATACGTGCTTGCAGGTCCCGTGTGTTAGCATCCACTGCCAGGTTATTGAGAGCGTCCAGGTTACGTTTTTCAATTCCGACATTAATTACTGTTTTTGTTTTGATGATAAGATCGCCGTATTCATCCCGGATTAATTCCCCGGTTTCCGTATCCGATTCGTATTCAATATGGTATACATCATTCGTTAATGATGTCAGAATTGCGGATATATTCGCCCTTCGGTGATACGTCACATCAATGTTAGGAATGTTTCCTTTAGTCCCCAGGACGTCTAACCATAAACCTCTTTTATCTGTTAAGGTTCTAATTTTCCCATCCTTTTCAAGAATAACATCGATGAGTGCCGTAATAACCTCAGGCAATTCATCAATATTTCGGTTCATTGATACGTTCGATGTATAATCTTCCGATTGTGTCCGGGATAATTCCGCCCGGACCTGTTCAACAATTTGCCCGGGAAGCCCGGCCGATCCTAATTGATCCATCAAAAACATACCTGGGGATGGTCTTGTAGTCTGATGAATTAGAGTATTGGTGGGCCCTTTATCGTCATCTGTCACTTTTTGTTTTGAGAACATCATATTCATACTCCGTACATAGCTATTAATTCGGCGGCTTTTACGCTCATATCTGTTATAGCACCGCTCATTTCCTTCATCATATACGCATTCAATACAACAATTATAGCGGCAACAATCCAGGATATTGTCACAATAGCCTGCCATTGATTGATCTTTTCGATAAGTGCTTTATATCCTGATAATTCCGCTTCACCAAAACCCAGATTATAGAATTTCAGTGCCAGGTGTTCAGGAATATCATATTCACCGATAACGTCAGGACAGGAATATAGAGGAAGTGCTTTATGTTTATCGAAAAAGTATATCTCCCCTTTAAGTGGTTTAAGATACACTTCCCCGGTTTCAGGATTCTTTAATAGTTGACTATTAGAATCCACAGGAATGCGCTTTACAGTAGCCGCCTCCCCTTCTGCCACGAATACACATGTTTTGTATTCTGTCTTGTTATTCCCTCTCAGTCTATCTAATAGACTGCGCTTCTGTTCTGGTTTCCACGTATCCATACCTTCGAAAAATGCTTGCTCGTCCGATTTCATATTATTCACTTCCTTATTTTATTGATTAATTTCTGTAATCTTTTCGACTTATTAATAAATTCTTTTGCTTTTGTTATCTGTGGTATTGCTTGATTGTATATGTCGGTTACCTGTTCGTTAAGCCTCTCATAATCCCCACCATATTCGATAAATTCTTTATCGAATTGTACGAATGCCATATTCATTTTATGAATTTTCTTGGGATTAATTGAATCATAATTCAGTTCTGCCACTTGCATTTTATCAAGTAGACTGGTTTTCTGTGTATCATTAAATCCATTATCTGGTTTTAGTGTTTCGGTCTTGTATATCTGGATACATTGCCAGAGTAGATGTTTCATTTTATATCACTCATCCTTATCTTTAATCATCATCATCATTGTGATTAACAACAATATCATTACTAACATAACACATAATTGGATCTGTGATTGTATATTATCCAATTTTGTCTCTATTTGATTCAATTGATTTTCAATTGTATTCACAATGACCGGAGTTGAATTTACTTGAAGCCCGTTACCGTACCCGTCATTTGGTGTTATTCCTACAATCCAGGAATCATAATAGGTAGTATTATCGAATAATACCGTACTCATATTATCTAATGCGGGTTGATGAATACCGTTTTTATACCACTTATAATATAATGTTATAGTGTCACCATCAATATCAATAGCAGTATTATTATGAGCTACAAGATTATCGGTTGGTGCCGGATTTGTTGGAGATATATACACGCCATCTATAGTAGGAGCATGATTACTTATTGTTACATTAGCTGTTAAGGATCCAATACTTAACACACCATTATAACTTGAATTATATGCGTATACTATAATTTCACTGTATCCATGCGGTCCCACGTATGAGTTTACGTATGCATTTGCGCTTCCATTTGTCCAGCTATTATTAACACTGACATTATAACTGTCAGTTATTACACCCATTCCAGCCGCCCAGGTATAATTAACATAATTATCGTCTGTGGTATAAGCTAAATTAATCGGATCGGGTGTTTGATATTTAGGTGCTTCAGTTAATGTCACACCCGTGATGATATTAGTTTCTGGTAGGTATGTTGTAAACGATTGTATTTTAATTGAGCCTAAATATCTATATTGGTTTGTTGGTAGTACCGCCGTGAAGTTAGTCCCTACATTGATAGAAGAGGTTGTTATATTAGACCAACCATAATTTATACCGTCATTAGACACCATACCCTGGATTAGTATTGATGTATTAGTGCTCGGATCTGTCCCATTAACATGGTAGTATTTCCATACATTCCCATAACCCGCATCCACTAGTAAAGCGGTTTGTAGAAAGGCGTTTCCTTTGTGATAATTATTCATCGATTGATTGATTTCATCGTTGGATAGTGCACGGTTGTAGATGCGGACTTCATCGATGTAGCCATTGAAATACATTGTGCCTGTCGGATATGTTCTAGTCCCGATGAAAAAATTACTTGATAAAGTATTAATTGCCGTATGATTTGTTTTTATAGATACTAAATCACCATTAACATAAAGCTCGGTTGTCGTACCATATAGATTGTATGCTATGTGTGTCCATGTATTCAATGGGATTACTGTATTGGAATTGTGGTCATTTGCATATAACGCCAATGATAATTTCCCAGTCCATGGTAGGGTGTGTAATTGAATCATATGGCTGGAGGTGGTAACACCATATGAAAATATTGTATTATAATTTGTATAACTATTCAGTTTAATCCAAGCTTCACCACTTCGATTAGAATTGCCCGTTATAATCAAACTCGCATCATTACCACAATTCACATAATCATCCACACCATCGCCTGTCCATGCACCGCCGTACTTACCCGATGCAGTCCAGTTACCAGTTACACCATTGGTGAACGTACCGTCATTAGAATTGTCAGTCCATACATCATATAGAGTGTTGCCCGTCTGTTCTTCGAATGACCAGTATGATACTAAACCATCAGTATTATTTGGTGGGTTTTGAAGATAACCGTCACCGTGTTCTAACATATCCCCTGAGGTATTATACCACGGGGTATCAAATGTTATTGTAGCATGTACTCCTGGTATTGTACACATCACTACAAACAATATTCCTAATATAATAATTTTCGTCATAATCTCTCTCCCAATGCTTCCCTAATAATCTTTCCTTTACTCTTCTTTTGCTTTTTAGCTAATTCCTGAATTTTCTTTTTCTGTTCATGTGATACTCTGACAGTAATAATTTTATCATACATAATAGATGTATATTATTTGTCATACAATTTATAGGTTACCCCGTTTAAGGATTTCAAATATTTTTTATATTTTATAGATCTTCGTCTTCTTAATACTCTCCGCTTCATTTTATCGCCTCCTTTTACGTTATACAATGGTCAATATATATTACTATACCACTAAATATTATAAACATTATTCCAATAAACTCTTCGTAAGTTATTTTATCACCTCATTTAATTTTAGAGCTGTACTATTACCTTCCATATCAAAAACTCTTTTATCCTGATAAGCCCCCTGGACTTTTTTGATTATACCCCACTTACCTAATTTCATGTTTCGTCTAATTGCAGATTTTAATTTAACTGGAGTCATTTGCCATACCTCATTATGTTTCCAGAATTCTGATTGTAACGGTCCCGGGATCCCTTTACTGACATATTGCCAGTAGCATTTAAGAGTCTCTTTATATCTGTAATTTTTCAGTGTTCTCCCTTCCCATTTACCGGTAAATTTTATTTCCCATTGTCCCAGGTTAGGACCTGCATTTAAGATTTTTTGTCCTATATCTCGGTATATTATACTATCAGTATCGCAATACAATACATTCTCATAACCGATATTTTCCATTTGTTTTCTCAAATTAATGCGTGCGTATGAAGTCACGTAAGCTACAATCAAAGGATAGGCTTTTTTATTAAAACTGAATATCGTATCCTTAGCTTGATATTGATATTTTACGCCGTCCATTTCGAAATATTTTTCCACATCAACTACGTCACAATCTTCAATTTCTGCATAAAAACTATCGTTAGCGTCAGTCTGTCCGAATTTACCGCTCAATCCATTCATAGCTAATTTAGCGGCGGGTTTTGTATCTGTTTGTTGTTTAAATTCGAACATTGCGTTTATGTATTCATCGAAAAAACCGTATACACGTTTACACGTGACTATTTCATGTAATTTTAAAATCTTTCCACCTTCCGATAAAAAATATCTTAGTTCTGGGAATGTCCAGGTCCCTGTAAAAATACCAGTAGGGAATATTAATTTTCCGTTTTGTTTTATTGGAAGTATAGGTATAATAGTGTCAGGATGGTTTACTGTGCATTTAATAGACCCTTCGAATTGTTCTAATGTTCTGGTTAATTCGAAATTTTTACCGGGATTTTCTATTAATACTGCGGTATTCATATCCGGGTACACATGATTGACCATTACTGTCGGATAACTGGAGACAATATCGATACAGGTGGCATTATGTACTAATCCTCTATAGAATATTTCAGTCCTGCCACCGAAGTATCCGTTATTGGTAGATCGTTTTATTTGATCGAGTTCATGTTCACCCTGATCGTCATATATTTGATGTTCGGGTTGGAGATATTTTTGTTGAAATAGATTTAATGATGTGGATGAGCCGGTTAACTTTATTTCCCCACCCATACTTGCAAACATTTTTTGTAATTCTCTCAATATAATAGCGCCTGCCCGTGCATGTGAAATACAAGCCTCCTCAATCCTAGGGTGTTGCCAGTCATGAATATCTATATGTGATATTCCGAAATCCTTTGCGCACTGTTTTAATGATTTATTCTGGATGAAATTCCCTATATCCATAATCTCTATATATCTACTACGATGTCCATTTGCTTTAAGATTTTTTATTTGTTTCCCTGCAGTGTTTCGAGCCATATCGCAGGTAATTAATTTACCAACACGTTCCAGCCTATATGGCCTGAAAAAAGGGTGTAATAAATTCAGGTCATAAGCTATGTTCAGACCAGTAATTATTACACTGTGCGGTTTATAGAGATATTTTGCCATTTTTTCAGGATCGTGAAATACTATATAATCAGCGTCATTTTTCCAAATGACGCCGAGTTTAAATTCCCCAGTATCCGGATCGTTCTCACAATCCAGGCCCCAGATATTACGATGTCGTATACTATTCTTATTTCTAATTTGTAGCATAATATACGACCTGATGTTAATTAGTTGGTTGATATATAGGGGCACCACTATCATCATAATATCCGTGTGAGAAATTGCGTGACTTAATTTTATTTTTTTTGCCACGTAATTTTTTATACTCTTCAATAATAGTCTTTTTAGTTTCAGGTTTGAAACCCGTCGCCTTCTTAACATCCCTGATGAACTTCTTTTCAACTTCTTTATCGATATTTCTGATTTCTTTTAGAACGTTAGTCTTCCTACCTTTTACGGTCTTGACAATTTCATTTGCGGTTTTACCGGATCGTATTAGATACTCGATTGTAGCTTTTCTTGTTTCCCCTGTCAACATTCCAGGTGTGACACGTGTTCGTTTCTGGATTGTTGGTGTCGTTAATCCACTGTGAGGTATTGGTTTAGCGGCTTTCACAGGTTTAACCGATTTCACAGCTTTAACGGCTTTCACAGCTTTAACGGCTTTCGCTGCTACTTCAAAACCTAACTTTTCGGCTTGTTTTTTACCTGCCTTGGTAGATAGAATTTTTAACGCTTCTTTTAACTGTTTATCTGATAATGTCATTTGGTTTCACCTTTTTACTTCCCCATTCACTCTCATAATGACAGTCACGACACAACAAGATTATACCGTTTATTTGAATTTCTAGTCTCCAGTCTTTTAGACGTTCTGTCCGCCCACGTCCAGATCCTACCATTACACAACCGTTACGATGATGGATTTCTATATTATTAGTGGTGTGACACTCAGAACAACGTCCGCCTAATTGTTGGACTATTCGGCGGCGGCCTCGTTTATGGTATTGTCTCATATACCCCGGTTTATTTGTTACCATTATTTTCAACTCCTTAAAATTTTATAATATTTCCGTACTTGATGATATGTGGTCGGTACAAACGTTATCAACTCCGTATATGTAGCCGTAGGATGTTCTACCAGGTATAGCCTGATATCCATTTGTTTTTGTAACTTTTGGTCTTCTTGATATTCTTTAAATGTGTACATATTGTCACCTATGACGTTAAATTACTATACGCCCCGTATGTATTTCTGCGCACTCATCAGAGCAAAAAAAGTGTTTATGTTCGAATTGATTTACGACTGAAAAATAATTCAATCCCGAGTATCCGTATGAGTGTCCGGTGGTCCAGCATCCACAGTGTTCACAGGTGTTTAGCTGTTCGGTTAATGTTTTCGTTATAGTGTTCATGTTAATTTCAGTATCGATCATATATCTTGTCTCCTTCTTGTTTATCTATGATGTTAATATTAATCCTATTAACACATATATTAAGAGTATATTTATTGTTCCTAAGAATATCAATATTTTGTTTATCGGGTTCATGTTATCTTGTCTCCTTTCTTTAGTTGGTATCGCCTTCGGGCTCGTCCCGGGCTGATATTTACTTATACGCTGCCTAAGTATATATACCTTTGCAAGTATTACTCAGAGTTATAATTACAGGACCGGAATATGAGCGGGGAGGGATAACGCTATGCAGCGGCATTGTTAGGGTGAAATAAGAGGATCAAGGCGATAACGCTATGCAGCGGCTTGATGAGGGTGAAATAAGAGGATCAAGGGTAAGAGGATCAAGGGGTAAGAGGATCAAGGGGTAAGAGGATCAAGGGGTAAGAGGATCAAGGGGTAAGAGGATCAAGGGGTAAGAGGATCAAGGGGTAAGAGGATCAAGGGGTAAGAGGATCAAGGGGATAACGCTATGCAGCGGCATTGTTAGGGTGATATTCCTATATAGTACAGGAATAGAGGTGTTCTCATAGAAATTTAAAATGTACAGTGTCAACCGATAGCGAATAAAAACGTAAAAGATAAACGCTATCGGGCGAGGTAAAATGGCGACCCCTTA
>Ga0307375_10003906_pt1 | contig 14420 bp, 14 predicted proteins | sample TR1MG_FD_202531 | JGI IMG/M metagenome (GOLD analysis project Ga0307375, IMG submission 202531) | Soil microbial communities from Risofladan, Vaasa, Finland - TR-1 | ecosystem: Environmental > Terrestrial > Soil > Coastal area > Acid sulfate soil | place: Finland: Risofladan, Vaasa | collected...
TGATGATTAACAAAGATGGGAAACCCGTTGCCGTGCTCATCGATGCTCGTCTTTTCGAGCGCATTCGCCGGATGCAGGGTCGCTTTGATGCGCTGTGCCAAAGGATCGAAGCGGGATTTTCGCAAGTACCTGAATCTACAGGGATAGCGGAGATCGAGGCAGCCCTCGCTCAAGAACGGCGGGAATCGCCCATTTCCGCTGAGGATCACTAACCGTTCATGGCGGCATTGCGGGTGGTGCTGGACACCAACGTGCTGCTTTCCGGCATAGCATACCCGGCCAGCGTGCCGGGCAAGATCCTGACCGCGTGGCGACATGCTTCCATCGATGTACTGCTATCAGACTATATCCTCGATGAACTGCGCCGGGTACTGCCCCGTCTGGCGCACCGCCATGGGCTGACGGTGGCCGAGATGAGCGATCTGGTAGATATTCTGGCCATCCAAGCAGAACTGATCGCCCCATGGCCTGGGTTGGACCCGCACTTGCGTGACGACAAGGATCAAGCGGTGCTGCACACTCTGCTGGCCGCTCTCAAGACGTCTAGTGCTGACTACCTCATCACGGGAGACAAAGACCTTCCGGCGTCGGCTGATCGATATCCTATAATCACCCCAATGGAATTCTGGCGGACGCATGGGGGAGTGTAACTCCGTGAATGGGCGGTTAGCGCTGCCCTGCCGCCGTTGAGCCCTGATGGTCGGCGGTAGACTGGTAGAGGACGTTGAGTTGGATTACCCTTCGACGAGGATGATGGGTGGTGCTCAGGGGCGGCCTGCAGGGCGGGTCAAGACTGGAAGCAGTCATTCATTGGCGATGACCAAATGACATTACCGGGCGAGCGTTGAGCGCGGGACGGAGATCCCGGCCTGGTGTCCGTGAAATCGGGGGTGAACCCCATCAGTTTTGTCGACTCAGTTCGGGGAGATCTGGCCGACCGACACTTTGCCTCTGACTCGTCCTTGCAACTGCTCGGCCATGACACTTTCAATCGCCACTGCAACCTTCGCGGGCGCGTCTACTCAAGTGGGGCTCGAACAGAAGTGCATCGGTAATACGATGCTCACATCCTCAAGGCCGCCGACATCCAGAAGGGCCTTCTTGAAGATTAACGAGGCGATCCCTTGAACTACCTGGCTGACCGTGGAGCGTTGCTCCCTCGCGGTCAGCGGGTCCTTCCTGTCCCATGGATCTTACTGGGTGCCATGGCTTGGGTCTTTGTATGGGGTTTGGTGGGCTGGTGGGTAGTGGGATATGTACCGCTGACGTAAGAAAAAGGGTCACCTGGATTCAGATTGCATCAATCTGGCAGGGAAGGTCTATAATGAGGTTTTCGTACCTACCCATCGGTCCACGTGCATGCCCGATCACTCCATAGCGGCAGCCGTGCCGCGTTCTATACAATCGTTTCTTCTCCTGGCCCCGGGAGAATGGCGAGATCTCTTTTCCAGTTGCCACCATCCCCGCCTTTTCCAGCGCGAACGGGCGCGTTTTATTCTCTCCCGTGTCCGTATCATTGCCGCCCTGCTGGCTATTCTCGCCCCATTCCGACTCGCTGTAGATGATCTGCAACTCCCCCATCATCTTTTCATTCTTCTGGATAGCGGACGGATTATCGTGGCCGTGGTGTTTGCCATACTGGCGTTCTTTTGCCGATGCCGTCCAACGCCACGGAACGCCCGGTTGGCTATGGTCATGCTCTTTTTAATTCCCGCTTTTTTCTTCCTTTTTTCACACGTACTACTTGCCCATGCTCAGCTTAATGGCGCGGCGGAACACTTCGATAAGTACACTTATCTACCCTTTATACTCGTGGCAATTATAGGGGTATTTCCTATGGCCCTGCTGGAAATCCTGGTCCTCACCCTTTCCCTTCTTACGGTTTTTGCACTTCCCTTATGGTTGCGGGAGGATCCTCGAATTCTACCGGAACTCATTGATCTGGCGCTTGTAGCCAGTGTTGCCGCCCTGGCCGCCATGAGCCAGCTTCAAAGCATGAAAAGACTTTTCGTGCAATCTTCTACGGACCCCCTGACCGGGTTGTTTAACCGACGCGCCGGCGAAGATCTGTTGACCCTATTGTTTGCTCAGGCCGAACGTCATTCTCACGCACTCTCTATCGCCATGCTGGATGTGGATAACTTCAAGGGCGTCAATGACACCTGGGGACACGAGGTGGGTGATCGGGTGCTTCAGGACGTAGCACAATTGCTGCAATCCGGGGTACGGATGGGAGATGCCGTCATACGGTGGGGCGGTGAAGAGTTTGTGGTAGTGATGCCCTATGCGAATTCCGGACAGGCGCAAGCACGCCTGCAGGTCATCCTTGACGGACATATAGTGCAGAAGCCGAACGGGCAACCCATAAGGATGAGCGGGGGCATTGCCGAATTACAAGACGAAAGTGGCAAAAACTGGAGGGACCTGATCAAACTGGCTGACAACCGTATGTATCAGGTCAAAATCGGTGGAAAGGGCCGAATAGCGACCGGTATTCGCCTTGAAAAAGTAGATATGTGGGTGGATGAACACGGATAACGTTCAATCATCTCTGATTATAGTGATCGGTACCGACACCTCAGGTGTAGAACGTATGGCGCCATGCCTTTCAAGCCGAAAGCCGAACAGTTACCGCTTCAGATGGCAGTCGAAGATGTCACGCCCACGATCTGGCGCTAGGTATGGGTGACTCGTATATGTGGTTGCTACAGCCTCCTTATGCCATTATCGCTTGGTATCGTTGCCTGGCTGAAACAATCCTACGACTGCGGCGTGGCTCCCTGTAAGTAGTTGGTACATTAGCAGCGGCAACTTCAGCAAAACCAATGCGGCCAAGCCAGTGGTTACGTTATATACTGAGCTCATGCATGTCCAAACTAGAGCCATTCAGAAAAAACTTAACTTATTTGAAAAGGAGCGCTATCCTGCGATATGGACTCCATATTATCGACAGAAAATAAAATACTGGCAGGCTTTAGCCTGGCCGTTTTAGCGCTTGTTCTGGTGGGGGCGCTGGCCTTTCGCACAGCGACTGGCTATGTCCGAGCGTCTTATTGGGTGGAACATACTCAGACGGTACTACGGAGCCTTGACCGCTGCTGGGCGCTGATCAATGAGGCGGAAACCGCGCAGCGCGGCTATCTCCTTACCGGCAACTCTTTCTATCTCCAGGAACGTCAGGATGTAACCCAGCGTTTTCAGACCGTGCTGGATGATTTGCCGAACAAGGTGACGGACAACCCACTCGAAGAGCGTCGGGCAGTGGCGCTACGGCGGCAGGCGCTGAGGCGTTTAGAGATTCTTGATCATGTTCTTGACGCTTACGAAAAGCAGGGCCTTCCGGCAGCCCAGGCGATGCTGGGTGCGGGCGAAGGAATCGCCGAAATGACGGCGGTGCATGATCTGGTCGAGAAAATGCATACGACCGAAAACAGTCTGCTCAAGAAACGCACCGAGGCGGCCCAAGAGGCGGGTACGGCAACGTTATGGGCTATTGGAATCACTGTTGTCTTGCTGATGGCCCTGCTTATGGGGCTCTTTTGGCAAATCAGCAAAGAGGGGCGTGAGCGTCGCGAAGCGGAAAGAGGGCTGGAGGAGTCCCTGCGTATTGAAAGCAGTCAAGGACAGATTCTTGCCCTCTTTAGTGGTTCCAGTTTGGGGTTAACCGAAATCCTTCAACAAGTGCTGAGCATCTTGGCGGAGAATCATCCTTTCCCGGTTTCTGCATTTTATCGCTACGACGAATGGCAGGGCCTCTATGTTCTGTCTGCGCACCGGGGCACAGATAGACAACTGGCAAGCAGTTTTCAGCGTGGAGAGGGGGTTCTGGGCGAAGCGGCCGTGTCGGATCATCTACAACGCTTGAGGCAACCCGATGATCGCTCTGGATTTTTGGTGGACGCAGGGGTCTGTCAGATTCGACCTGCAGAGATCGCCATGGTGCCGATCCGTTATCAGGAACAACGATTCGGGGTGCTGGTGGTGGCTTCGCTACAAACACTCAGCGAGAGGAAGGCCACCTTTCTGGAGAAGCTTTCCCTAGAGATGGGCGCTGCCCTCAACCACATCGCTCAGAAAGAAAACCAGCAAATCATGGCCGTTGAATTACGCAAACAAAGCGAAGAGCTTCTGGAGAGAAATCAGTTGCTGCGCATGGCGGATCAGGCCAAGTCCGACTTTCTGGCCAACATGTCCCATGAGTTGCGTACCCCCCTCAATGCCATTATCGGTTTTTCCGAGTTGTTGAAGGATGGCGTCATGGGCGATCTTAGCCCTGAACAAAAAGATGCCACCGAGGATATTTTTGAAAGCGGCCAGCATCTCCTCTCTCTCATCAACGATATTCTGGACCTCTCTAAAGTGGAGGCGGGGATGATGAAGCTGGAGTTGGAAGCGACGAATCTCCACGATTTGCTTCAGGGCTCTTTGGGAATTGTCAGGGAAAAGGCGGTGGCCCATCAGATACGCCTGAACCTAGAAGTGGAACCAGATTTTCCTCCCGTTTACCTGGATGCGCGCAAGACCAAGCAGATTCTGTACAACTTGCTGTCCAACGCGGTGAAATTTACTCCCGATGGGGGTCAGATAACGCTTTGCGGGCGCAAAAGAGGCGATTTATCCGGCCCGGAATTTGCCGCCTACCCCAGTTGGCTGGAAATCAGTGTAACCGATACGGGTATCGGCATCGCCCAAAAAGACCAGGGTCGGCTTTTCAAACCCTTTGTCCAGGCTGACAGCGGTTTGGATCGTCGCTATGAAGGTACCGGCCTCGGTCTTTCCCTCGTCAAACGTCTTGCGGAACTGCACGATGGGCAAGTAGCCATGGAAAGTACGCTTGGGGAAGGATCGACCTTTCATGTCTGGATTCCCTGGCGAGAGGAGGCCGTTCTTGCAGAGGCGGATCCCGTGAAGGCGGTTTTTGCCTCCCAAATCGATCGCTCCGCCTTGGTGGTAGAGAATGACGTCGCTACCGCGACCCTCCTGCAAGGTTACTTGAGAAGTGACGGATTTCGCGTGCGCTGGGCTCGCGACTCTGTTGGCGGTTTAAATATGGCACGTGAAGAGCGCCCGGATCTCATCATTCTGGAGATGAATCTGTCAGGCAAGGACGGCTGGGATTTTCTCGCGGCCCAGCGCCAGGATGATCGTCTGGCCACCATTCCGTTGGTAATTACCAGTATGGATTCAGAACAGGGTTCGGGCTTCTCCCTCGGGAGTGTTCAAGTGCTGCAGAAACCCGTCGAAATGGAACGTCTGGAAGAAGTTCTGCGAAAACTCGGGTTTGTGGTGACCAAACAGAATCGCCCCGTGATCCTGGTCGTCGATGACGATGCGCGGGCGGTGGAAATCATTAACCGCCAGCTGAGCAACGGTGGTTACGAAGTCATCAGTGCTTACGGTGGGCGAGATGCCGTGACCATGGCAGAACATCTTCATCCCGATCTTATCCTGCTGGACCTGATGATGCCGGAATTCAACGGCTTCGACGTCGTGGACGCGCTGCAGAAAAATCCAAGCATGGCGGCCATCCCGGTGTTGGTTTTGACGGCTAAAATCATTACGTCAGAGGATCGCCGTCGTCTGAATGGCCATATACTGAAGATCATGGAAAAGGCGGGTTTCCGGCGCGACCAATTCCTCGGGGAGGTACGCCGCGCATTGAGCACCGCCCATTCCAGCCAAGGGGAAGGCCGTGCCTAAGCGAATTCTGATCATTGAAGATAATATGGTCAACTATAAGCTTACGGGTATTATCTTGCGCAAGGCTGGTTATGAAATTCTACATGCGGGCGATGCAGAACAGGGGGTTGCCACCGTCCGTGCTGAACATCCAGACCTCGTTCTTATGGACATTCATCTGCCTGGCATGGATGGGCTGACAGCAATCCGCATCCTAAAGGGAGATTCCGCGACGCAGCGAATTCCCATTCTGGCTCTCACGGCACTGGCTATGAAAGGGGATGAGGAAAGCATTTTCGCCGCTGGTTGCGATGCCTATCTGAGTAAGCCGATAGGTCATCAGGCGCTTATAGATATAGTGGGTCGTTTTTTTTTGCCGCAAGAGGAAGCCGATGCCTGAACAGCGTGCCATGATCCTGGTAGTGGATGATGAAGGGAGTAGCCGTCGCCTGCTCACGGCTTTGTTGCAGAACGATGGTTATGAGGTGCTGGCGACGTCCAGCGCTCAGGAGGCACTGGAGCGGCTTCAGGACCGCCGACCGGACTTGATACTCACGGATGGTATGATGCCTCAGATCAGTGGGTTCGAACTGGCTGCGCGTCTCAAGGCGGACTCCCGCTATGCTCACTTACCCATCATCGTCGTCACGGCCCTCGATGACCGCGAAACGCGTTTGCGCGCCTTGGAGGCCGGCGTAGATGATTTCCTCGGCAAGCCGATAGACCGAGCGGAGTTGCGCGTGCGGGTACGCAATATTCTGCGGCTCAAGGAATACGGCGATCGCATCCAGCGGAATAATGAAATTCTGGAAACTACCGTCCGGCAGCGCACGGCCCAGTTGCACGATAGCTATCTGCAGACGATCAATGTTCTTCTTCGCGCTGCTGAGAAAAAGGACGAAGAAACCGGCGCCCATATTCAGCGCATCGCCTATTATTGTAAGGAGTTGGCACAGCAACTGGGCATGGGGAAAGATTTTGTGGACCTCATTTTTGTGGCGAGCCCTATGCACGATGTAGGAAAGATTGGGATTCCCGATCAGGTCCTGCTGAAACCCGGTCCCTTGGATGTTGCGGAATGGGCCATTATGCGAACGCACACCACGCTCGGTGCTAATATTATTGGCCAACACAACGTTTCACCAGAATTACAGATGGGATGGGAAATCGCTCTGGGTCATCACGAACGATGGGATGGAAGTGGTTATCCTTCCGGTAGAAATGGCAATGAGATCCCTCTGCCTGCGAGGATGATGGCATTGGCCGACGTCTATGATGCTTTACGAAGTCGGCGTCCTTATAAAGAACCGTTTGATCATGAAAAAGCAGTGGACATTATCTTAAAAGGAGATGGACGAGTTAAGCCGGAGCATTTCGATCCTGATATTTTGGCGGCGTTTCCTCGCGCAGCCTCCACTTTTGCAGAGTATTACGCCACATTAACCGATTGCAACATTTCTAATGAGTAACCCGTGAGCGCGGTCAATGCATACCGCGTGCAAACCCGATGGTCATGTGCAGAAGCCGGACAGATAACCCATAGGGATGAGCGGGGGCATTGCCGAACAAGCCGAAAGTGGCAAAAACAGGAGCGACTTGGTCAAGCTGGCCGACAACAGCATGTACCAAGGCCAAAACCAATGGAAAGGGCCGAATCGTCACGGAATAGCGGCTTGCTGCTGCCCTTTGGCTTGCAACGTATGAAGCACGCAATCTGTCGCTAAACCGGGGCTTACGACCTGCAAGACCTGCAGCCTGCAAGGCTTGCCGCCATAAGTCGCCTCAAAACCCGCAGGGATAGCTGCAATGATCATGGCGGAGTGAATGCCAAAACGGCGGGCCTCATAGCTGCAGGTCGCCATGACACCTCGGTCGGCAGGATCGCCGACGACGATGACTGGCTGACCTCGTAGCCCGCAGTGGTCCCGTTGCTCCACCGCCGTAAAGAAGGCATCCATGTCCACGTGGATGATCTTGCGGAGTTCGGCACTGTGTTCTGAATATGGATCCGGCAATGGACAGTCTCCTGGACTGCTCGGACTCTATCAGGAACCGGCACGGGGAAGGGACTATACCCTGGGCATGTAATTGGGCAAGGGGACGAGAAGCAATGACGGTGCTTGCCGATGAGCGATAGACAAGCTGTAGATTGCGGAGAAGTGGTGGGCGGTAAAAGACTGATTGCGGTCATTGGAATCGGCTAGGGTATGCCTCCCACTTAGCGGGGTGAGAGTGGCGGAATTTCATTGTTTTGTCTCATGTGGGGGCGTCAGCAGCAAGGCAATAAATACAATCGCATAGGCTTATAATTGAAGGCGCCACATGGGACAGAATGATACCAATTGTCTGATGTGATACACAACCATATAATCACCACAGGAACGCGTAATGTCACGAATATTTTTAATCGTATTTTTATTTCCTCCAGCCATAGCTTTTGCTTGTGAATTCGTTAATGATTGCTCTCCTGGTAGTAAATGTATAAAAGAAAACGGCCAGTTATATGGTGTATGTATCGGCGGCATATCTCCAGGAAATACAATGATAGACAACCAGTCTACTCTCCGACAGATCCAAACAACACATATGGAAACACTTGTCAGTTTAATACTGATTGCGGTCCTGGATCTGTGTGCGTAAAAGGATCAGATTCCGTTTATGGAACATGCATACGTCAATATTAAATATGCGATAATACTTTTGTCTACATGGTGTCCCCTCAGAATTCAGAATATAAAACCCGGTAATGAATTTTGCTCATGCCGAATGGCACTATCGCAAACGGTAGTTTTTATGTGGTGTAAGCCCTAATCTCCGAAAATTCCGTCTGTATCGCCTTAAGGTGGTTTCTACCGTAAGACGAGTCCGCTGTGTATATGTTTACATCTATTTGGCACCCACACCCTGATTGTATCTTAACGAACGTCAAGATTATACAGTAGTATTTTTATTGGGTTACATAGCTTGCGGAATTTTCGGCGGTTAGGGCTTACACCCCCTGGAAGGAGAGTGAACCATTCCGGGGCTAGCGTCACCGCCCAGTGTTTCGAATGGTTCATTCTCCTAGTAGGTCATTCCTGTTTATCTCGATCCATTTAATAAATCTTGGCGTTTCGCTTGTGCACGATTTGTCATGGGCGGCCAAATTGGTAGCCGCTCTAAAGATATACTGGATTGCCTCTGTCTCTAGATCGATTTCAATCGATTCTTCATCCTTCATGTCACGCCAGTGCTTCAGCCAGTTTTTTGCCCTATTCAAGTACATTTGAGAAACATCTTTTGGCGGAAGTCCGGTTTTAATAGAAAGCAGATCTTTCAGAAGATTGAATGCGGCTTCTGATCCGAGTGTTTGGCCGATAATTTCTTCCGCAGCCCCCGCTAGCGTGATTGCAGGTACGTATGCCTTGTGGTCAAGGAACAGCTTGATCGACCAGTCGAGTTGGTCAGAAGCTGCGTCTATTTTTCCTACCTGATAGGTCATGATTTATAAGTAGTCCATTGATGATTTTGAATTAAAGTACGTTAGCGCCCAGAGCGCACGCTCAGCCTGCGACTGCCGCTCTTGAGAGCGGGAAGGACGTCCACTCTAGGCCTCTTGATCACTCTTAAACGCCTCATTGTTATTCAATGAATCAGCCGTATAGACCTTTATAGTGTCAATCCACAACCCGTATATTAGCAACCGATCATTCATACTATCATTCACGATTGAATCTTTTGATATGCGCTTTGGTAGCCCAACTCTAACAGAAATTTTTGGAAAACTCCTGCTATCTGAAAGCTCAAATATATCTCTGACAAATGACCACTCCCGCGTTTCGATATATAAATACCATTCAAAAACCGGGGTTTCATTAGCTACGCCGTAAGCATTCAATATGGCTTTACCATATATTCTGGTTTTTTCGACGCCCAGTAAGACTTGTCTGACAAGTGGGACGTCATCTGAGGTAATTTGATCGTGAAAGTATTGGTAGGCGTTGTCCCCTTGTAGAACGAAATAGACAACTACCGGGAGATCTACATACGGCGTAGCTCCACCTAAATGTAGGCGAGTAAATCCGTATGCTTTTCGCTCGTATTCAAAGTTATTTGATTCTAACTTCAATCCATCTACGACAATTGTGTAGTCTTTTCTTGGGAATCCAAGACCACGTTCTGAACTACCCTTGAATAATGACGTAACAAGTTCAGGTGCCCATCCATTCGTCAAAACTGCGGTCTCTGTTACGTTGTTCTGGCTATGTCTTTTCTTAAACATTAAGAGCACCTAACGTGGATCGAGTTGTGTGGCACCCGCGTGATGCCGTTTGACAAAGAAGCGCACGGATGGGAGTAATCAAAAGCCATAGAAAACTCCACGCCGTACCATTTTAAGGAATTTTTTTAAGTAAAACAAGTACATGATGCTGGTTTTAGTTGTGGCGACCTGCATTTAACCGCCGTTCGCCAAACGAAGGTTTAATCGACAGTCCGTTTATAGACGCTTTCTGGGCCATTTCTGGTCCTGATTCTGTCCATCAACCCGTCCAGATTTCAGCGTCCGGCAAACGTCGATCATAACAAGCCGTCACTGTGACTATTTAAGGATGCCTACAGACTCCGTCAGCATCAGGCTGCATCCAACACCCGCAGCTCTATGTGCAGCCCTGCTGCTGTCGCCATGTTCACCAACATGTCCAGACTAAACAGGTCAATCTTGCCGCGCACCAGATCGGAAACACGCGGCTGTGTCACTCCAAAAAGCTGGGCCGCCCGGGCCTGGCTCATCCCGGTACGGGCGATATGGCTCTTGAGTGACATCATCAGCTGAGAACGTAGCTTCATATTCTCTGCTTCCTCACGCGTATCCTCAATCGCATCCCATACACTCGCAAATCGTTCTTCGCTCATGATTTCATTTCCTTCAATAAATCCCGGTACCGCTGTCCAGCAAGATCCAGATCCGCCTTGCGGGTTTTCTGGGCCTTCTTCTGAAAACAGTGCAGCACATAAACGGCTTCGGCAAACTTCGCCACATACATGACCCGGTAGGCGCCTGTTGCATCCCGTATCCGAATTTCCTGAACGCCTTGACCCACGCTATTCATCGGCTTGCAGTCGTCCGGCTCTCGACCTTTCTGCACCTGATCCAACTGGTGTCCTGCTTCGCGCCTGGCCGACAGGGGAAAGGTGCGGAGATCTTCCAGAGAAGTGCCCCGGAAGGCGATAGGTTTGGGGTGTGTCATCGGACAAATATACAAAAAATTATATCACTAGACAACCCTGTACGCCTCTCAAAACCGACCGTTTTCGAGAGTCTTCAGATAGCGGTGATTGTTGCACGTAAATCAAACGGTTGCGATTCTCGAAAACCGTTCTCAAAAGACTGCAACGGTTTACAGCCATAGTGACGAGTTTCGAGAACATGATTGTCAGGCCGCCGAATGACCGGTTACGCTGCAGAGCGTTCCTTCGCGAGTCAGGCAACCAGAGCCAACGTATTCCGCTGGGATGGGGTGCGAAAGATTTAATGTGCCTCAGCTTGATAGGTCTCGACTTGTGTATTATATTGTGTACACATCGCGGCAGAAAGGAGGCGATCATGAGCCTGCGTGTAGGAGTGCGAGAATTACGCGACAAATTGGCCGAATATCTCGAAGCCTCAATGCCCATTGAGGTGACACGACATGGGCAGACCATCGGCTTTTACATCCCGGTTCCTAAAAAACCCAGCCAATCAGAAAGAGATGCTTTGCTCGAAGCAGGACGGCGAATGCGTGAAGAAATGGAACACATGGGTATCACAGAGGACGAACTGGTAGCGGGGTTCAAGGAATGGCGCAAAAAAGCTCATGCCGCGTAGGCGGTTGGTTGTAGACGCCAACATCCTGATTCGTGCTGTCTTGGGGCTGCGAGTACGATTGCTCATCGCCGATGCATGTGACAGGGTCAGTTTCTATGTGGCCGAAGAAAATTATGACGAAGCCAAGCACTACTTAGCAGAATTGGCTCCCGCCCGGGGGATATCCGAAGTAGTGTGGCGGGACGCGTTAGATACGCTTATGACGGCCATACAGTTGATTGGCCAGGAAACATTGTCGCCTGTAGAAATTGCCGCAAAAGCCAGAATTGCCCGGAGAGACGAACGGGATTGGCCGGCGGTAGCGGCGTCCCTGCTGCTGGATTGTCCGATCTGGACGGAGGATCGAGATTTCTTTGGTGCCGGTGTGGCAACCTGGACGACAGAAACCATATCTATATATCTTGATAGCTGCTGAAGGCTGCTCTGCCTCCATTAGGTTCTGATCGGCGGTACCAGACATTGGGTTACGCTAAAGTTTAGCTATCGGGAGGATTGGCTAGGCCCGAATTCTGGAGTGTCTGTGAAAGACTGACTGCGGACATTCAACAGCGGAAAGCCAATGACATCATCCGACCCACATGCGCCATCCGTATTGCGGCCAGGAGCGATAGAAGCGCGGCGAAAAATGGTGTCTTTAGTTGATAGTTACAATGCGAGACAAAAGATCTTGAAGCTTCCTCCATGCAGAAAAATAAACCATTTTTTTACTCGTGACCATCAGAAACAAAACTTCTCAGCTAAGCGACGGAAAGATTACCTATGGCGAACGTGATTTTGGGTTGAATGTGAAGGCATTGGTGGGGGTGGTACTTGTATGTTTCTAAATATAATGAATTGATAGCATTTATTGCAACGTAACCGAAAGCAATCATTGCGATAATTGTAGAAATTATTCTGAAAATATATTTTTCGCCATTTTCTGCCCACTTTATTGGTATCGATGCCAAAACGTTTGCGGCTATCCCTAAAGGCAAAGCGGAAACAAGAACAAATCCTATTGAGATGTTTGTGCTTTGATCTGTTTTTGATGCAAACCCGAAAAAATTCATTTCGTGAAAAAACTCGAGAAGCACAAGAGAAACAAAGACTAGGGTTATCGAAAAGAATAGCTTTAGGTAAGCCTCCTTTTTATTGCCGGAAAGCCTGGGAAAATATAAAAGAAAAAATATTGTGATAATGATCTCTATAAATAGCGTATTTTTAAAAAAAATTCTCCGATTATTATGAAAATTTCTGACCGCGTTTCATGCTATGACCATATAATATTGCATCTTGCGGAACATTCTAACTTTATACAGGTGACCTAATAGTAATACCATTATTTTTTTCAAAAGTCGTTATGTCAGAGACAAGAAGTCTGTAAATGTTGTTTTGCAAATCAATCATCGAGTTGAGGTGATCTTCTAAGATTTTTTCAATCGAAGTCCAGCATGAATAATTTGCGTAATCAGGCTCAGAATATGGCCATGCAAATGCTTTTCTTGAGCTTAGCTCAGATCTTGGCCAACTCCTATTAGATTGAGGTATTTTCCAATAATGAGTTATAATATTTCGAATATTTACAATTTCTTCTATCATAACCGACGTCAGATGGCTATAATAGTTTGATGGAATTTGAGCCTTGTAATCGCTAAGTAATTCACCTCTATCAATTCTGTGTCTGATCAATGCGCCTTTTCTGTTGATTTTGCTGGCTGCATCTTGGATTGTGACAATGAAGATAATTCTTGAAAGATTGTCTAAAACCGCACCTGTATGAAAGTAGAAATCCTTTATTGCTTTTTGGCCATCGAAAGAGTCTGGATAGTTGGCATATTTATTTAATGAAACTTTACAATATCCTAAGGAGCATATTATTTCATAATTACACTTCCCAAGTTCAATATAGGATTCGATTATATTTCTGTCTCCAGCGTTTGTGCCAGAAATATTTGCTGGGTCGACCCCGCAGCTTATAACCCATCGAAACTTTGCCCATTCTTCAACATTCAACAGCAAAGTATCTCTGACATATGTTTCATAACGGTCTAACAGTTCTTTTTTGTAGTCAAAAGTTGATGAAACTGCGCTTACCATGAAACCCTCCTCATAACTACTCATTAAAGACAAGCTCGTCGGGCCGATTCTTTGATGCGCCATCCATCCGGGCAAAATGGGCGACGTCTATCTAATTCACAAAACGATTCCTAAGATGGGCAATAGCGAGACCACTCAAGAATCCTAAGCCGCCTCATAGAAGTCTCAACTACCACATCCTCGGATGTCCGAAAATGGCCGATACTACTCCTCCCCATGCTGCCTGGGAAGGTCCGCTCACGCTGCGAAGGCGCCATTGACATAAAGGGCGTGAAGGTGACTTGTCAAATGCCAAGATGCTCCTTTCTGTCAATGGACAAGTGAAAGCGGCCTACCTGCCGAAAATGTCACCCGCGTCGTGGCCCTCTTCGTACCCTGGCGCGGCGAATCGTTTGACATTTCTTTTTTCCTGCATTTCCATTGCCTCCCGTAATGATGTCACGCTTTTTGGCGATGAGTTGGTCGAGTTTGGTGAGCAGGGTGCCTACGTCTGACAGAGCGGTGGCTATGGCGTGTTGTTCGGGGAGGGTAGATGGCATAGTAACAGCCACTTTCTTTACGATATCGTTCATTAACTTGGGGTTGCCAAGATTGCGCGAAACGTAGTTCCGAGCTACGGCTGCCAATGCCCGAGAAAGAAAAAATGTATCGTCAGAAATAGCTCTGATTGTACCGCAGACATTAGTGCAGTTGATCTGTCCAATGGTGCCGACGCGCCAATCCTCCGGAATCACCCCCACCTCCGTCAGCTTATATCCCGGATTCACTTCCATACGAACCCCATCTGCCGCAGATGCGCATCCACTTTGGCGGAGTGAAC
>Ga0307375_10003907_pt1 | contig 14420 bp, 11 predicted proteins | sample TR1MG_FD_202531 | JGI IMG/M metagenome (GOLD analysis project Ga0307375, IMG submission 202531) | Soil microbial communities from Risofladan, Vaasa, Finland - TR-1 | ecosystem: Environmental > Terrestrial > Soil > Coastal area > Acid sulfate soil | place: Finland: Risofladan, Vaasa | collected...
TACGGATTTAGCTCCTCAATGCTGGCATGGAACCAGTCCAGTTGGATGCCGATGTTGTCTCTGCCAGTGAGTTCAATGAGACGCTTGTGGTTCAGGGCCGTATTCACATATTTACCCATTTCGAGGTGATTCGTAGCCTCAAACACCAGCTTCACTCCCTTCTCTTTGGCATAGTCGCTCATTTCTGACAACGCCCACACAGCAATCTCCGTGTACTCCTCCACTCGGTCAGAGGTAGCTGGAGCATGAATAGCCACGGCGACGGTTACAAATGGTGCACGCAGTTCTGCAGCAAAATCAGTAGATGACTTCGTTTCCGTAATTGCCAGCTCGGCGGTTTCTCTGTCAGTGAGCGTTTTGTACGTTGGAGAATATGGATCCCACATTTCCCCCCAGCAGTCGTTAATGCATGATACTGACATTTGGAATTCCTGGGAAAGCTGTTGGTGCGTCTTAAGATAGCTCTCCAAGCTGACGCCTTTTCCGTACCGGCCTTTCGGCGGAGTGATCTCCACAGCGTCATATCCTAACTTCTTTAGCCGTTTGTAGGTCTGCTCGGGATGAAAATACGCTTCCTCCTCACCGAAGGTGAGTTGAAAATAGCTGAACTTGAGAGATTGCACGATAGTCATACCTCCAGTGTTTTTTCCGCGGGAACGAGTCCTAATTCGATCGTGTTCGAACAGAAACTTCCAGCCAAAACCAGATGGCGTACAACTTGAGCCTCCCTCATGTTGTCGATCACCAGCTCACCATTCCTCTGTTTGAACTCGTTGCCCTGCTCGTTCTTCAACTCTTCCTTACCGTTTCGTCACGAGCGCAGCGCATTCTCAGTGCAGAACAGCACCCAAGCGGTCCGGACTTCGAACTCGCTTACAGCCAATCGACACATCGGCCCTGCCTACGCCAAGCCTTCGTTACCCTTCCTATTCCTCAGTTCCACGGCGGCTTTGCACATTGTCGCCGACTACTAGATGTTCTCAGAACTCACCTCGTCTTTCGTTTTGCCCATCATCCGACCTCATCTATGCCTGCCTTTTCGGGGGACCGATTTTTGCCGGCAGCATATACGTTCCTACCCAAAGCGGACACGTAGCGAGTCCACGTACATCGCTGTAAATATGATTGCCCCCCGTAGAAAAGGCATCACATATGGAGAAACTCCCGCCATTGTCAATCCGTCTGCGATGAACAACAGTATAAGGGCACCTATAAAGCTACCGGGAAAGAAAGAGCCGCGGCCGCCGAATAGGCTCGTCCCTCCAAGGACCGCCGCGGCGATCGCAAGAAACTCGTATCCATTTAAACCGCGCGTTATTACTGCTCCAAGACTAATTACCCAAAGCACTCCGCCGACCCCACATACGAACGAAGTGGCAATCAACGCGAGAGTCCGGATTCGTTCGACATTGATTCCGACATTTCTTGCAGCCTTATCGTCGCATCCGACCGCGATGAGATATTTCCCAAATCTAGTGTATGATAAGACTATCTGCGAAATGATAACGACTCCAAAAACAATGAAAAGGAGGACGGGGAATCCTCCGAGAGCCCCTATCTTCATCTGACGCAGATCTGAAACCGATTTTCCCATAAGAATTAGTCTATCTCTGGTTATTACTCTCCCTATCCCTCTAATTGCCATCATCATTCCGAGAGTAGTGATGATTGGATTCAATTTCAGTCTCACGATCAGAAAGCTGTTTATTCCCCCAAAGGCTATCGCAATCAGCAGACCAGCACAGACTGCTATCAAGATAGGCGCATGGAAGTTCTTCAGCAAAATGCCGCATAGACTGCCTGCGGCAAGGCCTACTCCCGCGACTGATAGATCTATGGTTCCAGCCAGAAGCGCAAAGTTAATGCCACATGCAATCAGAATTAAGGGTGCTCCATTTAAGATGGTTCCGTACAAATTGCTGAAGGTTAAGAAACTTGGCGAGAGAATACTGAAGACAACAGCCAACAATCCCAAAAAGAGATAGACAACAAGGCCAAAGAGATTGGAGGCCTTACGAGTTGCATTTCTTATCAAAGCAGGCTCACCTGGCATTTGGGTCTCTCCTTCGCTACGCTTCACTCATAAGTCTATCTTTCGAGAAATCCTTCTTTGTCAATTCACATGATATTCGCCCTTTTCGAAGGACTATTATTCTGTCACAGAGAACCGTTATTTCGTCTAGCTCTGAGGAAACAATAATGAAAGACATTCCAGAACGTGCCTTTTCGAAAATAATTTGTTGTATCTCTGCTTTCGCGCCAATATCGACCCCTCTCGTTGGCTCATCCATAATCATAACCTTTGGCCCCTTCATCATCCATTTGGCTATGATGGTCTTCTGCTGGTTTCCTCCGGAAAGTTGATTCAAAAGCATATCAACCCCCGCGGCGTGGATATTGACCTCGTCCATATAAGATCGCGCACGCGCAATTTCGCTACGGCGATTCATGATGCGGAACATCCGGGAAGCGAACGTCCTTAAAGAAGCGCTCGATATGTTTTGCCAAATAGGCATCTGAAGGAAAAGGCCATCAAAATGCCGTTCTTCAGTGATAAATCCGATATGTCGTAGCAGTTTTTTCCTGTTAGTCGTTTTGAGGTCGGCCCCAAATCGGTAGAGGACACTGCCCTGACGCAATTTATCAAAACCGACTAAGGCACGGAGCAGTTCCGTTCGTCCAGACCCGAGCGCTCCCCAGATTCCCAGAATCTCGCCTTCTCGCAAGTGAAAGCTGACATCCCGAGGGAACGTAAGTCCCGTGATGCCGTTCGCCTCCAGGATTGTTTCGCCCACTTTCCTTTTGTTATCCTGACTTATCAATTCGATATCCCTCCCAATCATGTATCGAATCAAGTCAGTTTTCGAAACCTCACCAACCTTACCCTGGCAGGGTGTCCGGCCATCGCGTAACACGACCACTTTGTCGCATATCTCGTACACCTCGTCGAGGTAATGTGTTATGTATATGATTGCAAAACCCGAATCCCTAAGCTTGCGAATTACCTCAAACAAAATACTCTTCTCGACCATGGACAAGGAGGACGTTGGTTCGTCAATAAGCAGAATCCTACCTCCCTGAGACAAAGCGCGAGCGATCTGAACCATCTGACGCTCGCCAACAGACAACCTCTCAACCCGCTCTCCAGGATCCGTGCCGCAGTCCAACATTTCTAGATACTTCTTTGCCTCAAGCTTTAGCTTCGGGATACTTAGTATAGGAATGTGTTTTGCAACCCTCCAATTATGCAGGTTTGCTATCAGTATATTCTCATAGACTTTCAGCTGCGAAAAAACTTGTATTTCCTGCTGAATAAAGGCGATGCCCAAGTCTTCGGCCATGCGAGGATTAAGTACCTCGACCATTCTACCGGCGATTTCAATGGTTCCTTCATCAGGCTGGACAATACCAGCAAGAACATTCATCAAAGTGGATTTCCCCGCTCCATTTACCCCCACAAGTCCTAGGACTTCTCCTGCATAGGCGTCTAGCGAGACTTCTTTCAGTGCTTGAACACCGGGGAAATGTTTAGAGACCCTGGCAAGCGTCAAGTAGGGCCGGGATTGTTGATTCATCGAATTGTCGTTAACGGTGGCTGTCATATGTTCACCCAACTGATTTCGTCCGCAGCCTGTCGAGCCCTACAGCTAGAACGATAATGACTCCCTTTATAAGGCTCGTGAAATAGTCAGGCACGCCCGCGAGGTTTATTATGTTGTTGACCATCATTATTAGAACCGCACCCAATAGTACACCCGTTATTTTCCCCGAACCACCGCTGATAGCAACACCACCAATCACGGCAGCACAAACTATGTCCACGATTTGTGTGTCAGGACCCATATTAGGACGTGCAGATGAAAGCGCGGATGTATTCATTATTGCGGCAACTCCAGCGCATACACCACTGACCATGTAGGCAGAAAAGGTAGCTCCAACTGTCGGAAGGCCGGACATACGTGCGGCATTTTGATTTGTGCCTATAAGATAGAGCCACCGACCGTATAGCGTTCTTGCAAGAACAAAGTTGAGAGTGAGAAAAAGTAGCGTGAAAATTATGAGGACCGTCGTGCTATTGAAAAAAGTCGAAAATGCCGGGGACAACCCGACCACACTTTGTCCTTTTGTCCACACAGCTGCAATACCTGTGCAAATTGTCATTGTGGCCAAAGTCACAACAAGAGCGACCATTCTAAGTTTAGCAACTGCGAATCCGTTGATAGCACCTAGGGCGGCGCCAACGATAAGCATAAGGAAAGGACCGAAAATCAAATCTCCGGTTTTTGCCATATAGCTTGCGCCTATGACTGCCGCTGTTGCCATGACTGCAGGGGAAGAAACGTCAATACCCCCGGTGATCATTACATAGCTTATTCCGAATGCCATCGTACCAATTGGAGCGACTTGAACGAGTAGGTTCCAAATGTTTCGAGCCGTAGCGAAGTCTGGGACGAAAACACTCAGCGATAACAGGACGAGCCCGATCACAAGTAGCAGAAACACTGACTGCCGATTGTGAATTCGAGCAAGACCTTTCTCGCCGTGCAGAAGCCCAATAGCTTCGCGCTTTTTCTTGTTGCTATCAGGTTTAGTCTCACTGACCATAATTCTTCCCGTTCACCGTAAAATATTCTTTCTCAGACTCAACTTGAGATTCACCAACGTACCGTACTCGTCTGTCGGAATCCGAAGGCACATTAGAACTTGGAGCACTACTACCGCGCGTCATTGGTCGTTTGGCAATAGGCGTTCCGGTTGTCGGTTCTTGTAAATGACATATGGAACGCCTATTGTCCAATTGTCACCTTTATGACTACTCTTTGCCAGCGTAGTCGACACCCCACAAGTGTGGAGCCGTCGCGATTACGTCCGCAGCATTGTCGCTGTTGATAACTGTACCTTTCTCCAGGAACGGCGTTTGCGACACCGTCTTCCCTTCCACGAGATCGAACGCGACCTGCGCAGCCCTTACAGCCATTTGCCAGGCTGGAACGTCTACATCCCCATCCATGTAGCGTTCTTTGGTATATTTGATCCCTGATGGATACATATCCGTTCCGGCAAGATAGATATGGTTTGGCTGACCACGCTTGGCCCACTTTCCTGCGTTTTCCATCGCTGTCTGAACGCCAGGCATTAGGCCATCAGTCGCCACGTACATCATGTTGCAGTCAGGATGAGCCTGTAAGGCCGCGGCTGTATTTTGCAGCGCCACTTCCGGCTCCCAATGGCCGCTATCAACCACTTGCGCAACAAGATTTTCGAATCCATATTCCTTGAGCGCCTTGCGGAAACCTTGTTCCCTGTTTGTTGCGTTTTCGTCTCCGATGTCGCCATGTACATCGATGATTGCTTTTGGCTTGACACCATCTTTGGCCATCATTTTCAAGGTTTCAATTGTCGCGCCGTACGCCTGAAACTCGCTGTCCATGTTCACCGTCGCAGACGGAACTTCCATACCGGTAGCCGATTTATTCGCGGCCTTTGTATACATCACGAAGTAGTCGCCTGCATTCCGCACTTGAGCAACACTTGAAAGTATTGTCTTCGAGTCAATAGCAGCACCGAAAATCACTTTGGATCCCCTCGACATCAGGTCCTTGATGTCGTTTGCCTGCTTGGTGACATCGCCGTTCGCACTTACCATTGTCCAATCGACATTATAGCCTCTTGCCTTACCTTCTTGAAGGACCGCCTCTTTTAGATAGTCGGCAAAAGCATGAAAGACAACCAAATCCATCTGGTTCATGGAAAGACCCATCTTTATGGATTTGCCCTGCACCTGCGCTTGCTCCTGTCCCCCTTTCGCGGCTACGGTGCCTACTGCTCCTACCGAAAGAACAAGAACGAGTGCTAAAAACACGCCCCAAAAACGTCTCATATCATCCTCCTGATGAATAGCAATTGTGCCCTTTATCGGGCATTTGCGCACCATTTCAGCCTACACGGAGTGCAGGGTTTTTCGGACAAGGGTGGAGGAGCGCGACTGGTCGCCCACCCGCAGGCCCCACAGAGCCATCCACCCGTCATGCTCATCGACGCACGTCCCTCGACCGAATTTGGCCTGGAAGGAATCTCAGAAACGGACGATCCCGACACCGAACTCGGTCTTTTCCAGAATTGGACCTTTCGACCAACGCGGTCAAAGGTCCCCGCGAATATGATCTCATCGCCGATATTGCCGTCACCAAAAACGTCCGTATATCTTCGCGACACGATCTTGAAAGAACTCGAGACCGCGGCCCGGTGATGCGACGATGATCCCGAACGGCACCCCCTGTTGCACCACAAAAAGCAGTTGCCAAGGCCTCATTATTATCGCTATTGTCGCCATAGACCTACATCTGCGGTCTTCATATGTCTCGTTTCCCACTTTCGGGAGGATAGATTTTTTCCGATGGTTGCCTATTCTTCGGTCGGGCAATGAGTTCAATAGTCGTCCCGATCGAGCACTCGGTATCCAGATAGGCATACCATCCGTCACCGTCAGCTCCAAAACCGGCCCCGTCCATGGTTGTCGTGAAGCCAGCTGCGCGTGCCCTGTCGAGGGCTTGTTCCATGTCATCCACAAGAACGCCTAAGTGATGTACCCCATATCCGTGCTTCTCGATGAACTCTTTGTAGACCGTCTCACCTTCGAGCTGCTCGATAAGCTCGATTCGTAGCGGCCCAAGGTATGAGAGTGCTACGCGCATTTTGTAATCCCCGGGACGGCCGCCAAAAGACATACGGCGAACGAATGGCTTGCCGTAAGTGTAAAAATGCCAGGGACCGATTCCGAAGACTCGGTAATACTCCTCAACTGTCCTGTCGAGATCTTTCACCACAAGTGCTATTTGAGCTATCCCCCTGTCAAGAAAATCAAGTCGACCCTTCTCATCAGAACTTACTCGACTACTCATCTTTCGCTCCCGCATCGGTTCCATGCCAGTGAACTAGGCTATGGATTGAACACCACCTTAAGCACCCGTCCTTCCAGCGCCATCATCGCTCCTTGAGCGAATTCCACGAGGGGGAACACCTTCGTAATAAGCTGGTCCACCGGTATTCTCCCGGTCTCGATCAGATCCATTGCCAAGCGAAAATGTCTTGGCGAGAATATCGATGTGCCAATGATATCCAGGTTGTGATAGTGAACGATATTTGTGTCCACGCCCGGGGTACTATTGTCGTGAGGAAGTCCGCCAAATAGAACGACGCGACCGCCTCTTTGTGCAAGGCGAACAGCCTCCACTTGTGCGTCGGGCGATGGCGCTGCCGTAATAATTACTTCTGGCATCTTCCCGTTTGTCGCTCGTGCGACCTCTTCACGGAGATCGGACGTGCGACTATTGATGACGACGTCAGGCCCGAAATTGAGACTGAGGTTCAACCGCTCCTGAATGAGATCAGAGATGATCACGCGCCGCGCTCCTCGCGCTCGAGCGACCGCGACGTGCAGACATCCTATGGGTCCTGCTCCCATCACAAGCACGGTATCACCAAGACCAACCCGCGCGCGTTCTTGCGCGTGTACAACGGAGCTTGTCGGCTCCACCACAGTTGCCTGCGCGGAAGTGAGCCCTTCTGGAGTCCGCAGAATATTACCGAGGCGAACAGCTTCCTCCGGAATCGCGACCCACTCTGCGAGTCCACCTTCCCAGGCTTGTCCAATTTCGCGGACATTATCGGACAAGTTATGTCGTCCATCGATACAAAATGGATCGCTTGGATCGTAGACCAGTGGACCTACCGACAGACGCTCTCCACGCTTCCAGGGTCCCTCGTATCCTCGACCACAGTCCTCAACGACTCCACAAATTTCATGGCCGAGCGTCCAAGGGAATCGCACATTGCTGTGCCCGCTTCGCAGAGTTCGGAGGTCGGAACCACAAAGTCCACACGCTTCCACCCTGAGCAAAAACCCTCCCTCGTCGGGTACAGCATCCGCCACTTCCTCAACTCCGAACTGCATAGGAGCGTGAATTACCATCGCTTTCATCGAGAAGCCCGCTTCCACATCATTGTTGCTGCACTCATATAGACAACTCCTTCGCGTCGATCGAAAGACGACCTGCGTCGAACTCCACAAGAGAATCCTGGAGAGCCCGCAAGCGATACACAAATGTAGTTGTGTCTGGCGAGAAGTTGTCTGCGGATAGGATTTCTCCTTTTCGTATTGGCTTCTTCACGATACCCCCGCCCGCAATGCCAATGGGAATGGCTTTCTTGCGTCTCGCCTCGTCGAACTGGTAGATGACCCCGTACCAGTCGGCTCCTCCAATACCGTCGACCTTCTCTCCAGTTTTCAGGTCGCGTTTTGCCGTGCACACGACCTCTGCACTAGTTGTCTCTGCCGTAACCGTCACCTCGTTCAGAAGCACCGCCTCAGCTATGGATTGCGGTGTTTCAAGGTCGCACAGGTGATATGGACGAAATTGCAGATAATAAGGACCGTCCCAGTGAGTTATGAATTTCATTTCCTGTTGAATAAAGCGATCGTCGGTGTGGACCACTGCAAAAACGCCCGGCGCAATCTTGCCCGTGGAGTAATCGACTCTTCCAGCCCCCGACAAAATCCCGCTGTCGGCTTTTGGGACGAATTCACGCACCAGGTCGTGAAGGTCGACTTTGGGGCCGTGCATTCCGGGAACGTCCGGCGTGAGGCCGGTCGCATTTGCCACCGCAGCCATCTCGACCATTGTCTTTGTTCCGTCGATAAACGAGCAAAGCATCTTCGGGTTCATTCCTTTCGAGCGAGCCTCGTCAACGCATTCCTCTGGTGTGATCGATGTGTTTAGCGGGTTGTTCTTTCCTTTCCCGAGACAGATGACTTTGAATCCCATCAGGGTCGCCTGCTCGTAGAGCATTTTAAGAACGCCTGGTTCATCCCCAGACGCTACCGTGTAGAGCGCTCCTGTCTTTCGGGCTAGCACGTTAAGGTAGTATCCGATTGTCACGTCAGTTTCTGCATTAAGCATGACAATGGGCTTCCTGTTCATGATAGATCCATACGCTACTCTCGCACCGACCTCCGTGACTCCTGTCGCTTCGACGTTGGCATCGATTTCCGGAATAGCAGTCAAAAGTACTGCGTCCTCCGTCACGACTACTTTGCTCTGTCGAATTGAATCGACTGCCTCCCCGAGACTGCGCACTACGCGAATATCGTCTCTCTCGAACCCTATTCGTTCGAAGGTCTGAATACCACGGTCCACAATAACGTCCGCGATTGCCGATACGCACATGCCGGTGATGTTGTCAATCGCGTGTGATAGTCCCGACCCCATCTGACCACAACCGATAACTCCAACGCGGATAGGCCTATTGTTTTCTTGTCGCTCTCGTAGTTTTGCGGCCAATTCCACAGCATTCACCCCTTCTCTGTATTTCGATTGATGTTCCGTAGCTCTGCAAGCTTCCGGTACTCGCCCCGTGTGTGTTCATAAAGATCCTTGTAAAGGTGGAAATACTCCTCGTAGATTTGATGGTTCTTTGGGTCAGGTTCCATAGGCTCAACGTATTCCGTCCACTCGCGAGCCACCTCGTATCCAGGCAGGACACCAGCGGCCACGCCCGCGAGGATCGCGTCCCCAAATGGTGCTCCAATTCGGCGCTTCACCATAACGACTGGTACATCAAAAACGTCCGAGATGATCTGTCGCCACAGACGACTCACCGCCCCTCCTTCGTTCAAGACCATCGGGTAATTGATCTTGAGCCCGGCTTCTTTCACCAGCCGAAACGAGTCATACATGGCGAATGCCACTCCCTCCATCATTGCGCGAACCAAATGCCCTTTTGTGTGATTGAGAGATAGTCCGAAAACGAGTCCTCTTGCGTCTGTATCCCAGATCGGGGTCCGTTCTCCCATCAAGAAAGGGAGCACCACGAGTCCTTCGCTTCCGGCCGGAACCTTCTCAGCCTGAAGATTTAGAAGATCATAGGCAGACGTGCCGAGAATCTTCTCGGTTTCCACTTCGACCTGAGAGAATTGGTCACGTAGAAAGCGGAGGCAGAGGCCACCAGTTAGTGTCGTGGGGACAGTAACGTAGGTATGCTCGGAGTCTACGGTGTACGGGAAGTTGATCATGAGCCTCCCGGTTGGAGAGAAATTGTAATCGCCGTTACGGTGAATAATGCCGAGGTTGCCAACCGTACCCAGGTTACTTTGAAAATCCCCCGGCTCCGTGGCCCCGGCCCCAAGCCAGCTTGCATTGCAGTCCACTTGACCCGCAGCGACCGGTGTTCCGGCGGCAAGTCCCGTCTCCTCTGCGGCAACTTGTGTGATTTGCCCTACGATCTCGTCACAGTTGAACCGAGGAGGAAAAAGGAATTGATCAAGCCCGAGCTTGTTTAACAACTCTTCATCGAATCGTCGTTCGCGGATGTTATACGCAACGCCGTAGAAGGCTGCCCCTGAATAGTGAGCGCTCGCGACCCCTGTTAGCTTCATCGTGATGTACCCGTCGACGGTCAAAGCGTGCCGCACGGCCCGAAAGGCGTCCGGTCGGTGTTGCTTCTCCCAAAGAAGATTCACGATGAGCGGATGATCATCCAACCGATACCCGGATATGTCAAAAATACGCTGTTCGCCCACCTCGTCGCGAAGGTGGCCGACCACATCCCGCGCACGTCTATCAAGCAGGTTGTAGGCACGATGAATCGGGTTGGCGGCCTCGTCCACCATCACTAGGGAAGGAAGGGCAGATGAAACAGCAACAGCGCATACATCATTGCCTCCCGCGCCGGCCTGCGACAGTATCTTGCGCAAGAGTGAGCACGCGATCAACCAATATCGACCTGCATCATGTTCGGACCATTCAGGCCGTTCCTGAATCAGGTCCAGTTCCTCAAACGCGTACGCCAGAACTGCTCCGGACGCATCGATAATGCACGCCTTGGCTCCGCCGGTTCCGTAATCGATACCGACAAGAAGATCAGCCACGGTTCCTCCCTTGAATCAAACATCCGGCTTTTGAACATATGTTCACTGTCGTACTAAATTGCATTATAGGCCCGAATGTCCCCGAAGTCAAGGAAAACATAAGCCAGCCCTTTCCAATTTTCGCGCGAATGTATACTCTGATAAAGTGGGTCATATGTCCGAGTTCGTGCATTTGTTCCAACGTCTCGGGTCGCCTGCTCGATTTCCCTTATCGCGTCTTATGGGTCATGGCGCAGTTCGATTGCGACGGTAGCGGCGAGGGGAAAGACAGGTCGCCTTCCAGAGTCTCCATGATACGGCATTTTGTTTCTGCCCGAGGAGAGAGGTTGGCTGGTTTCTACGTAGGAAGGGACTGCTCGTTCGTAGTAATCGACGCAAAGAAAACCACCATGGGGATGCAGCGGAACACACTGACGAGCCGAAATGTACGCGGTCGCCATGCGGCCGATGCGAGGAATTGGTACCGATGGAAATGTTCGACGTCACGATGTTACAATATCGGTGGGTAGCAATTCCCAGGTCTCACGGTCTTCTTGTCGATTTTGTTTATGCGACACCCGGTGCCTTGGCTGACTACCAGTGGGTGGCCGCCGCACCAACGGAGCCCTGCGAATGGCAGCGATACCTGTCTGTTAAATTCGCCGAAGCGCTGAAAGACGTGAGTGAGAGTTCGGCATCGAAGTGCAGATTGGCGAAGGTTTTACACCAAAGTGCAGTTTGTTTGAACACGAGGCTATTTGCGCGACCAGATCACGATCCGAAGACATTAGGAGCAGTTCAGTTTCGGAATCTCGGCGGTCCCCAAGTGGGACTTCCGCAGGCAGGCATACATTCTATGACTCTCGTGCTATGGTTCGAGTACTTCAGCAGAACAGATCGTTATTGCGCCGAGCTTCTCGATAGGTGCGATGCGGACATCGTCGGTACACTGAAATGCCTCAGGATTGTGCTCTCGCGCGATGTTGGGTACGACATCACCCACATTCGATCCAAGATTCACTGAGGAGTGAAACAGTGAACAACGAAAACCACCGTCTCTTGTACAAAATAGCGAAAGCGTACTATGACGATCAGCTAACTCAACAAGAGATCGGTGAACGGTTCGGGCTCTCTAGAGTCAAAATCAATCGTCTTCTGAACAAGGCGCGGGAACAGAAGATCGTTCAAATTCAAGTGGTACGCCCGGAGAGTGGCGAGGTCGAACTCGAACGCGAGATCGAAGCGCGCTGCAAGCTCAAGGAAGTCATTCTAGTGCCTTCGGCAAATTCGCACGAGTCTCTCTTGCGTAACCTTGGCGAAGGAGCAGCTACGTATCTCAAACGGATCCTCAGAGGCAACGAGGTGATCGCTATTAGTTGGGGAACTTCACTCCTCTCTATGGTCGAAGCGCTCTTTCCTCTTAACATTCCCGACATCCGGGTGGTCCAGATGCTCGGTGGACTTGGAGATCCCGATGCTGATGTACACGGAGCGGAGATTGTCTATCGCCTAGCGCAATTGCTACAGGCAAAGCCTCGAACATTAGCTTCGCCAGGAATCGTCGGCTCTGCCGAAGTGCGAAAGGCGCTTTCTGCGGACGTTCAAGTGGCCGATACACTCAGGCTTGCTTCCCAGGCCGATGTCGCGCTCGTCGGTATTGGAGCGCTAAGTCGTCACTCTGTTCTTGTGGGAGCCGGCACAATACTCTCGTCCGCCGACATCAGACGACTCCAAGCGAAGAAAGTGGTCGGCGACATTGCGCTTCGGTTTTTCGATATCACCGGTGAACCGCTTGACGACGAGCTCAACGAAAGAATCGTAGGGCTATCCTTGGACGAAGTACGCCAGATACCTCGCGTAGTTGCGGTTGCAGGAGGTCCAGACAAGTTCGACGCGATTTGCGGTGCCCTTCGCGGAGGCTATGTAGACGTTCTGGTAACTGACCGTCTGATTGCGGAAAGACTGCAAAAGGAGGATCTGCAACTTTCGAGTTCTGCGCGTTTGACAGGGTGATTTCTCTCCGAAAACCGGACGCACGTTCTGTTAACAAATGAGCGGGCGGCGAAATCACCGCTTGTAATATGGGAGTTGGAGAGTCAAGCGACATAGAAGTAGTAAAGAGGATAAGGTGGTACGGGGGAAAGGAGAGCTACTTCCTGTGACTATGTGGATAACGCGATGGGGCGTTGACCTCGAAGCCATTTGCTTCTAATCGTTCTTTGAGCCACATCACAAGATCTTGGCAGGGAGTACTGAGTGGGTAAGCGAGAAGAATTCGTTGGCGGTAAGTATCGGTGGCCGCCATCCTTTCTCCTCGAATCCTTCAACGAAATCGCACTTTAGATCCTTGATCTCAATACATCTTATGTCTTGCTTACTTTCATGCTGCTGTCAAGTTGGGCAGATAAGCATCGCGTCGATTTCTTCGCTTAGGGGCCTCACTCCTCCACCGAGATAGATATGCGTGGAGGGAAGCCAATCTGATTCGAATGATTTCGTCCCTGTTCGATCGGTATGCGCCTTCCCTTTTTCTAGCCAATAACTTCTACCGTAACCCGGCAGGGATAAGAACGAGCCTTTTAACAAGACATCCCTATGCGCAGGAGGTTGGATAAATCGTAGATTCGTTGAGGACCAACCAAGAAATGTGCGAAAGAATCTGGACAGTACCAAGAAGACATTCGAACGCACCGCAACCTAAGAGGCGAAACTGAGGAATTTTAGGTAAACCATTGACTATCCCATAGGATAGACAATCCATGCCGTTATTGACTCTCCTGAAAGCCATGATATCTCCTTCCCGGCTGGCTCAGGTACCTTTCTCTGTGGATAGAGACCCACAATTACAAGAGCGGTAGACACCAACGATCAAGTCGAGTATCTGGTTATTGGCATTTTCTCCATGGGCACTTACTGTACCTTTTATGTACCGTCCATTTCGATAAAGCAAGGAAACACAGCATCTTTCAATTCCTTATAGAGTCGAGAATTACCTCAATCGATAACCGGCGAATCACAGCCTTCTAAGCCGTAGGTCGAGCGTTCGAGTCGCTCTGGACGCAAATTTAAGCTATTACTATTCAAATACCTTCGTTTTTCCCGGCACGACGCATGGCGCCGCGTGTCAGTTGGATGTCAGATAACCAGGTATGCCGCAGATTGTTTCATATGACACCCGACAATGGTTCCCGCCTGGTGATCGTGAGTTCGATTCACTCTAGACGGGCTCGCTGATGCAGGATTCATGCAATTGGTGTGTGGGAAGGGACGATGCCGCTCCTGCAAAAGGTATGGAAAGATGGTAAGATAGTAAAAGACTTCAAGACGGATTGAGGTGGAGTGCCGTTGTGCAACGAATAGGTGACTTTTTCCTGAATGCGCGACTAATTGAGTATTCCGGCCGAAACCTGCCACGTGTTCCGGTTCAAAGTTGCCACCCATTCCGGTTGAATTCTGCCACCTGTTCCGGCTGAAACCTGCCACTTTTAGGTAGTCGGCCGGAATGCCCGGCAGG
>Ga0307375_10003909_pt1 | contig 14418 bp, 12 predicted proteins | sample TR1MG_FD_202531 | JGI IMG/M metagenome (GOLD analysis project Ga0307375, IMG submission 202531) | Soil microbial communities from Risofladan, Vaasa, Finland - TR-1 | ecosystem: Environmental > Terrestrial > Soil > Coastal area > Acid sulfate soil | place: Finland: Risofladan, Vaasa | collected...
TTCTTATTTGTGAACCCAAATCATTGTAAACTTCCCAACTAAGACCATCTAATGATTTCTCACCATCAATATTAATAATATCGGTTTCTCTTTTACCGTCTTTTAAGTACTTAGCGTAATATAATGGATAGGTTCCGATTCGGTTGATATGATTATAGTTTCTACCAGTTTTTTGATTAAAGTAAGCGGGTAAAAGGTTTGAATTGTTATTTGTACTTAAATATGATACATGTTTAGGTGTTATCACACTGGTGTCGGGTTCGCCCTTTTCATTAATGAAAATCAATTTTTCAATGTTTTTCGATTTTTCATCTGGTGTGATAGCAACAAGTATCTTTGGATCATCATCGTTTTCTCCAGAATAACTCAATACCCTATTATAATCTTTTCCGTATCTTTGTTTAAAATACTTCGCTTTATCATCTGGATTTAATGCGTATAAATTGATGTTCTCAGTATCTGGACTTCCAGTGGCGTTAACGAAAACCATCTCATCGTCTTGAGTTTTTGCAATATAACCATCACCCACTTTTCGAATTGTTTTATAATTCGTACCATATTTTTGGTTCATGAGTGCTGCCATTAATGTGTTTTCTCCAGACGAAATATTTTCAATTTTCACAGTACCTGTATCCAATTCTCCTTCCTTATTTATAAATTTTATATCCTGCGCAGTAGCAGTACCTTCAATATACGCTTTTGTAATGTTTGGGTCTTCGTACCTGCCAAAATATGTAATTGCAACATACTCCGTACCATATTTTTGTCTAAAATAAGCAGCAATTAAATTAGTATCATGAGTCTCATTAATTTTATCAAAATCTACCGTCTTTATGCTTGGATTACCCTTCGGGGTTATGAATGTTTTTTTATCATTCTGTTTAGCAGTAGCCACAGCAACGCCTTCACCATATTGTCCAAATTCACCAACGCTTTTAAAATCCTTATTATAATTCTTGTTAATATATTCTGCACGCATATATGTGTCTCGAATTTTTTCAAGGTCTGCTTTTGATATATCCGTTGAACCCTTTTTATTAATAAGGGATTTTTTATCATTACGATCAAACGCATATGCCAGTTCACCATTTTTAAATGGACCTATTTTACGCCAATCAGTACCATATTTTTGGTTAATAAATGCAGCACGAATATCATCACCACCCTTATCAACCTTATTTAAATAAACGTTTTTGGTCGATAGATTACCTTCTCTGTCGATAAATTTTATGTCATTGGAGGTCCAACTTCCTGTTGTGGCAGGAGCAACATCACCACCATACGACCCAAATTCTCCAACTAAACGCCAATTCCTACCATATTTTTGATTAATATATACAGCACGTGTTTCAGCATCAAGTAGATTAATATCAATATCGAGATCAGTGTCAGGAAATCCATCTTTATTAATGAGGGATCGCTGTCCATCGTTATTCGTTGCCATTAAGTATTCAGTATTCTTCTTTCCCCCTAAATCACCCTCAATACGATCTACACGAATATAATCAGTACCATTTTTTTGATTAAAGTATAATGCCAATTCCTTTGATGGTAAATCATTTGCATTTACTTCACTAATATCTGGTTCGCCCTTGTCGTTAATGAATATTTCTTTACCCTCTTTTAGTTTTGCAAGACCAAAGTTATTTCCCTCAGAAAAACCTCTTACGGAAGTATATTTTGTGCCAAATTTCTGATTAAAAAATGCTGCCCTCATATCATGAGAAGTAATATCCTTTGGTTCAATATGAGAGAGATCGTCCATCCCTGCCATGTTAACAAAATGACCCTCATGGTCCTCATCAGTAATATATAATCCCTTACCGCTAAGAGACACTAAACCAGTAACCTTTCTACCGAATTTTTGACTAAAATACCAATTACCTACATCTTCGTTCCCGTTATAATGATCAAGCATCCATTTTTCACTAAGACCACTAATGTCGGGTTGACCTTCTCTATTTATCAATAAAGTCTGCATCGATCCATCTTTCGCAATCTGTGCCATTGCAAGATTAGGATTATCTGCATATCCAAAATTATAGACTGCAAGATACGATGTACCGTATTTGGTGTTAATATATGCAGCAAGTGCCTTCGTTGAATCTTTAATTTCATCAACATTAAGTCCAGTAACATCCTCTTCACCCCTTTGATTAATGAAAACGCTTTTAGTTTTTCCATCTTTAGGGTCCAGATATGTCACAAAAAATGGGAGTCCCTTATTTACATACATTTGATATCCTTTATCAAAAATAACCTTATTAACGCCCAGTTTTTTTGCTATAAATGCTTCAAATCGTTGTTTGTTGCTTTCCCTTTCTTGATTTTTTGGTAGATATACGAGTCCACCATTTTGAAATGCAATTTTACCAATTCCACCATGATCATCTGCTGCTCTACGAAGGAGATTATGCTTTACTGAAGTTGGTGCTGCCATTACTTCTCTATTGATTCTTCCAACAATATTTTCCGCTCTAAATATTTCATTGAAAAATCTGTCTATTACTTTACTATTAGACTCAGATTCACTATATTTATTCACAAACTCCCTAACCCCTTGATTGTCTCTATCAATATCCATTGGTGCGTCATATGCCACTTGGTGACTATCAATGACTATTTGATCCTTCACTCCATTTTTGGCATGGGGAAAGAAAACTGCTTGACACGGTTCACCACCATGAATTACACTTGTGCAACCATCATCAACAAATCCACTTAAATTAATGGCATTGGCAACCCTTGTAAATCCATGATTTAATTTACTGTATCCAACTGTTTTGGCAACAGTGTACATAAACAACCAAAGTTTTTGAAACTCATTCTTGAAACTTGTTGTATCACCATTCGGATAATATGCTCTTAATGTACCGTTAACGTAATCATCACATATTTTCTGAACCCTTTCATCACCTTTCCAATTCTCACGAACTCGATCAACAAACATGTTAACTTTTTCCTGATCTGTATTTTCGGACCTAACAACTTCACTATAATTATCAAATTTGAAAAGTACCATATATCGATAAGGGTTGGTTCCATGATACGGAAAAATGCTTTTAAAATCCTGTAAACTTTTTATACTATTCAGTTTCTCTTCAGAAAATTTCCAAACGGGATAACAATAAAATCCAGTTGGTGTACCATATTGATTTCTTGGATTTACCCAATTAGTGGTTGCACGGTCACGAAAAGATACGTAGATATTATCATAACCATTTCTTTTCAAATATTTTTTCAGAGCATCAAGATTTTCTTCACTGTATGAACTAACTGCTCTGAGTTCATTTAAATTATCTTCTTCCTTTAGGATATCGCCCTTTAAAATATTTCTCCATGATATTCTACTTAAAACGTCTTTTTTTAATTTCTGGAAATATTCATCGTTACCAACGAAAACTTTTGTGGCTTCACCAACATCACCATATTTAAATGTAATACTTCCGTCTTTATTTCGAGTATATTCAACATTTCCAAATACATTAGAGTTAATTAATTTACCAAGAAGATATGCTTGAAGTTTATTTGGTTTTCTAAAACCGTATCTTTTAATTAAAATATTTGCTAATTCTGGTGTTAGCATTGCCCATGTTGGCTGCTTTTGATCGGCAAGTTCTTGAAGACCTTTCATGATCCCCTTACGTCCACCTGCAACACCGGTTAATTTGTAGAATCCACTTCGTTGGGGTCTTACTGTGATAAATCCTTCGGTGTCACCGAAAAATAACCACTCAGATGCCCTACTATCAAACTTGCTTCGATTCCAAGCATGTCCAGTAGCTTTTTCGTAAGATTGTCTAAAAATGTTGTAAATTTTATCCCTATCTTCATATGGTAAACTATTAAGACGGAAACTTTCTTTCAATAGCATTTAAATACGTTTTAAGATAAATACTATCCACATTTAGAATTGCCACAGTTCATGCACGTTAAACACCCCTCTTTAAACTCCAAATTTGTGCTGTGACACTCAGGACATTCACCCTTTGCTTTCTCACCGTCTTTAACATATCTTTTAACTACACGAGATATACCGTTTTTCCAAGTATTAAGATGATCACCTTTTAGATTAAGCGAATTTATAAGTTCATAAACAAATGCCATTGGCATTCCATGACGGAGTACACCAGAAATCATTTTTGCATAATTCCAATACTCTGGATTGAAGGTGTGAGAGAGTCCCTCAAGAATAATCTTTTCACCGTTCTCCATGTATTCAATATCATAACGTTTACTCTTTGTACCGTCTTCATTTTCAACGATTTTTTTCACAACCTCACATTCAGTTAATGAACTGGGTAAATTTGTTAATCCATTTTGTAATCTACCCGTGAAAATCTCATATGGTCTATCATTATGTATTCCAACAACAGCAATCCATTTTTCAAGATTATTCTGGAAACGATGAATTTCGCCTCTTAGTCTCTTTGGTCGTTTTGGGGCATGTGTTTCTTTGTATATGTCCATTCTATTCTGGCTGGCTTTCTCTTTATCTGTAATTAGAACACCAGTACGTGAACCTTCACGATATACAGTAATTCCTTTGCAGCCAGCAGACCATCCTGTTTCATATACAGCAGCAACTGTTTCTTCTTTTACATCTTCAGGTAAATTTACTGTAACCGAGATGGAATGATCAACATGCTTTTGAATCATACCTTGCATTTCAACTTTCTTCACCCAATCAACGTCCGCAGAGGTTGCCTTATGATATGGAGATTGTTTAACAATCTCATCAATTTGTGCCATTGTCATGGTTTTAACAATTTCGACATTGTGTCCAGTTGCTTCTAACCATGTGATGAAATTATGGTGGAAAACAGGATACTCCATCCAAGAGATTCCCTCTTCATCAACGAAATCAACACGAACATCTTTATCATTTGGATTGATTTTTCTTCTCCTTTTATATACTGGGAGGAAAACGGGTTCAATTCCAGAAGTTGTTTGTGTCATTATAGATGCAGTACCCGTTGGTGCGACTGTTAACAATGCGATGTTTCTACGACCATATTTGATCATGTCATCAAATAATTCAGGGTCTTCATCTGCAATTCTTTCAATAAATGGATTTGCTGATTCGAGATAAAAATCATAGATTGGAAATGCCCCACGTTCTTTAGCCATTGTAACGGATGAACGATATGCATTCAATTTTAGTCCTTTATGAACCGCTTCACTAAATTTATTTGCATCGTCAGTACCATAGGTTAATCCCAATGCAGCAAGCATATCACCTTCCCCAGTAACACCAAGACCAGTTCTACGACCATTGAGGGTCATTTTACGTATTTTCTCCCAAAGGTTAATTTCATATTGTTTAATGAATTCATCTTCTGGATCGGCTTTAATTTTTGCCAAGATCGCATCAATTTTCTCAATCTCAAGATCAATAATGTCGTCCATGTATCTTTGAGCAATCTGTACATCGGCAGCAAACATTTCCTCATCGAAATATGCGTCCATCTTAAACGGATTTTTCACATAACCATAAAGATTTAATGCCAGTAGTCTACAACTATCATAGGGACAGAGAGGGATTTCACCGCATGGGTTAGTTGAAACTGTTTTAAAACCAAATTCACGATAACAATCGGGGATAGATTCATTAATCACGTTATCCCAAAATAGAATACCGGGTTCTGCTTTTTTCCAAGCATTATGAATTATCTTTTCCCAAATCTTTTTAGCATCAACCACTTTCGCATAAAATCCTTTTGCAAGAGTATAAAGTTTATTCTCTTCAGTTCTCCCCATTCCAAAATCGTCAAGGAAACCAATTGCTGTTTCATCCTGCATAAAATTATCCCATTCTACGGGATAGTGTTGAATAAATTTTGATCCACTTTTCACCGCTCTCATGAAATTGTCGGTTAGTCTCACCGATACATTAGCACCAGTAACCTTTCCTTCGCTCATTTTGGCATCGATGAACGCTTCAGCATCTGGATGAGTAATTGAAATAGACTCCATTAGAGCACCTCTGCGCCCATCCTGTGCCACTTCTTTGGTTGAGTTAGAGTATCTCTCCATAAAAGGAACAACTCCCGTAGAAGTGATCGCAGAGTTCTTTACGGGAGTTCCTGCGGGGCGAATAAATGAAATATCAAGACCAACACCACCTCTTCTTTTTTGAAGTTGGACCATTTCCTGATCTAATTTCATGATACCACCATAGCTATCGGAATCTTTTTCATTTCCAATAACGAAACAATTAGAAAGGGACACAATTTGATGATTGTTTCCAATTCCACTCATAGGGGAACCTTGCGGTATAATTCTTTTGAAACGATCTATTGTTTCAAATATTTCTTCCTCAGAAAGAGGGTTAGGGTATTTCGCTTCGATTCTTGCAAATTCTTTTGCAATTCTTCGATGCATATCTTCTGGACTTTTTTCAAATAAATTTCCATCGGAATCTTTTAAGCAGTATTTATTGATCCACACACCTGTGGCGAGTTCATCTCCATTAAAATACTTTAATGTTGCTTCCTGAATCTCTTTTCTTGAATAAGTTTTTACGGGAATTTCGATCATATAGAATAATAATTTTTTATAAAAATTGTGATCACAAATGTATAATTAAGTACCCATAAATACAAGACCTTTTTGAAAAAAGAGAGAATATTTTCGTTAAAATTTCGATAAAATTAAAATTAATTTTTCGTGATTTTTTAACTCATTATTACAGAGATTTTTAAAGAAAAAGGGGAGCTAAATTAGCTCCCCCAAAACAGAATAGATACAAAAAAACGAAACTAAAACTTAATCTTTTTCATCATCTTTTACTCCTTCATCATCCATAAGTGAACTAACCTTTGCACTATAATCAACATCAGAGGTTGACATTGATCTGTATGCAACGCTTGCATTATTAAGAGTATTACTCATGTTGAATGTTCCACCAACATCAGCAGTAAAAGTATAGGTGTTACCTGCTCTGATACCGAAACCAGTACCAACCTCAAATGCGTCTTGATTTGCTGCCAGATACACAAATGCCCAATCATCCTTCTCACAATCTTTTATCAACTTCTCAATATCAGACAATCTAAATTCACGACTTGAATTTTCTTCACCATCGGTTACAATACATACCAGAACTTTGTCAGGTCTGTCTTTTTTCTTCAATTTCTCATGTGCTGCTTTTACATCGTTGATGGTTCTACCAATAGCATCATACAATGCAGTCATACCCCTTGGACTCCACTCTGCCCTTGTAAGGTCTTTGGTTTCTTTAATATCAACGTTGTTATATAGAAGTTCATATTGATTATCAAATAATGCCACTGTGATTGATGCTTCATCAGGCAATTCTCTTTGCTCTTTTAGGAACTGATTGAAACCACCTATGGCTTCATTGATGATGCTACTCATTGATTGCGATCTATCTAAGATACAAACAATTTGAGTTTTCTCATCCGTAATTATAGTTTCTTTGGTTACAGTAGTTGTTTTTACGACTTTTTTCTTTGCCATTTTAAAATTCAAATTAACATTTAAAATTATTTTGTATAAAAGTAAAACTTTAAATTTAAATTTGCAAGGGTTTTTATTAATTAGGACTAAATAAACGTAAAAAAAATCGACAAAAAATATCGGACATGTCCGAAAACGTGTCCGATATCTGTCGGCAGGGAGGGATTCGAACCCCCGAACTCCGAAGAGGCTGGATTTACAGTCCAGTGCCATTAACCACTCGACCACCTACCGATTGTGGGAGTAGAGGGATTCGAACCCCCTGTGTTTCCTTGTGCTGGTTTTACAGACCAGTGCGACTCCGCCATCGTCACCGTACTCCCATTTGTACCCTCGGTGGGAATCGAACCCACAACCCCATGATTAAGAGTCACGTACTCTACCAGTTGAGCTACGAAGGTATTTTGTCCAGTTTATTATACGAAAAACTGGACATTTTGTGCACTCGGAGGGAATCGAACCCCCGTCACTTGGTTAAAAGCCAAGGGCATATCCCCTTTGCTACGAGTGCAAGTCTACTTTTTTTCGGGACATTGGACCAAAAAAGTAGTAAAAAACTCTAAAAGTGACCCCGGTGGGATTCGAACCCACGACCTCCGCATTAAAAGTGCGAGGCTCTACCAACTGAGCTACAGAGTCATCACATATCGACTGTTGTTCATCAGACGGGACTCGAACCCGTGCACAGGGATTAAGATAGCATGTGCCTTCCCTTGCTCTTCCAACTGAGCTACTAATGCAGCCGATATGTCTACTCACTCTACTACTTGCCTCAACTACTAATTTACCTTACTTATGTGTTTCCAGTTGTCGTGCCTGTCAGAACCTTCCTCTGCTCACGCTTTTTTGGTTGCCCATGCTATCGTTACACTCGAACCTTTCACACACTTTCCAATAAACTTTTATATTGGTTTTCATTTCGCTTTCAAATCTTCAATATTTCAAACAACAAAAAAACCCGATCCTGTGAAGAATCGGGTTTTTAAGTTTTTCCTTAAAAGTCATTGCTTTACGCTAAACTCTTGAGCATATCTTTCCCGATTCCTATAAGGTGTTTCTTATAAGATTTAGAATAATAATATGATCTAAAAGTTGTCATCATTTCTTTTTTAAAATTGTTAAGCACAAAACTATACTATAAATACGAGACTTCCAAACAAAAGTTAAAGTATTTTTAAAAAAAGGTGGTTTTTCTTTACAAAACCACCAAAAGTAGGTTTAGTCAGCGACTTTCCTTCGTGCGACTACTGCTTTTTCGTTCTAAGAACGGGGTCTTGGTGTCGCCCCCTTGCCAATCTCACAACCATGTTGGCACAGTACCTATCTTTAAGGTAATATTTCATACCCATGTGAGAATGGTTTGCTGTACACAGGTCTGATCATTTTCCAGATAATTTTACTATATGATCTACTGTCGTACATCTTAAATAAAATTGAACTGTATCTTGATGCCTTTACATGATCAGCAAACAATTTTCTATCAGTGATTTCGTTCACGTGGACGATTCTAACAAACTCTTTCAACGCTAATCTTTCGATTTCATTGTAATCATATTGTATTTTCGCAATGGTCTTGTTTAACCATGCGTAGAACTCGTCAGGAACTCTATCAATCAACTCGTCAAAATCGAAGCCATTCATCATGTGCTCCCAAACAGTTAAGTTTGAAACATTTGTTAAAATGCCGTGCAATCTAACGTACTCTTCAAACTTGGACTTCATACGGAAGCCATTTGAGAATCTTGATACAGCACCCTCCTCATTGTCTTTATTGAGTTCTTTATACTTCAATAAGTCTGCAAGGGTCTTAATCTCCAATCTCTTGACAATTGTGAAATACTTTGAATATTGTTCGACCATTTCATCGTAGAATGGTTCCCCACCTGTCTTATTATTGACTCTTGTTAAAAGAACCAATTCTCTTCTCGCACCATAATCAACAACAATACGGTTTTCTGGATAAATCACTTCGAACAAGTAAGTACAATTCTTCTTCAAACGAGGGAGAATTGTTTTGTCAAGTAACTTATTTGCAACTTCTGATTGTTCAGAAATGAATGATCCTCTTGATGCCACGATCCATTCTTTGTATGGTTCGTAGTAAAATACGATAATCAATGATCCATCCATTTTTTCAAACACATCAAAGTCAAGATCAGTTGGGATTTCTGATTCGTCATACTCTTCAAAGTTCTTGAACTTCTTGAATGGACGACCATATATCTTTCCCTCGCTGTCGATAACTAAACCACGACACGCTGAAGTATATTCATCCCATATTCTCTTAGCTTGAACCTTTGGACTGTAATTAAGAATCCACAGGTCATACTCTGGATGCTTATTAGCCACAATAAGGCTTTGCTCGATATACTCGTTCAATACCTTCCAATCAACTTTCTTTAATATGTTTTCTACATTAATCATAACTGCAAATATAACGAAATTATTCGCCTTTTATTACATGCTCCTTAAAGTATTTTTCTTGATTATCAATTAATGTGATTATTTCATCACTTAAAACCATAATTTCTTTGGCAAGATACCACATACCACCCTGATTATCTGGTCTTTGAAACTCTTCATAATCATCCATTAATACTTTCTTCCAAACTCTTCTCTCACCTGTTTTCAATTCCATTTTAAGGTGAGGAGCAACCGGGTGTTCAGTACAATGCCAATATGGTCTTTCTGCAAACCCTTTTGTTGGAAAACATTCGGCTTCCAGTACTTCATTATATGGTAAGCGTCTTGTCTTGTTAATGAATAGTGATGTAATCTCTCCCGATTTTAACTCTCTAAAGAGTTTGTAGGCAATTTTGCTCATAGATTTCAATTATTTAGTTTTCACAAATATAGTATAAATTTGTGACAAAAAAAGACATATTGGGAAATTGTTGCGAGTATCGGATTCGAACCGATGGTCTTTGGGTTATGATTCCAATGCTTTACCAACTAAGCTAACTCGCAATGTAATATCGACACTACCAAGTAATGTCGATATAGGTATTTTTGTTCCAACGAAGTTTTCCAGTTTTAATTTTCACTGGTTTTTTCTCCCATTGTTTACGGTTTTTTGAAACAAGTTTCCAGTTAGGAAATCTGGTATTAGTTCCCTTTCTTTTACCATTACACTTGTCCATGTCATCATAAATGATGCCACCATACCATTTAGAGGTTTTGTTCTCGTTTTTGTGATAACCACAATAAGAGCAATGGATTTTTCCTGTGCCTTCAAGATATCTCTTGTATGCACGATTGAATTCTCCACGATTAGCGGAGTTGTCTACTACTTTTTTTACTTTCATTTACCTTGTAGTAACATTTGAGTTACTTACAAGGCGTAAAGGATTTTCTTCATATCAATAAATAGTTTGTGGCTCACGAAATGTTGATTTACTGCTCAAAATTGGCACAAAGTGAGCCGTATTTGAGCCAACTGTGAGCCGAATGAGCCAATTATGAGCCATATTGTCCCCAAGGTGGGAGTTGAACCCACACGCCCGAAGGCACTGGGTTTTGAATCCAGCACGTCTACCATTCCATCACTTGGGGTTAAATTTTCTTTCTGATCGTCCTTTTTGGAACTCTCTTTCTGCGGGGATCGTTGACTTTAAGTCCCTTTCCACAACCACAGTCCTCTTTGGGACCCTTTCGAGTTGGTCCTATATGCAGTGGTTTATTCATATAATTCCTTTTAATCCTTCTCTAAATTTTTTCACAAATTCAGAACATCCAATTATTTGTATAGCAGAATTACCTTGGGGTCTTAACTTCTCGACTGATCCCATGAGTTCAGCAGGAATACCCAATGCTTTTGACATTTCTTCCTTTTGTAATTCCACTAATTCATTGTGTCTTTTTATGTATTCACACAATCCCTCACCTTCTTTAATTTCAATCATAACCCTTTTGTTTTGTAGCGCAGGACGGACTCGAACCGTCACGGACATTACTGCCCACTGGATTTTAAGTCCAGCGTGTCTACCAATTCCACCACTGCGCCATTATAGTAGCAATTTAGCATGTATTTTCAACATAATTGCTACTGGGGTAGCTAATATATTAGCCAAAATGGTCGAATTTGACCTGTTTTAGCTAACATGTTATCTATTTCTTCGTCCACTCTAAAATGATCTTTTGTTCAAATCCTCCTTTATTGACCAGTTTAGATTCCTTTTGGTATTTAACTCTATCCAAACCAATCTTATATTCTTTTCTAAACGTTTCCAATACTTCCAAAATGTCTGCCATTTCTTCAGCATTTGGATCGGCAAGAAATTCTTCAATTTCTTCTTTAAGTTTTTCATCAAGTTTTAATCTAAATTCATCTGGTGTTGCAGTATGTGTTTTATACTGGTGACCGTCTGCCTCAATTACTCTTGGGACAAGATCACGAACTAATTTATTATATTCTTTTTTCATTACCAAAAAATTCTTTTAAAATCGTCTTTATTATATATTGCAGTGATGCTTCCTTGTCCCCATATGATTTGAAAATAATAGCCACGAAATTCTGATATTACATTTGGAAATGGACAGTCCAGTTCTTTGACATTAACCTCTTTCCCATGCTCAATGGCATAATCGAAAACAAAACTCAGTTTGTTATTCATATATGGTTCATATCCCTTATGATAACAGTTTTCAATGTATGTGTCATCATGTTCCAATATCAACCGATAAAGTAATTTATCGAAGTCGTTAGTTTTTAACCATTCGGTAAATTTTAGAAATCTACCTTCCTTAATCTGTTGTTTCTTCGCCAGATTTTCAAAATACTCTTTCAGACTTGCCTTTCCTTCTGGCGATTCGAGATGCGCCTTTAATTCTTCCAACATTTCACCCATAACTATCTGATAATTAGTGGAGTAGGAGGGAGTCGAACCCTCGTCCATACAGTTGATTGAAATGCTTTCTACAGGTTTAGGATAAAGTTTTCTAACTTTCCACAAATATGTGATTATGTCTATTTTACTTCCGAGTCAGTTATTACTCACCAACTTTACGTTCTCAGAAGGTTCTTAGCTTTCTTTGCTGCTTCCTACGCTGCGAATGCAAGTTCAGCTTCTCTTGCAAACACGCTTTCTCCTCTCGTAAGAGAAGTTGGAATAGACATTATGTCTTCTGCACTTATTGTTTTGAACCTTTTTATAGTAGTCCGATTCAACTACTACCTGCTTACAGACCACTCTAATCTGCTGTCAATACCAAGCTACCCCATTATTTTCAACGAACTCTTCTACTTAAATACTATCTTCCCAGTTTTTTGATCCATGTAAACGATCCCTTGTTCACCGTTTCGAAACTCTTCTTCGGTCAAAACTTTTGGTTCGGCAGTTCCTTCAACTTTAATGGATTGATAGTATCTACCATCAACCATTTTATTTGCGTATCTTGTTTTGATCGGCTTATTCATAGAACCACTTTTTTATGCTATCGAAAACATTTTTCACTGGTTTTACCACGTCCTGCTTCTTTTGCTTTACAAATAGTTTCTTTTTGTAATCTGCAATTGTTGCACCAAGAGTATCATTTGCTCTGCGAAGAGAACTATTTTCTTCTTTGAGTCGCTGATATTTCTCTTCTAATTTTCGATAATCCTTTTTTAATCCCATTAGTTGACTATTTAATTCTGATTCAATACTTCCAACTTGTCTCGATGGCGAATAGGGTTCTCTTGACGATAAACCATCCCCAAGATTTCTACGACTTTCTGCAACCAAAGCAGCAAGCTGTTCGGCAGCACTCTTTTCTTGTGGTGGTGGTGGTAGAGAGGTTTTCATTGCTTGTCGAACCTTTCTCTCATTGGTTTTCAGTGGACTATCCTCAAACCGTTCCATCCACTCTTCCATCTTTTTTTCAAATTCACTCATTTTTTGGTCTAATTCGTTATTTGCTTCTTTAATATCGTTGCCATAAAACGCATCGTAATGACTTGCACATGAGTATGATTTCGCATCATTATTAACAGCACAAGAGTATTGTCTCGCATCATTAAACGTTTGTGTGGTTGCGGTTAGTGATACACCAAAAGAATCACCTACCCCTTTCATTTGTTTTAAAAATTCTTCTGTATTTAATGCCATAATATCCAGTTAACGCACTTCAAATTATTTATTGTACGTCAAAGATATCATTTTTTCTTTAATTTCAATAGAATAATTTCTATTTTTAATCTGATCAGCCAATTTTTGTGCATCTTCGAAGCGATCTTCAAGGATTGCATCCTTAAATTCGTTGGCAAGTAAATCAATTGGAACCTGCTCAATGTCCATAGGGATTGTGATGGAAAAAATGGAAGGTGCTTCAACCATTCCAAATACTTCCATCATTTCACGAATCTCTTCCTGCATCTTGTGTGGAAGGTCGGAAATGTTCAATTCTTCCATGCCAGAGGGAAGTTTTCGTTTATCTAAATTAACGTCAACCCTTTTTTTTGGTTGGTTCTCTTCTGAATGACCATTTATCAAATCCATGTTGTCCAATTTTATATTTATCTTCAATCTCAACCATTTCTTTTTCACCGGTTCCCAATACTCCTGAAATGAACATTTGAATTTCTTGAAATGCGGTGAACGCATCAAATACTTTATAGAATTGCAAATCTTTCAAAATAGGATTAATTTCAAATTTATGACGGTAGTTTCCCCCATAATTATCTTCACTCCATTCACAATCATACGCAAATGCAGGAGTATTGTATTCTCTAAAAACATCCAACACATTTGCATTATCAATTTTTTTCAACTGATCATGAAGGAAAGTGTTTTTACCAACTTGAGTTTCCATATATTTTGCAGCATAATCTGCATCATATGTAAATTCAACTTTCCATGCTGGACTATAATGGAATCTTCTTTCGATTTTACGATAGAATTTCCAGCCGACATAAAGTTTTCCACAGAAACCCACTATAAACGCACAATTACCAGCAAA
>Ga0307375_10003911_pt1 | contig 14415 bp, 17 predicted proteins | sample TR1MG_FD_202531 | JGI IMG/M metagenome (GOLD analysis project Ga0307375, IMG submission 202531) | Soil microbial communities from Risofladan, Vaasa, Finland - TR-1 | ecosystem: Environmental > Terrestrial > Soil > Coastal area > Acid sulfate soil | place: Finland: Risofladan, Vaasa | collected...
CCTTGTTGGTCTCGCAAAGTGATTGCTAGAGTATGCTTAGAAACAGTACAGGGTGTGGCAAACAAAGAGGCGGAGGAGCGCGCTAACAACAAGAAGTAGTATCGGAAGTGACTCAAAAAGCCCTGCGCGTTTTCGGTACAACTTTTCAGCTGCAGTTCCTCTGCTCGCATTCTTGTCTTGGTAGAAGAGCGCATGATGTTTTAAGCGACAAATAGATGAAAAGGTAACGACTATGGACCGCTTCTTTACCGTCAAATGGATTCGTGGGGACGCGAAAGGCACCACTGACGTGCTTCCAATGGCTTGGTTCAAGAAGGAGGGGGCAATCCCGGAGAAAACGCACAATATTCACCGGGCGAGGGGCTCACTTTCGCCAGCGAAATGCAGTGTTAAGGTGCGCGGCAAGTTAGCAACCTTGAATTACGAAAAGTTCGAGAAATTCAACAAGCCCAATTACTGCGATATTGGATTATTGAAAATAGAGTTCTCCTCAACAAAGAGGACCAAAATTAATTCCATCTATTGGAAAGAAAAGGGAAAAGAATTTGTCGATAGGACCGATGACGTCGAGTGCGACAGTATATCGGTGCAAGAACTAGAAGAGTTCAATGATTCGGTCTCTTCGGCAATGAAGCTTTCAGAAAAGACGCTTCGGGAACGTATCTCAAAAGCTCCCCGAAAGCCAGGCAAGGCCGAGGTTGCGAGGTGGGAATTTGCCAGAAATACAAACGTAGCCGCTTTGGTTCGACTGCTCGCACGTGGAAAGTGCGGCGACTGCGCGGAAGATGCGCCGTTTCTAACGACAGGAGGAGTGCCTTATCTCGAGGTCCATCACGAGAAACGATTGGCAGATGGTGGCGAAGATACACCGGATAACGCGATTGCGCTCTGTCCAAATTGTCACCGGAAGCGGCACTTCGGCGTCGCCTAACGTCAGGTCGCATGGGCGTGCCACGAGCGTTGTGCTGCATCAGCCGTTCGCATTGGCCCGGTGTTCACCAATTGGGCATGTTTACAAAGCTGGCACGGCACCGCCAACAAACATTCGCGCTGTAGCAATGAACGTCAATGAACTTTGGCACTCGTCCAATCCGAGCGCGTGGGAGGAAGCGCTTCAACGCTATTGGGACTTTGTTCAGCCGCGTAACATGGCATTGGAGCGGGCGCTCGACGAACTGGACATGCGGCGGTTTCAGGGTCTGAGCCCGCAGGGGTGGTACGATTTCCTCCACGATGAATACTTCCGCTGGAAGTACACCGCCCCAAACCGCTACGCGACGACCACCATCCAGCTCAGGAAATACGTCGAGCAGAATGCCCTGGCTAATTTGGACGGCATCCGACGACAGCTCCTCAAACTGGACCTCAACGACGTTGGCGCCGGGCTGAAGACCGCGAAGAAGATACGAGGGCTAGGTACAGCTGGCGCGTCGGGATTATTGTCCCTGATGTATCCTGAGCACTTCGCCACCGTCGACCAGTTTGTGGTCAAAGCGCTGCGAGAGGTAAAGGACCTGCCTGACGCGAGCTTGCTTGCCAAGATGAATCCGCTAAACTTGAGTGTCACTGATGGCGTGCTGCTCATTGGGATTCTTAAACGGAAGGCGATAGAGAACAATCAGCTATTTAGAACCTTGGCCTGGTCGCCACGCAAGATAGACATGGTGCTTTGGACTTTTGGTCGATAGGATACCGTAATGGAATTGACGCTCACTACCATGCTAAATGGGCATTCCCTAGAGGGTTACAGCTGGGGCGGTTAATGTCTGATATTTCGGCCACCGTTATAAACCTCGCCCGCAAAGCCGTTCGTTGTGATTACTGCTTTTCGGACGACAAGTTGCAGCGAGGGGGTGACATTAATATGGCTCAACCGTTCTCCATTGGCTGTGACTATTGGAGTTCGCCCCTTCGGGTTGTCGTCCTAGGTATCAACCCGGGCACAGGGACGGTGGCGAACGATAAATCAACCCGGAAGGACGCATTGGAGCGATTCAAGGAGGGCGACGAGGGCTCCCTCAGCAAGTATTTCCGTGCCACGATGGAGGATATACCTTACTGGGCGCAGGGTCGCCTCCTCGACCGCCTAGAGTCGCTTAAGTTAAATCTTCGCGACATCACCATCGGTAACGTCGCGCTCTGAGCTACGTTGGGAAACAGATACCCGCCTCGGATGCTTGAAGCGTGCTTTGTCCGTCACGCGACCCGATGGCTGAAAGAGCTCAAGCCCCATGCCGTCGTGCTGATGGGGTCGCCCACGAAACCGTTCTTGAAACGCGCCAAAACTATAGTTCTCGCTCAAGGTAAGGCGCTGAAAATGGCCCACTTCGCGCATCGTAAAGGTAACGGTTTCGAGGAAGATGAACGCGCACGCGTTCGCGCTTCTCTCGCCGAGCTTCGCGCTAGTGAGAGCAATTAGTTCAGCGACAGCCGTTGCGACAGAAGTTCTCACCTTTAGGCAGTGCATCCGAGTTTGTGCCAAGAAAGCGCCGGCACTACGCCGGCGGCGAACCGGGCCATCGCCCAAGACGGGCGATTCTGCTTGGCGCGCTACTTCTCCGGTGCGAACCGGCGGACTAACTGTTTGACTTTCGTGGCGGTTTTCTGCCAGTTGAGTTTATCGTCCTCGAGCACATCGACTATGCTCCGGTGCACAATGTACACACCCTGTATCCCACGCATTCTGTACGCACGGTCTACGCCCCCCCACGACAGTTCGATGAGCCCATGGACGATTGCTTGCTAGTCCAGACGCACCATGTCAGTACCCGATTGTGTTGCCTGCATAACGAACTCCTATTGTTAGAACAACGAGCCACAGAACACGCGGCCCTCCTTCTCTTGAGCGGAGCAACACTAGTGACTACACTAACTAGGCATCCCTCTTACACCAGAGAGGCAATGGATTTTGGGTACCAGAGTAGCTTTGAGAGGACGGACAATGAGCAGATATGAAGTGAACGGAACGTGCGGTTCGAAAAAAGCGACGGTTGTTCTTGGCTGGGACCCACCGCTGCAACACTTTTTCGTCGACGTATGGAAGGCGGGCTCCAAGGCAAGGCAGCCATTTTACACCTCGATGGCGGAGCCAAAAGGCGGGTTTTCAACTATCGACGGGCTGAAGAAAAAGCTGGCCCAACTCGGTGTTACGGTATCAGAATCCACGCTCAGTCAGGTTGCCCAGGATAGAGCAGGTCGGTAGTGCTATCGCCTCGCCTATCTATACCGTGGAAAGACCCTTTCAAAATCTACGGAGTTTGATATGGAGGAGTTGATTGAGAAATTTGAAGCCCTACTCTCCCCGAGCCTTGGCGACGACACAGTTGTCGACGAGGATGCGGAGCTAGGCCCTAACGGCATTGCCTTTTACAACGAGAGCCCGAACCCGGACTTCAATGGATTCGGCGGCGAGCAGATGCTCGAGGTGAACCTTATTCTCGATGAGAAGGACGACGATAAAGTCAGGCGCATAGAGCGAGTGAGCGATGCGGTGATTTTCACCAAGTTCGCTGCGGAAGAGTTCAACAGGTCCGCCCCTAATGCCGGCGTATATCACGCCGAGGGCATGGCCGTGGTATGCGCCAAGGACTCCGAGGACGAGCGCAAGTTCCTAGAGCTTGCGCTGGCCGAAATCATGGACGAGGCCACCGAGCCTCTGCACACGGTCATTCAGTCTGCGCGCGCGGCGAACGTCAGGTTGCCGGAGGCGAAAGCAGCAGCGCCGGCATCGCTGTTCACTGAGGGCTAAGACACGAGTCAGATTCACCTTGCGCTCTCTACGGAGAGCGCTTTTCTTCGCCTGTGACCCTTGCTCTTGTGTCAGGCGAGCGCCGCGAGCCAGACGGTAAGGCGCACTACGTATCGCGGTTCGCCCAGCGCAATCGCATCCAGTCCGTCGACGCGCAGCTTCTGCGCCACTGCAGGCATCTTGGTGATTACAAGCCGCTTGTCCGCGCTGGTATACCGGCCTATTGAACGACAAGAGGGCGGAACAATTGTCTGGAAGAGTTTCCACTGGTGGCCGTTGGTCGGGGCGAGCCTCCACAAAGCTGTGCTTTTTAACAACAGGTTGATTCTCCGAGGCATTGAAGTGAGAGGCTTAGTAATGCCGTCCTGCCTTCAAGGCGGGGCCCCCGCGAAATTGCGGGAGTCATCGCAACTCGGGTCGCTGCATGGGCCTACGGGCCTCCCTGCGGGGTCCTTTGTTTTTGCCATTTCTATTCTTTTTCAAAGCCTTAAGCTAATTGGGGAGGAAGAAGTAAGGTATTCGGCCTCCTTTCATCCTGCTGCCACCGAGGCAACTGCCGCGAGAGCGCTTGAGTTACTTCGCCAGGATTGCTGCGGAGGGCACTATAAAAAGCACTGTACAAACACACAGCCTAGCGATATTATGGGAAGAATAGGGGACAAAATGTCCCCTAAATGTCCCAGGGGGTGATGTTGAGCGAAGGAAAAGTCGTAAACATGCTTGACGAAGCATGTGATAAATACACCCGCAACGCTGTCGCCAAGAAGCTTGGCAGGGTCCCGAAAACCATCACGCGATGGCGTACCGGTCAGACCCACGCACCCGCCTATCTGCTGCCCGCGCTCCAGGACATGCTTTCGAAGGTGCCGGCCGAATCCGGGCAGGCTGATTTCACGTTCGTTGACCTCTTTGCCGGAATTGGGGGTATTCGGCTGGGCTTTGAAGCGAATGGGGGACGCTGTGTTTTCACGTCGGAATGGAACGAATACAGCAAGAAAACGTACGAACAGAACTTTCCGGTAGCGCATGAAATAGTGGGGGACATCGTCAAGGTGCTGGATGTACAGAGGCAAATTCCAGACCACGATGTCCTACTGGCCGGATTCCCGTGCCAACCGTTTTCAATTGCAGGCGTGAGCAAGAAGAATGCACTTGGTCGCCCGCACGGCTTCGAGTGCACTACTCAGGGAACACTGTTCTTTGACGTTGCGCGAATCATCGGCGCGAAGAAACCAAAAGCTTTCCTGCTTGAAAATGTAAAGAACCTGAGGTCTCACGACGGAGGAAACACGTTTCGCGTGATTTTGGACGTGTTGGAAAAAGAGTTGGGTTATTCCGTGAAGTGGCGGATTATCGACGGCAAGCATTTTGTGCCACAGCACAGGGAACGAATTCTCATTGTCGGATTCCGGGAAGATAATGGCTTTGACTTCGATACCATCAAGCTCCCGGAACTCGCGATGGCGCCGCGGCTAGACTCGGTATTGCATCGGGAGGATGGGTCTGAATTAGATGTCGACGACCACAGATACATTGACGAGAAGGGGAATGTCCATTCGAAATACACCCTGTCGGACAAGCTCTGGAAATATTTGAAAGATTACGCAGAGAAACATCGTGCCAAGGGGAATGGTTTTGGGTTCGGCCGTGTTGGCAGGGAAGACACGTCCCGAACACTTTCGGCACGTTACTACAAAGACGGCAGCGAAATTCTGGTAAAGCGTGGCACGAACGGAAACGGGCGCCCCCGCAGGCTGACACCGAGGGAATGTGCGCGATTGATGGGGTTCCCAGACACATTCAAGATACCAGTCTCGGACACACAGGCTTACCGACAGTTTGGCAATTCAGTGGTTGTTCCTGTCATTCGGACTGTGGCGGCACACATGAAGCCTTACATCATGGCCTTGGCACGCGAGGATGAAGAATCGAAGCGGCAGCGAAAGCTTGTCTTGCGCTGAAGTATGACCGACATCGTCGACGCCACCACCCGGTCGCGGATGATGTCGGGCATCCGGGGGCGCGACACCAAGCCCGAACTGCAGGTTCGGCACCAACTGCATCAAAAGGGCTTCCGGTATCGCCTTCACGTGGCAGGTTTGCCCGGAAAGCCCGACCTCGTATTTCCGAAGTATCGTGCCGTGGTCTTCGTGCATGGATGTTTCTGGCACGGCCACGACTGCGCTCTTTTCAAACAGCCGGCAACCAGGACGGAATTTTGGACGGGGAAGATTAGTTCGAACAGGGCACGTGATACAAGACAACTTGAGGCTTTAAGGCAGGCCGGATGGCGTGTTGCCATAATATGGGAATGCGCACTGAAACTGCCCACCGCGGACCCAGTTGCGGTCATCTCAAGACTGGGTGATTGGATTAAGGGTTCGATGCTCTTCTTCGAGCAAAGGGGATGAAGCGCGGGTTCCTGTCTGAGTACTTCGTGGGCGTTGCGGTAAAGCGCCTCAGTGCCGTGGAGGCGGACGTAATTGCGTCCCACCAGCACGAGTTCAATGGCGTACAAGGACTGCGGCAAATTCTAGGTGCCCCGGTAGGGAAGGAACGCTATCCGGCCCGGTTTATTTACTTGACCGACCAAGACGATGAACCTGTTGTCGATGAGGGCTTCCTAACTTGGTACGACTCTCGAGAAAGAGCGCGCCTCACGCGTGGCGTCCAGCGCCACGAGCTCAGGTTGTACTTTCCGACGAACAGCGTTTCGCAGTGTGCCGCCGAGGGCGATTTGCTTGTCATTGCAAAACGGGCGGACAATACGCTGCTTGCGATAGTGGCGGAACTTGGGTCAACCATCGAAAGGCAGCTGCTCTGGCTGTTCGGATTTGGCGACCTTTCTCACCCGGGTTTCTCGGTCAAATCAGAACTCGAGACTGACCAGGACCGAATCGGCTTCGCAGCCCGGGCTGTTCTCGAGACCATCGGAGTCAGAGTCGAGGAGAACGCGCCAAACTATCTTGACGATATGCTGCAGCGCTTCGAGGGAAGATTCCCGCACTCTCATTATTTCTCAGAGTATGCGCGCAGTGCGGTTGCAGACCTGGATTCCCGTGAAGACCCGGACGCGGCGCTGATGGCCTGGATAGAGCGCGAAGAAATCCTCTTCCGGACGCTCGAACGTCACCTGCTGGCTGAGAGCCTACAAAAACTGCGTGCTAGCTCATCATCCGAACCCGACGCCTATATGGCGCTGACCATGTCGTTTCAGCAGAGACGCAAGTCGAGGGCCGCCAATACGCTGGAAAATCACGTGGCGAAGGTATTGGCCGACCATGGAATCACTTACTCGCGAAGGGAAGTGACCGAAGGGGAACGTAAACCCAACTTTATACTTCCAAGCATTGACTGTTACCGAGATGTCGCATTCGATGCCAAGCTGCTCACTATGCTGGCTTTGAAAGCTAGCTGCAAGGACCGGTGGCGGCAGATACTTGATGCAGCGGCGCGAATCCCTGACAAGCATCTGTTGACGCTAGAGCCTAGCATTTCAGAGAAGCAGACTTGTGAGATGCGCTCCAAAAGAGTGCAACTCATATTACCGGTTGCACTACATCCGACGTACAGCATCGACCAGCGCTCCTGGTTGATGTCCTTGGCCCAGTTCCTGGAACTTGCCAAGCAGCGGCAGTCCTGAAAGCGGGCCGTTGAAGGGTCGAATTGGAGACCCCGATGTCACGTCGCCTTGCGGACCCTTTCTCTTTCGAGTAGCGCCCTTAAGGCATCTAGAGAAAGTGGCGGGTCTTTGCGGTGAACTATCGAGTGGCAATTCGAACATAGTGGGATAAGGTCTACCATCGGGTCCACTATATATCCGCCATCCATCTTCGATACGGGAATCAGGTGGTGCACCTCGATATACCCTTCGCCCAAGTCGCCATACACGCTCGCGAAATTGAAGCCGCATACGTTGCAAAACGCACCGTACCTTGCTATGCAGGCAGCGCGATTGACAGGACTGCGCTCGTATTTGTTAACCTCAACCCTAGATTTGGCACCTTCCGGCAATCCGGACTCAAACAACGGCACGGAATCCGCGTGGTCCTCTTCAAGAGGCAGCAACGCCAATACCAGCGCCAGGCAGGTTGCAGCAACTTCGCAGGCATCCTTAACGACAGCATCGCCACCAAGGGTAGTCGCTTCTGACATCCGAACCACTTTTAAATCAAATTTCTGCCACGGCTCAGTCGGCAGGTGCGTAAAGTCGGCGACGGGAGTTTCGTTTATGCGGAGCGCAAGCCGAGCTCCAATATTTGAAAATCCCTCCGCTGCCATTGCGAAGGCCATACGCGCCGCTTGGTCTGCTTGCCCCATGCTCCATATAAGTTCTCCGGCGAAGTTGTCCGGAATGAATGCGGCTTCGACGCTGCGCCACCCTGTGACAACCTGAACAACAAATCCGTTTGGCGAAGTTAGGTCAGTTGCGCGGACGCAGGGGGTGGCGATGTTGTTTCGCTGTCGTACTTCGCTAGCAAGGCCGATACCGAACCGTGCGGTCAGTAATCTAGCGAGGTGAGATGCGTCCAATACCCCAGCTACCGAGGACATTATGGCTCAACCCCGTTCTCGTCGTCCGGGTCTGGCATGTCCTCTACTAAGCGTCGAAGTAGGCGAGATACCTCATAGCGCATTTCCTCAAAATTCCGTTTTGTATCCTCGCTGACATTCCCAAGTTCAGCCGCGCACAATGCCCAAATCATTGAATCGAGCCCCTGAATGGTCACTCCAGACTTCTGATTTGGCACGTATACCTTGTGATAGTACGGATGCCCGGTATTGATTCGAACCGCTTGGTTTCCGTCAATAAATGCCGGCTCCCACAAAACACCATCCATCAGCGTATCAATCGGCTGCACATGCAGCTCGCCGGGCTGCTTCTTCTCCACTAACTTAATCTTCAGCCGGGTTGTGCCATATTTGTTGCTAATGGTGACATCTCCGGACTTGCCATCAACCTCTGCAACCGCCGCTGTCTTGAGGTTGTTAGCTTTTGCATGGATGGCGTTGTTTGAAGCGGCATGCAACAGCGCTGCGGTTCCTGTGATTGTGGCGGCTACCCCTTTGCGGTAACGCTCTTGGCCTTCCCGTCGCGGGCCCGGCAGAAAATTGTCACGCATCCACTCATAAAGCGTTTCGTTCAGCAAAATGCGGGACTTCTTAATGTCCACCTGAAATGCATCATCCAGTAGGTGGTCAAACGAAAGCTCGACACGGCAAAGCGACAGATGCGGCTCCTTTCGGAACATGTCAAGCCAGTCTGGGCCGTGAATCAACCGATTTTCCCGGTAAACGTAAATCCCTTGCATCTCGTTTGAGAGCCTTGCTTCTTTTGCGACGACCGAATCCGCGATTTCATCCTTACGAGGCAAAACAAAAGCCCGAACGGTAAAGGTGGCGCGACCAGTATCACCGATTTCAACCTCTTGAGTCTTTTCTGCAATAGGCTTGCCGGTAAGAGAGATGCAAAATGGGTCCCAAGCGCTTACATCTATGCCATTTATGCGAATCTGCAAATGCCGCGCGCGAGCGTCGTCCTTATCAAGAAAGCGCTGGTAAACCATGGAAACGTGAAATCTGAGGGCCTCCTCATAGCGCTTCAGGGCATTCTTCGCAAACTTGCCGTCCGGCTTGGTGTAGTCCCGAAGAAGACGGTCAACGTTCTCCCAAAGGACAATTGTTCCGGATTTCTTGGCAGCCACCTTTTCGAGGAGCTTGGCTTCCTCGCTCGATGCTGGCTCAAGGAGCAGCTCCCATTTCTCGGTTTTTGCGATGTGGTCGAGGTCCCAAGTTGCCTTGAGCAGCGGCTCATTGGCATCAGCCCGTGAAATCACTGAAAGGCGGCGGCAAAACGCAGTGGATGCTGTCTTCAGACCAAGGCCGAATTTTCCGAGACTTGAAGGGTCCGTTCTGCGCTTCGACCCATAACGCATGGCATTGATAAGGCCGTCTTTGTCCATACCACAACCATCGTCGGCGATTGCAACAAAGACCTTACCGGAGAAGTCCATCGCCATTCGCACGTCCACCGCCGTCGCACGTGCTGAAATGGAATTGTCGATGATGTCGGCGACAGCCGTAGAAAACTCATATCCAGTATCGCGTAGGCCCTCGCTAATACGTTGAGGGTCCGGTGGAACGTCAAGGTAGGTTTGTGTGGCATTCGTCATTTTGGCTTCCATTACTTTATGCTTATGACCTTCCAGCCCCCAATGAGGCGAAGTACATTGCCCTTCTCGGTCGCCGCCGTCTTGCGTCGCAATGCGATGAAAAGGCGGTCTTCTGAGTCCCGGGATAGGACCACGTCGTCTCCAACTTTTGCGTTCTTTGACCTCAGGTATTTCGTCATCCAGGTCAGGCGGTACTCGTTACGTGTCCCGCCGAAAAGGCGATTGTTGTAATAGATAAATACAAACTTCCATCTGGTAATCTCGTCATCGTCCCGAAAAACCAGATTAACGCGAGGGTTCTTTTCGGTAGAGCTGAGCGCGGGAAAAAAGCTGAGAATTGCTGGGTCTTTGGGTACCAATATGCCAGCTTGGTGTCCGCCTGTCTCCCCGAGGTCGTTGGGGGTGAGCGTCTTTCTTATAGCTCTTCGCGCGTTCATTGGAGGCGGTCCAGATTGGAAAGGGGAGATATCTTCAAGGCACGCATTACATCAGCAGCAGAGGCATCGCCTTTGTGCCCTGTCACGGCCCCCACAGCAAGCCCACGCTTGAAGTTCAGCCGGTCTACGACAACCTCTTCCACGCTGTCAGCAAAATACAGGTGATGAACCGTGACAGGTCTTATCTGCTTTCTGCGGTACGCTCTTGCCGAGGCTTGGTCCTCGACCGCGGGATTCCATTCTGGATTGTAGTGGACCACGTGGTTGGCGGCCGTAATATTAAGGCCTACGCCAGCTGCTTTCGGATTCAGGACTAGAATCCCCGCGCCCGCAAATTCAGAAAAGCGGTCGACAATTGGCTGCCGTTCGGTAATGGCAACCCGTCCGTCAATCCAGTTGAAATATCCTCCCGGAAATCTGTTGGGAAGGTCTTGCAGTAGAATGTCTGCCATTTCGGTAAAGCTGCTGAAAATGAGCACCTTCTCTCCACGCGAAAAAATCTCCTCTAGAACTTCAAGGAGTCGCAGGTACTTCGGCATAAGCAGTGCAGGGTCGCTATCCCAGAGGCCCAGCAGACGTGGGTGCGCACAGAACATCCGTAACCGCTGAAGCGAGACCAGTCCCGCGGCAGCGCCGTATTCTGCCTCCGCCTGTTGCCGAACACGTTCATACTCTTCAGCTAATGCTCTGGTCATGCTTACGACCTGCGGGATGTCAATGCGCGGTGGCAGGTCTTGAGCGACTTCGGCCACTCGCCTTCGCAGCATGATGGGGGCGACGACTGGCGCAAGTCTTGATGCGTCAGTCGCGTTGTCGTCATACTCGGACCTGAAATCATTGAGCTTGCCCAACAGTCCCGGTAGCGCGAAATCTGCCAAGGACCAGAGGTCGGTAAGTCGGTTTTCGACCGGGGTGCCGGTTACTGCTAAAGAAACGCGGCGTGGCAGTCGCTTCACCGACAAGGTGCGTTGCGCGTCAGGGTTCTTGATGTTCTGCGCTTCATCAATCGCCAGAACATTCCACGGGATGGATGATAGCATCGGCTCATCCCGCAAGGCTGTCTCATAGGAAGTAATCACCACGTCGAATGCAGCCAGCTTTGCGGCAGCCCCGAATCGGCCAGCGCCAGCGTGCAGCAATACCGAAAGTCCCGGAGCGAAAGTTGCCAATTCCCGGCGCCAATTCTCTAAGAGGGTCGCAGGGGCTATAACGAGCGAAGGGGAGCGTTTGCGATTTGTCTCATCCTGCACCAGCGCGATTACCTGCATTGTTTTACCTAGCCCCATCTCATCGCCAAGGATGCACCCCAAACTGTGCTGCGCTATTATTCTGAGGAACGCAACTCCATCATCTTGATAGGGGTACAGCTTCGCATCAAGTCCCTCCACTTTGGCAATTGATGGGCCAGCCAGACGTGCGATTCCCGCCGGGTTGGCCTCTGTCCTGTCGATGACGTCAAGTCCCAAGTCCGAAGCTCCCCGCAACCAGACCAGCTGACCGAGATTAATATTTCCGTTAGGCACGACCCCGTGAGACCGCAAACCGACAAGCGAGTCGGCAATGCTTCCAGAATCTATGGGATACCAACATCCGTCAATGACCAACTGGTCAGGTATGGAGTTGCCTTCTGGCAACACATGCGGCACGTCAACATCACCTGCTTTTACAGCCAAGGAAGCGCGAATTCCTTGCCAAAGATTTCCGGACAGAAGCAATGCTGGCTCAGCCGGAAAGCGCGAAAAAGAGATTTCTGGAAGAGCTTTCGCGGGTGAAATCTTGACGGGAACGCCACAGACCGCCTGCGCATTGTCGAAAACCGATGCCCATATTTCGGTTGCGGCCGGGTAAATAGGCTCACCGCCATTCGGCCGAAAGGCCAGTCTGCCTGCATTGACTGACCAAATTGTGTCTTCAGGTATCTGCATCGGTCCGACTCGGCGCTTTTCAAAGAGTGTACTTGCCCATATATTGCCTGTAAACGGGATACCCTGGGTCCGTGACGCAAATGGTCGATTTCCGAACTGCGCGTATCTCAATGCCAGATTGCTACAAGGCGCAGGCAAATTGGCTGAACTCTGGATGCACAGAATGGCAATTGTGAAACTTAGGTAAAATCGCTATACGTATGGTGAGATTGCTGAAGGATTAGGGGACGAACCATGGAACTGGAACACATCGAAAACGCGACTACTTGGGACAGCGGGGGTGGTCAGGTACTTGACCTCCTGATGCTCAAGGACAGGCGAGTAATCGTCGTTAGTGGTGACGCGGTAGTGCTCTACGAGAGCATGGAAGACCTCGAAGCCGGCGACGCCAAGGAACGGCCAACTATTTTCCTCTGAGATGGCGAGGTGCGGGGCCGGTGGATAGCTGTGATTCAAGAATAAGCCCCATCGCCGGATAAATGGGATGGGGCTTCCTTTTTGCAACTGCCACCTATGCTATGGAAGCCCTGCCGGCATTCCTTCTCGCAGCAGTCCTAGCGATAGCCACCCCGGTTGACGCCAAAGGCGGCGGCAAGGTTGCTGCCAAGAAAACCAAGCAACGCTAGGCAAGCCGCCCGGTCACGAGCCTCCTGCAGCGCTGCCGTGCATCGAGGTGCGCCTCTGCCAGAATAGCTCGACCGAATTAGTGTTGTGCCCTGCAGGTCGCAGTCCCGCTTCCGCATCGCAATTGCGCCCGTATAAAACGCCGGACCAGCGCGCCGATTGCCCGGGCTAAACTCCTCTCACATCCTATCCAACTATCTGATTACAAGGTAGAAAAGTTCAAAGATTAAAAAAGGCTAAAAGTACTATCTAGACATGTCTCCTAAAACAGATGGAGACAATCATGTCGACCAAGACTACCAAGACCACTAAGAGCGCCAAGGCCACATCCAGCGGCGCACAAACCATCCTCGCGAAGGCGCAGGCCCGCGGCAGCAACGCAGCCACAGTAAAAGGCGCGCTCGCCTATTTGGCTGCGCATCTGCCTCTGCCGATACCCGGCCTAGCCTACCTCAGCGACCCGGCCGGGCGCCGCCCCAGTGAAGCCCCTTCCTGCAGGTCTTCATGGGACAAGGCTATCTCATGGACGCACGACGAGCGCGCTGACAAGCGGGCCGCCGAAATCGCCGAGCGCATTTTGAAGAAACGCCCGGCGCGTCCGTTTTCGAAAGTTCGCTCGTTCTGCAAGAAGCTGACCGCAGACATCGCGGAGCGAGTTACGAAGATTCTTCGGCGGCGTATCGCCGGTCCCTTGGCACAAGCACTGGCCAATTCGTGGCCCTACAGTCGCTCCACGAGCAGGTGGGCCGGCGGACGCCATTTCGTCAGCGTCACAATCGGTGATACCCCCGATGCAGTCGGTGGAAGCGACCGGGTCTGGTCGCGCAACGGAAAATGGAGTGGCACAAACAGCAGCGCGAGCCTCTGCATAACGCCGCGGTGCTACGAAACGTTTGGCAACAATCTCATCATCGGCGGGCTCATAGCGCTCGATTGCGAACCGGTCGGCGTCCGCGAATATCGCGCGACATGGGCTGCGCAAAGCAAGGGGTTCGAGCTCAAGGTGGCCGAGGGGTGGATTATCCGCGGCTACCACGCTGAGGGCGGAACGCTCGAGGCCGCGCGACGCAAGGAGGAGAAAGCGCGACGCGAGCGGTTGGCGGCGCGGCAGGTCGCGAAGCTCGGGACGGCGGGGGTAGACCTGGCGACGGTGTTCGTAACGCGTGCGGACAGCGTGCGGGCTGGCAATTGTCCGGCAGGGACCGCGTCCTTTATCAACAGCCACGCGGACGTGCTTGGTGGCAGAACCAGCATCCCTGCGGATGAACTGCTCAAGCTGGTTGATGACAGTTACACGCGGGCAGCAGTGCTGCGCGCGATTGCGCGGACACTGGCGGAAGGGAAGCTGCAGGGCGTTACGCTGGAGGAGGAGGGCACCGGCGGTGCGAACCCGGTGGCAGATACCGGCGTCGCAGAGGTGACGCTATTGGCGGCGTAGGTCGCTCAGCGCCGCACCACGCCGTTCCGGTCACGCTGCTGGAGCGGCAATCTCATTGACATCAGCGCCC
>Ga0307375_10003912_pt1 | contig 14411 bp, 15 predicted proteins | sample TR1MG_FD_202531 | JGI IMG/M metagenome (GOLD analysis project Ga0307375, IMG submission 202531) | Soil microbial communities from Risofladan, Vaasa, Finland - TR-1 | ecosystem: Environmental > Terrestrial > Soil > Coastal area > Acid sulfate soil | place: Finland: Risofladan, Vaasa | collected...
AACGTGCGCCCGGGTTCGTGAAGAATCGATCAGTCCTTCATATACTCCTGCACCATCTGCCGGCCACGATGAATCCGGCTTTTCACCGCCTCTCGCGTCAGCAACAACTGGTCGGCGATTTCGCTGATGGAAAATTCCTCGAAATCGCGCAGGATGATCGCCTCACGGTACTTGTCCGGCAGCGATTGAATCGCTGCCGCCAGATCGTACTGCAGATCCGTATGGTCGTTATAGGTAAACACCGGGTGATCGGACTCCGGCAATGGCACTTGCCCACGCACCATCCGCAGCAGCCGGTAACACTCCCGACGCACGATCGAAAACGTCCAACCCGGAAACGAAGCTATCGTGCGCAATGCACCGATGCGCTTGTAGATCAGCAACAGCGACTCCTGCACGGCATCGTCGGCGTCGACACCGGCGGCGCATTGCGACTGGGCGATCCGGCGCAGGTCGGGACGGCAGAGAGTGAGCAACCTCTCGACGGCCACGAGGTCGCCTTGACGCGCGGCTTCCACCAGCATGGGGTCGTGTTGCATATGGCACCTTGGTCAAGCTCGTTCAGGAGTGGAGCGTCATCGGTCACGCGGCTCTCGCCCCAATGCGTGACCGACGACGCACCCGGATTCGGAATTCGTCGCGTACCGACAACCCGTTACTTCACGCTCACCAGCGGCTCGGCTTGCCGCAGGCGACCGGTACCGGGCCAGAATCGCCCGAGAAACCGGTCGATCGACAATGCCCCGGGTCCCCAGGCGATGACCGCCAGCAGCATCATTGCCCAGATCTTGTGATCGTTGAAATCATTGCCGACCAGACCGACCCAGAAACCATGCGGCCACAGATCGGGATACGAAATGACCGCCATGATGTTGTAGACAAACAGGAATGCAGCCGTCAGTCGTCCGCCCAGACCCAGCACCAGGAACCACGGCGTGACCAGCTCGATCCAGGTACCAAGGAATGCCGCAAAGTCACCCGACAGCAAGGGCACGTGATACTCGTTGTTGAACAGGTACGAAGTACCCATCGGATCGTCGAACTTCACCACGCCTGCCCGCCAGAACGCCAGCGCCACCCATACCCGGAACAGCAACAGCACTACCGGACCCAGCCCCGACAACGCCCGGGCCAGCTGACTGTAATACCCTTCAACACTGGTCATCCACTTGCTCATGTCGAGCTCTCCTCGTTGATAAATGCCACGATCAAGCCTTGCGCCAGCAGATCCCGCAGGCAGGGTCAAAGATCGAATTCGTCATCCACTTCCGTCGCTGCCGCCCAGGCCGATGCCACACTGTGACGATCCGCCAGCATCTCGATGCAACGGAACGTCGCCGGATCGAGCAAAGCCATCGCAACGTCACCGCCATCGCGCCACAGCAGAACCTGTTCACCGCCGCCACCCATATCCGGGGCAGCGCCGGCTGGCGCCTGACACCATTGCCAGAGCGTCAGCACGGGGTACGCACTGCGCAGCAGATGCAGACTCGGGTGAAGCCCTGCCTGCAATCTCTCAGGCTCAACCACGGCCGCCGCCGCACTGCTGGCGGCATCGACCGGTTCGGCATCGGCAGACAGCGCGGTCAGCTGACGCAGCCAGTCCAGTCTCGCCACATCCGCCAGGTAGCCCAAGGTCTGCGTTTCCGGCATGGCCTCGATGAACTCGGCCAATACGCCCCCGAAATGCTGCAGGTTGCCGCAGGTCGAGGGATGCTGCAGCCGGTAACGCTCCGCCATCACGTCAAAAAAATCATCTCCAACCAGCGCGAGCACGGCGGGGTAGCTTTCACGCAGGGCTGCCGTCAGGGTATTGGCGACCGTATTGCGATAAATACGCAGCCGTGCCGTCGGCTCGAGCCCGGCACCGTCGACCCATGCCGCCACTGCATCGCCTCGACCCAGCACGGCGTCGGCGAAGCCCTGCTGCAAGTCATGCAACCGCGGCACAGCAGGCATGCAGTCTCTCCTCGGCGCGGCCCGCTTCGGCCAGCAGCACCTCCAGTTCGGGGATATCCTGATCCCACTCGATCAGCGTAGGCTGCGGGCCGCACAGTACCAGCGCCTCCTCGTACAGCGACCAGACAGCCGCGGCCACCGGGCGACTGTGACTGTCGATCAGCAACGGCACCGGCAGCTGATCCTTGCGGGTGAATCCGGCCAGATGAATCTCGCGCACCGCGCCATGCGGCATGGCACGCAGATAATCGATCGGATCGAAATCGTGATTGACACTGTTTACATATACGTTGTTCACATCCAGCAGCAGGCCGCAGCCGCTTCGCTTTACCAGTTCCGCCACGAACGCCGACTCCGGCATCTGCGCATGGCTAAAGCTCAGGTAACTGGATACGTTCTCCACCAGAAACTCGCGACCAAGCGCGTCCTGCACCTGTTGTACGCGCGACACCATGAGATCCAGCGCCTCCTGCGTGCACGGCAGCGGCAGCAAATCGTTCAGATGCACGCCGCCGATCCCGCCCCAGCAGATGTGATCGGAAACCAGTGCCGGCGCATATCGATCGACCAGCCGCCGCAGCGTGGCAAGATGCTGCAGATCAAGCCCATCGGCCGATCCCAACGACAGCCCTACGCCATGCAGGCTCAGAGGATAGTCGGCGCGTATGCGCGCCAGCGCGGCATGCATCGCTCCACCGGCACCGAAATAATTCTCGCTGTGCACTTCGAACCACGGCACAGGCGGGCGCTCGGTCAGGACACGCTCGATGTGCGGTGCGCGCAAACCGATCCCGGCCGAAGCCGGGATCGGCCGCTGCGCGAAGGGCAGCAGTTCATTCATACCGCTGATCAGCCCTTGGAAGCCGGGGTGGTCGAGCCACCGTCGATCTTCTCGCACAGGCCAGCCGGCACGGCCACGAATGCGTTCGCGTCGCGAGCCTTGCTGTCCTGACCCGCACAGGAATGACCCGGCGACTTGCAGTCGTTCTTGTGTGCGGCATTGATGCCGTAACACTTGACCATGCTCATCCCGGAACCGGCACCGGCACCGGCAGGCGCCGGCGCGGCAGTGGCGATCGAAGCGGCACCCAGGGTGAGCGCACCGATCAGGGCAGTCTTCAGCAGTTTCTGGCTGTTCATCATGTCTCTCTCCATACAGGGTAGACCGGAATGTCCCGGCACCCCATAGAGTACGTACCGACCGGAAAAGATTCATCTTGCCATGCAGCGCATCTGCAGGCAGGTGCACCACCCGGTCAGCGCGACGTGCCGTCGGAACCCGGATGAGGACGCAACCGACCGGTCAGGAACAGGCAACCACCATGTCAGTGCAGTGCCCCGGCACCCGGATCGTGCGCCAGTGCCGAACGGAATGACTGAAACTCGGGCGATTGCTCAAGCAGCCGACCGGCCAGCGCACGCAAGGCATCGACCTGCTCGGGCCGCAGGCGGAACGTGGTCGGCATGGCGTTGAAACGGGCGCGCTGAACGGGGTCCTTGATTTGGCTGAACGTGAGCACGGCAAAGTCGACCTTCACCTGCGGAGCACCCGGCTGGCGCATCGCATTGACATGCTTCTCCCACATCAGAAATCCCTGCTTGGCCAGCGACACGGTTTCGGTATTGAGCAGACCCAGTGATGCATTGAAGGAGGCGCGCGTCATGGCGATCATCCCGGGATCCTTGCCCTCGCGGGACCATGCGTATTCATCGTTGACCTGCGCATTGGCCACCACCACGAGTACATGCCGCACCCGCTGCAGTTGCCGGGGCGTGAATGCCCCGGCCATGTCCGGCACATCGCCATCCTGCGCGACCGGACTCATCATGGATCCGCGCACGCCGAGATTGTCCGTGACGCCACCATCGAGCAGGCGCAGCACCGGCATGCGCCTTGCGTCGAAATAACGCTCAAGCGCCTGCGCCACCACGTACCGTCGATCCAGCACGTCGTCGTGGGCCAGCGCATCGGCAACCCATGGCTTGTGCCGCTCGGGGCAGTCCTTGAAATTGCGCAGCGCGATCGGCGCGAACGCCGGAGGCACCGCGGCGGAAGCCATCACGGCGTTGGCCACCGGATAACTCGACAGATCCGAGCACAGGAAATCGAACTGCGGCTGGATGAACGAGAAGGTGATGGCGTTGTTGAGATCGCTGGCATTGATGATGGTGAACGGCAAACCGTTGCGCGACATTTCGGCAAATGTCTTGTGCCCGAACAGCGTCTGGTCCAGATAGGCCGCCACCAGATCGCTGCGGTTGTAGCCGCTCGCGACAATCGACAACAGGTGATCCGGGCGCAGCGGCAGGAGGGCCAGATCCCTCTGCCAGTCGCGATACAGGAAGCGCGGGGCAAAATCGCTGAAGATGCGATCACCGAACAACCCGTAATACGCTGCCGTGTAGCTTCCGCCGGATACGGAGGTGATCACGTTCACTTGCGAGAGCAATGACTGCGATTTGCCGTCGATCCTCACCGGGGTGTCACGCAGCTTTTCCAGGACGCCGTAGCTGAAGGCCGCGGCACGCGTGCCGCCACCGGAAAAAGCCAGCACCACGAAGGTGTCACCGTCACTCAGCGGCATGCGATGCCGGAAATCGTAGGCATTGGTGTCCGGCACCGCACCCAGCGGGCGATTCCAGACGCGACTCGCACAACCGGCCAGCGAGCCGAGCGCGAGCCACAGCACGGTCAGCACGATGAACCGGTGATGCGCCTGCCGATATTCCCCCACTGCAACCTCCTGTTCCGGCTCCCGAACCGGCAATCGACGCCCCTGGACGTTCCGTGCAGTAAATCGTTGGTATCCGGCTTCGCGGCATGCAGACATGCCGTGCACCTTGCCGGATCCGCGATGCAGTCGCTGAAACCTCGTCCGGCAATCCCTGCCGCCACATCCTTACCGCAGAGGAACATTAGCCTATCCCACCCGGCCTGTCCGGTACTGCATGAGGAATGGCAGGTTCAGCCGACCTTCGCTTCGGCCGACCCGGCAGCCTCCTGCAGACGACTGCTCACGACGACCTTGCCCGTCAACGCCCGGTGCACGGGACAGCGGTCCGCGATCTCCAGCAGGCGCGCACGTTGCTCGTCGTCGAGATCGCCTTCCAGGCAAATGACACGATCGATCTGCAGGTACTGGCCGTTGCCGTCCGCACATTCGGCGCAATCCCGCGCATGCACGGAGCGCTGGGTCAACGTCACACCGACATGCCGGACCGGCCAGCCCTTGCGTCGGGCATACATGCGCAAGGTCATGGAAGTGCATGCGCCAAGTGATGCCAGCAGGTAGTCGTACGGCGTCGGGCCGGCATCACTGCCACCGACGTCACGGGGCTCATCGGCCAGGAGCACATGACGTCCGCTGCGCACCTGGTTTTCCAGGGGACCGCTACCTGTCTCGCTCACAAGCACGGTGCCCGCCTCGATCGGCGCGGGAACCTCGGCAGGCGGCAGGTAGCGCTCAGCCCACGCAGCCAGAACCCGGGCCGCATAGACAGCATCCTCACGGCGGCCGAGCAGATGTTTGGCGCCGTCCAGTGCCACGAAACTCTTCGGATGCCTGGCGGCTGCATAAATTTGACGCGCATTGTCGATATCAACGATTTCGTCGATCGGCGAATGCATGACCAGCAACGCTCGCCCCAGATGGGCAAGGTGTTCGGCCATGTCCTGTGCGTGCAGATCGTCCAGGAACTGTCGCTTGATCCGGAACGGTCGCCCCGCCAGTGTCACATCGACCGCATCGGTCGTGCGCAACTCGTCGACGGCGTCGCCCAACTGCCTGGCCACGTGGCTCGGTTCCGCCGGCGCGCCCATGGTGGCCACGGCACGCACTTCCGGAATCAGGCCGCTGGCCGCAATGACCGCCGTACCGCCCAGACTGTGCCCCGCCAGCAGCGCAGGTGCCTGATGCTCACGACGAAGATAATCGGCGGCACACACCAGGTCGGCCACGTTGGAGCTGAAGTTGGTGTTGGCGAAATCACCCTCGCTCATGCCCAGCCCTGTGAAGTCGAAGCGCAGGACGGCGATACCCAGCTCGCACAATGCCGCGCTGATGCGCGTGGCGGCGTGGATATCCTTGCCACAGGTGAAACAGTGGGCAAACAGGGCGTATGCCCTGGGCATGCCCTCAGGACGATCCAGCCGGGCCGCCAGCAGGCTGCCATCGTGACCGGTGAATTCGATCTTGCTTGCATGCATGTGCGGATACCCGGCTGGCAAGGCACGACCGGCAGACTGCCGGATATTTGTGATCGAGGCGGCGGACTCGGCGCAGGGACGTATTCACCGATCAGCCGACCAGAATCCCGAGCGTCAGGGCACTACTTCGACGCCGTGCCAGAACGCCACCATGCCCTTGATCTGCGCCGCCGCACTGTGTGGCGAAGGATAGAACCAGCCCGCATTCCGGTTCACGGCATCATCGATCACCACATCCAGATAACTGGCCGTGCCCTTCCACGGGCAAACGGTGCGGTGGTCACTTTTCCTGAAATACTCGGATTTCAGTGAAGACTCGGGGAAATAGTGGTTGCCTTCGACGACAACCGTATCGTCACTTTCGGCCAGCACCTTGTCCATCCAGATCGCACGCATGAATGTCTCCTGTTGGGTTGTAGCAACGTACGGTCCAGCCAGCGTCTGGCGGACCCGATGGATTGCCGCTTTTTTCACGAACCTGTGCAAGACCCTTCTGAAGCCTTGCAGGCGCCCGGGCATTATGTGGATTATGGTGAGGACGCGCACAGCAGAGCCCGTAGGAGAGAATTCATGACCAGGGAATGGCGGGGGAATGGCCACGAATGCCTGGTTGCTGTGCGTCGTCCTCATGTCATAGAGGGCGCGGACAGCGAATTGGATTCAGACTGATCGCACAGCCCCCGGCGAGCAGCCGTAAATGCGCTTGAAAGCGCGACTGAATGCCGCTTCGGTCGCATAACCGGTCAGTGCCGACGCCTCGGCCACGCTGATGCCGCGCTCGGCCAGTGCCGTTTTTGCCAGTTGCATGCGCAACTGGGTCAGATAGGCCAGAGGGCTGATGCCCACGGCCTCGGCGAACCGTCGCGCAAAGGCAGCGCGCGAGAGATGGATCCGTGCAGCAAGTGATGCCACCGACCAGGAATGCTGCGGTTGCTGGTGCATGGCGGTCAGCACCGGGCCGACATAGGGATCGGAAAGTGCCTTGAGCACTCCCCGCTGCACGGTGCCATCGGCCAGACACTGGCGTACTGCGTACATGAACAGTGCATCGGCAAGCTTGTCCATCAACACCGCCGAGCCAGGCCCGTCAACCTCCGCTTCGGCGATGATCAACTGGAGCAACGCAGCCGGTGCGCCGGTGGCCATGCGCTCCTGCGACGAGCCATGTCGCAGCAGCAGCTGGGCCGGGAGCGAGGCCAGCAGCACGGTGGAAAGGGGCGACTCGAACTCGAAATAGCCGCACAGCAACAAGGTGGCATCGCTGTCATTCGCATCGAGTGAGGAAATCAGGCAATGATCGCGCGGAGAAGTGAACAGTACCGCATCGCCTGCCTGAAGCACGATGTCACCGGCGCCTTCGTCGGTACGCAGGACGCAGCGCCCGGCCGCCACCAGATGGAACATCGCCTTGCGCTCGTACTCGCCATCCACCACCCACTGCCCGCAATGCGTGCTGCGGTGAAACACCCGCGTCTGCAGACGCAGGTGGCGCATCAGTTCACTCAGGTCGTCCATGATGACTCCGGATCAAGACGCATGGGCAAGCATACGCGAGCTGTGAGCATGGTCGCCTCATCGCGTACCTGAGAAAGTGTGCACATGGTATTCGCATTGGCCGAACGATCATCATCCACCAAGGAACATCAGCCATGAGCACATTCACGTTGCACACTCCCGAATCGGCCCGTGAACCCCCGCTGGCCATGCTGCAGGGTGCCAGGGACAAGATGGGTTTCGTGCCCCACATGTACGCCAGCGCGCCGACGACACTGACTTGTCCCCAAGCTCGTACCGCATGAGCGCCAGCAAGAGTCCCTCGAAGAATTTCCGCATCTGAACCGCCGGTTCGGGGCAATCCCCGCGCCGTCGGCTGTGCAACGCACCCATGTGACCGCAGTCAGGACCAACAAGACACTGGTGGACAACGAGCAGTCGCACGCGACCTTGTTTTGCCAGACGGCGACACCGACGCGCTGGGCTTGCGTCTCACGCCGGCACCTGTCGACAGGTATGTACGCGATGCCGCCCCCCTTCACTTCACATCTTCAACACAGGAAAAAGCAATGACAGACAATGCCAAACTTTCACTCTCGCCGGTAGCGCTGGAAAACGCAGAGCCGCGCGCAAAGGCCGTCCTTGAAAAGGCAAAAGCCTCGGTAGGATTCATCCCCAACATGTATGCCAGCATGGTCAATTCGCCGGGGCTTCTGCAGACCTATCTCGATGGCTATGTCGCGTTCCGCGCGCATTCCGGATTCACGCCGGCCGAGCAGGAAGTCGTTTTCCTGACGATCAGCCGCGATAACGGATGCGACTATTGCATGGCCGCTCACAGCATGATCGCCGAGAAGGTCTCAAAGGTTCCCGCCGATGTTCTCGCTGCCCTGCGCTCGAACGCAAGCATTGCCGATCCCCGGCTCGCCGCGCTCAGCACCTTCACGTCGCATATGTTCACCACGCGTGGGCGACCGGCAGCAGCCAACCTGAAAGCTTTTCTGGATGCCGGCTACAAGGAGGCGCAGGTGCTTGAGATCATCCTCGCGCTGGCGGTGAAGACACTCAGCAATTACGCAAACCACGTGAACAACCCCAAGGTGGATGATGCGTTCGCCGCGTATGCGTGGAACCCCGGCGCTTAGCCAACCGAAGAACGGCGGCCCGCATCACGACTGCGTCTCCTGCAGCGATGCGGTGGTGATTTGGCGGGCCGCCCATGCGGAGAATGACGGCAGGGAAAGCCGTAGAAAACCCACGCGACAGGAGAATGCCATGGCTGATACGGTAGATCATGACCTGATAGCGCTCGAGGCATCACAGATGGAGCGATTCATCGGGCACCAGCATCCATGACACGACTTGTCCGGCACAGATGATGCCGCACCTGCCTCAGGAGCAAATGCATGAATCTCCCAAAACGTCTGAGCTGGGCACTGCTGTTCTTGCGGCTGTCGGTGTTCCTCGTGATGCTGATGTGGACGCTGGACAAATTCATCCGGCCCGGGCACGCCGCTGGTGTGTTCGCGCATTTCTACACCGTGACCGGGCTGGGAGCCTCGACATTCCTCGTCCTGGGCGCGATCGAGCTTTTGCTGCTGCTTGCCTTCGTCGCAGGATTTGCGCGACGGTTCACGTACGGCGCCGTGCTGCTGCTGCATGCAGGTTCGACGCTGTCTTCATGGCACCAGTACCTGCACCCTGATGAAGGCGTCAATCTGCTGTTCTTCGCTGCGTGGCCGATGCTGGCAGCCTGCGTGGCACTCTACCTGTTGCGCGATTCCGACAGCATGACGCTTGATGGCGCGAAACATGCCGCAAGAACCTGATAAGCCCAACGTTGATCCGATGCATGGTCGAAAAAAGTGGTCGAAAAAAGATGCATCGTCCGATCTGACGGAGACCACGACAACCATGACCAGCCCGGCAATCGCCGTGTTCGATGCCTACGGGACCCTGTTCGACGTGCATTCGGCCGTAGCGCGACTGGCGGATCGGATGGGCCCCGACGCCGAACGCATTTCGGAGCTTTGGCGACAGAAGCAGCTTGAATACACGTGGACGCGCAGTCTGATGCAACGTTACGCTGATTTCTGGCAAGTCACCGGGGATGCGCTCGACTATGCCCTGGCCGTGTCCGGTCGACACGATGCCACCCTGCGATCCGCTTTGCTGAACGCCTACCGCGAGCTTGATGCCTACCCCGACGTACGCCTCGCGCTGAGCGGATACCGTGCACTGGGCATGCGCGTGGCGGTTTTTTCCAACGCCACCCAGCCGATGCTGCAGACGGCCCTGGCGGCAGCCCGCCTCGACGATCTCGTCGACACCGTTTTTTCAACCCATGAACTGGGCATCTACAAGCCGGCCGTGCGGGTTTACGAGGCTGCCGCCGGGACCTTCGCAGTTCCGCCGCAAGCCATCGCGTTTCATTCATCCAACGGCTGGGATGCCGCCGGTGCGGCATCCTCGGGCTGGAGTGCAATGTGGATCAACCGCACCGGGCGACCCCCAGAGTATCCGTGGACACCGGTTCCCGCCGTCACGGATCTGGCCGCGGCATTGAGCCGTGTTCACGCAGCCATGCCACCACCGGCATGGCCACCGTGAACACGGGACCATGCAAGGCTGATCCGCAGTCGATCTGGCCGCACTACGGCTTCATCTGCAGCAAATCCCACGCATTGCCGTACAGATCCTCGAACACCGCAACCCTGCCATAAGGCTCTTCGCGCGGCGCTTCACGGAAAGCCACGCCATGCGACAGCATGCGTTGCCAGTCGCGCTGGAAGTCGTCGGTATGCAACAGCAGGAACACACGACCACCGGTCTGGTTGCCGATGCGAGAGGCTTGTTCGGCATTGCCGGCCCGGGTCAGCAGCAAACGCGTTTCGCGTGAACCCGGTGGCGCCAGCAGCACCCAGCGCTTGCCGCCGCCCAGATCGGTGTCTTCGACCAGTGTGAAGCCCAATGCACGCGTGTACCAGGCAATCGCTTCGTCGTAGTCAGGTACCATCAGCGCCAACGCGCCAAGATGCTGTTTCAATTTTCACCTGCCTTGATGGTCGGCAACGACCTAGTGTCGTCTGCCATTTCTTCGCCGGCCTTCGGTCACGGAATGCTTTTTGTTGCAGCGCGGGCAAAAACTGGCCGTTCTTGTCGTGAATGTCATCCGGTGCAATTTCGGCATGCCGGATGATCTGCGTCGCCAACACCTTGCGTCGAGCGGGAAGCAGCCGCAAATCATGCGGCAATAAGCCACGGACTTGGCTCGCATTCAGGAAAATTTGTTCATGCTGCAGTGCACACAATACGGTAAAGTATGCACATGCAACTGAATCTTCCCAACCCCCATAACGTAGCTTATCGCTATCCCATGTTACCGCCACGCAGCAGCGAGCGTTTCGCGTATGCGGCCCAGGCACCGGTGCTGCAGGGTGAATATGTGTATATCGACGACGGCCGCGAGCTGCACCTGCGTCCGATCGCCCCCAGCGATGTCGCCGCGATGCAGCGTTGCTTCACGCGGCTCTCGCCGGACGTGGTCCGTCGCCGCTTCCTGCACCCGATGTCGGAGCTGCCCGATGCCATGGCGCAGCGGCTTTGCCGGATCGACCCCGAACTCGAATCCGCCTACGTGCTGATGGACGAAGGCGTCAGCCCCCCCGAGATGCGCGGTGTCGGCCGCATCTATGTGGACGAGGCGACCGACAGCGCGGAGTTTTCGGTGCTGGTGGAACAGGACTGGACCCATCACGGCCTCGGCGCCTTCCTGATGCAGCGGCTGGTCGATGACTGCCACCGCCGCAACCTCAGCGAACTGTGGGGTTACGTGCTGATGGAAAACAGCCCGATGCTGCACCTGTGCAAGGAGCTGGGCTTCCGCCAGCGCCTGATCCCGGACGAACCGGGCACCGAGTTGATTTCGCTGCAACTGTAATCGCGCCCGCCGACGATCTCGCCACAGCCCCGGTCCGCCGGGGCTGTGGCGTTACACTTGCCCGCTTTCCCCGGCGCGGCACAACGACCGCGCCATGAGCACGCGCCCCCAACATGCCCAGCCTGATCCCGCTTCCACCCCTGCCCACCACTCCCAGGCAGCGTCGCTACTGGACTCAGCCGCACGGTTCCGCCCGGGCGCTGCTGATCGCCGAAGCCGCGCGTACGCATACCGGCCTGCTGGTGGCGGTGACCCGCGACACCCAGCGCGCGCAGGCGCTGGAAACCGAGCTGAAGATCTACGCCGGCGGGCTGCCGGTACTGCATTTCCCGGACTGGGAAACCCTGCCCTACGACGTCTTCAGCCCGCTGTCGGAAATCGTTTCGCAACGCATCGCCACGCTGTACCAGCTGCCCGGCGTGAAGCGCGGCGTGCTGGTGGTGCCGGTTGCCACCTTGATGCAGCGGATCGCTCCACGCTCGCACATCACCGGCAGCAGCCTGATGCTGGCCAAGGGCCAGAAGCTGGACCTGGCGCACGAAAAGCGGCGGCTGGAATCATCCGGCTATCGCAACGTGCCGCAGGTGGCCGAGCCGGGCGATTTTGCCGTGCGCGGCGCGCTGCTGGACATCTTTCCTATGGGCACCGCCGGGCCGTACCGCATCGAGCTGTTCGATGACGAGGTGGACTCGATCCGCAGCTTCGATCCGGAAACCCAGCGCTCCCAACAGCAAGTGGACAAGGTCGAATTGCTGCCGGCACGCGAGTTTCCGCTGACCGACGATGCGGCGAAAACCTTCCGCGGCAACCTGCGCGAACGCTTCCCGATCGACGTGCGCCGCTGCACGCTGTACCAGGACATGAAGGAAGGCGTGACGCCCGGCGGCATCGAATACTATTTGCCGCTGTTCTTCGCACAGACCGCCACACTGTTCGACTACCTCGCCGACGACGCCCTGTTCGTCATGGGCGAAGGCGCCGTCGATGCCGCCGAACAGTTCTGGACGCAGACCGCCGAACGCTATGAGCAGCGCGCACACGACATCGAGCGCCCCGTGCTGCCGCCGGCCGAGCTGTACCTGACACCGGAACAATGGCGCGAACAGCTCAACCGGCGGCTGCGCATCGAAGTGGTCGACCCGGGCCACCCGCATGTCGTCAGCGTCGGCACCCAGCCGGCACCGGAACTGCCAATCAACCGCAAGGGCGAGGAGCCGGGCACCTCGCTGCGGCATTTTCTGGCCAGCTACAAAGGCCGCGTACTGATCGCCGCCGATTCGGCCGGCCGTCGCGAGGCGCTGCTTGAGACACTGGCCGGCACCGGCATGAAGCCCGAGAACGTGGATAGCTGGTCGGCCTTCCTCGGCGCTGCCGCTGTTGCCCCCGCTGCCCCGGACGTGCCCGGGACAGCGGGAAGCGCTGCGCGCTTCGCCATTACCATCGCCGCGCTGGAACAGGGTTTCGCACTTGGCAAACCAGCCATCACCGTACTCACCGAGCGCGAGCTGTACGGCGAGCGCGTACGCAGCGAACGCGACCGCAAGCGCCGCCGCGGCACCGCGCGCGATCCGGAAAGCATCGTCCGCGATCTCACCGAGCTGACCATCGGCGCACCGATCGTGCACGTCGATCATGGCGTGGGCCGCTACCAGGGCCTGGTCTCGATGGACGTCGGCGGCATGGACGGCGAGTTCCTTGCCATCGAATACGCCAAGGGCGACAAACTCTACGTACCGGTGGCGCAACTGGGCCTGGTCAGCCGCTACTCGGGCACCGCACCGGAGCTGGCACCGCTGCATTCGCTCGGCGGCGACGCATGGGAACGGGCACGCCGGAAAGCCGCCGAGAAAGTGCGTGACGTGGCGGCGGAGCTGCTGGCGATCTACGCCCAGCGTCAGGCGCGCGGTGGCGAATCGATGGCCGTTGACCGCCAGTTGGTGGAGGAATTCGGCTCAAGCTTCCCGTTCGAGGAAACCCCCGACCAGGCCAGCGCGATCGAAGCCGTGCTGGGCGATCTGGCCGCACCGCGCGCGATGGACCGGGTGATCTGCGGCGACGTCGGTTTCGGCAAGACCGAAGTCGCCCTGCGCGCCGCATTCGCCGCCGCCACGGCGGGAAAACAGGTCGCCGTGCTGGTGCCCACCACCTTGCTGGCGCAGCAGCACTACCGCAACTTCGCGGACCGCTTCGCCGACTGGCCGGTTCGGGTGGATGTGCTGTCGCGCTTCAAATCCGCCAAGGAGGTGAAGGAAGCGCTGCAGCGTCTGGCGGACGGCCAGATCGACGTGATCGTCGGCACCCACAAGCTGCTGATGCCCGACGTGAAGTTCAAGAACCTCGGCCTGGTGATCGTCGACGAGGAACAGCGCTTTGGCGTGCGCCAGAAGGAGCAACTGAAAAAACTGCGCGCCGAAGTCGATCTGCTGACCCTGACCGCCACGCCGATCCCGCGCACGCTGAACATGGCGATGTCCGGCCTGCGCGACCTGTCGCTGATCGCCACGCCGCCGGCGCACCGCACCGCCGTGCGCACCTTCATATCGGCATGGGATCCGGCCACCATCCGCGAGGCGCTGCAGCGCGAATTGTCGCGCGGCGGTCAGGTGTACTTCCTGCACAACGAGGTCGAGAGCATCGAGCGCACCGTGCGCGAGATCGAGACCCTGGTGCCAGAGGCGCGCGTGCGCATCGCCCACGGCCAGATGCCCGAGCGCGAACTCGAAAGCGTGATGGCGGATTTCCACCGCCAGCGCTTCAACGTACTGGTGTGCACCACCATCATCGAAACCGGCATCGACATTCCCACCGCCA
>Ga0307375_10003913_pt1 | contig 14406 bp, 13 predicted proteins | sample TR1MG_FD_202531 | JGI IMG/M metagenome (GOLD analysis project Ga0307375, IMG submission 202531) | Soil microbial communities from Risofladan, Vaasa, Finland - TR-1 | ecosystem: Environmental > Terrestrial > Soil > Coastal area > Acid sulfate soil | place: Finland: Risofladan, Vaasa | collected...
CCCTCCATCGCGTCGGGTAGCCAGTTGAAGAGCGGGATCTGCGCGCTCTTGCCGGTCGCGGCGAGCAGGAGCGCGAGGACCGTCAGGGTCACCACCGTGGGTGACATGTAGGTCGGCACCAGTTTGAAGATGGTGAGGTAGTCGAGCGCGTGGGTGTGGCTGAAGATGAGGAACATCGCCACCAGGAGACCGACGTCGCCCACCCGGTTGTAGATGAACGCCTTCTTCCCCGCCGAGGCGGCCGAGTCCTTGTCGAAGTAGTAGCTCACCAGCCAGTAGGAGCAGGCCCCCACGCCCTCCCAGCCCACGAAGGTGAGCACGAGGTTGTTGGCGAGCACGAGCACGAGCATCGAGAAGACGAAGAGGTTGAGGTAGAGGAAGAACTTGCGATAGTCCTTCTCGCCGTGCATGTAACCCGTCGAATAGAGGTGAATCAAGGTCGAGATACCCGTGACGAACAGGCTCATGGTCACCGACAACGGGTCGACGAGCAGCGCCGCCGAGACGTGCAGCGAGCCCACGCTGATCCAGTCGAACAGGTTGACCGTGACCTCGCGGCCGGTCTGGTGCAGCAGCAGGACGAAGGTCGTGACCGACAGCAGGAAGCTCAGTCCGACGGCGCCGGTGGCGACCGCGCCGATCTGCTTCTCGTTCATGTTGCGCCCGTTCAACAGGACGAAGAGGAACCCCGCGAGCGGCAGCAGGATGATCAGTGTTGCGACGTGTGCCATCTCAGCCCTTCATCTCCGAAAGTTCGTCCACCGAGGTCGACGAGCGCCGGCGGAACACGGCGACCACGATGCCGAGGCCGACGGTGACCTCCGCGGCGGCGACGACCATGACGAAGAAGACCGTGGCCTGTCCGCTGATGTCGCTGAGGGTCCGTGAAAAGGTGACGAAGGTGAGGTTCACCGCGTTGAGCATCAGCTCGATGCACATGAACATGATGAGGGCGCTGCGACGGGTCAGCAGGCCGAAGGCGCCCACGCCGAACAGCAGCGCGGCGAGCACCAGGTACCAGGCGGCGGGGACGTTCACGACGACACCTCCTCGGGGCCGGTGGCGCGCTCACGACGCGCCAGCAACACCGCGCCCACCACGGCGATGATCAAGAGGGCGGCGGTGGCTTCGAAGGCGAAGATGTAGGTGGTGAACACCGCGGTGCCCAGCTCGCGCACGTTGCCCTGGCCGCTCGACAGGGGGTGCCCGTCATTGGACACCGACATGGCGCCGGAGACCCAGTGGGAGCGGGCCATCAGCGTGATCAGCCCGCCGACGGTGAGCAGCACGCCCACCGCCGCGAGGGGTCGCTGGCCCACGAGCGGTTCGACGCTCACGTGGTCACGACGGTCCACGCCGAGGAACATGATGACGAAGAGGAAGAGAACCACGATCGCGCCCGCGTACACGATGATCTGGACCGCCGCGAGGAAGTCGGCCGACTGGGCGACGAACGCGATGGCGACCCCGAAGAGGGTCATGATGAGACTCAACGCCGCGTGGACCGGATTCTTCACCGAGATGACCCCGACCGCGCCGACGAGGATCAGCAGTGCGGCGGTGATGAAGATCAGCACGCTCGGCACGGCGTAGGAGGTGGCGATCATGCCTGCTCCCCCTTTGGCTTGCGGCGCGGCATCTTGGCGCGCGCGTTGTTGATCGCGCCCTGGAGGCCGCGCTGGTCGAGGGGCACGTCCTGTGGCTCGAGGTGCTTGGGAAAGACGTTGCGCAACTGCTTGGAGCCGGTGGCCACGTCGTCGCGATTGTCGGACTGGCCGGCCTCGGGAGCGCGCACACCGACGCCGAGGTCACCGGTCCACTGGACCACGCCCTCGAAGGAGGCGTCACCGGCGGGCGACGTCGCACGCATCCAGCCGCCGGTCATCGCGGCCTCGCCCTCGCGCCAGTCCTCCCACGGCAGACGCTGGGGGAAGCCCTCGTCGTCGACGACGAGCTCGGCCTTGGTGTAGATCGCGTCCGAGCGGTTGGTGAAGGAGAACTCGAACATCTTCGACTCGGTGATGGCCTGGGTCGGGCACGCCTCGACACAGAGGTCGCAGTGGATGCAGCGCAGGTAGTTGATCTCGTACACGTAGCCGTAGCGCTCACCGGGGCTGACCGGGTGGTCGGGCGGGTTGTCGAGACCGCGCACGTAGATGCAGTTGGCCGGGCACACGCCCGCGCACAACTCACAGCCAATGCACTTCTCCATGCCGTCTTCGTAGCGGTTGAGGACGTGACGTCCGTGCTGACGGGGCTGCTTGGGGCGCTTGGCCTGCGGATAGCTCGTCGTGACGGTCGGTCGCGCGAGGTGCTGGAAGGTCAGCTTGAAACCGCCGAAGAAACTGAACGGATTAGCCATCAGCTCTCCTCGCCGTCGGTCATGTCGCGCAGGATCCGCCCCGGCAGCGGGCGCTCGCCCACCATCGGCAGGACCGATTGGGGACCGGTCTCACGGGTCTGACCGAGTTCGAAGGCGCGGGTGAGCAGCGTCCACGCGAGCAGCACGAGCGCCGCCATCAAGAAGCCCCAACCGCGAGCCACGAGGAATCCCGCGACGATGAGCATCCAACCCAGGCTGAGCGGGATCAGCCGCTTCCAACCCAGTTCCATCAACTGGTCGTAGCGCATGCGCGGCAGCGAGGCCCGGAACCAGATGTAACAGAAGGCGAAGCCGACGGTCTTGACGAGGAACCAGACGATCGGAAAGACCCACCGCAGGTGCGGGACGTTCGGGACCCAGCCGGCCGGACCACCGAGGAAGAGGGTCACGATGATCGCCGACATGGTGATCGTGTTCATGTACTCGGCGAGGAAGAAGATGGCGAAGCGGATCGACGAGTACTCGGTGTGGAAGCCACCCACGAGCTCACTCTCGGCCTCGACGACGTCAAAGGGCGGGCGGTTCAGCTCGGCCGTGATGGCGATGATGAAGACGATGAACGGCACGACGCCCAGACGGATGAGGTTCCAGTGCCAGATGCCGTGGCCCTGAGCCGCGACGATGTCGTGGGTGGAGAGCGAACCGGTCGCGAGCACGATCGTGACGATCGTCATGCCGAGCGCCGCTTCGTAGCTGATCATCTGGGCGCTGGCGCGAACCGACGAGAGTAGGGGGTACTTCGAGCCCGAGGACCAGCCCGCGAGCATCACGCCGTAGACCGAGATGCCCGACATCGCGAGCATCAACAGGATGCCCATCGGCGGGTTCGCCACCTGCAACTGGATCACGTGACCGGCGACGTGGATCGTGCCGCCAATCGGCACGATGCTGAAGGTGATGAGCGCGGGCACCAGCACGAGGTAGGGCGCGAGCTTGAAGACGAAGCGGTCGGCCTCGGCGGGGACGAGGTCCTCCTTGAACATCAACTTCATGCCGTCGGCGAGCGTCTGGAGCAGGCCGAAGGGGCCCCACTTCTGGGGTCCGATACGGCTCTGCATATCCGAGATCGCCTTGCGCTCGAACCAGATCATCAAGATGACCGAACCCATCAACAGACCAAATCCGGCCAGGATCTTGATGATGACGATCAGGATCACCGCGAAGGTGGTCCCGTGGACGAAGAGCGGGTCAACCGTGGCGATCCAATTCATCGCGACTCCAATCGAACCGTGGCGACGGCGGCGGCGCCGTCGAGCACCGGGCGCAGCACGTCCTGGCCGCTTTCGTCGAGCGAACCGAAGGCCACTTCGACACAGCCGCGCGGCACGGCGTCATCGAGCGCGACGGGCAGTCGCACCGACCCGCGTGCGGCGTTCATGCTCACGACGTCGCCGGTCACGACGCCGAGGCGGTCGAGGTCCGAGTGATTGAGGTGTAGCACCGTGACGGCCTTGAGGTTCTTCAGCGCGGGTGAACCCTGCACCGCCACCCCGTGATCGTAAAGACGCCGGCTCACGTGGAGACGCAACGAGTACGCGTCGACCAGGGGTACGTCCACGCCACGGCCGGCGTGCACGTTCTCCCACGTGACTGCGACACGTCGCGCCGTCGGCGTGGCGTCGAGTGAGACGGTCGATCCGGTGAGCGAGCCGAGGCCCGAAGTCTCGACCGAGCGGAGACCGGGGATCGCCATGGGGTCGAGCGGTCGGCGGGCGGATGCCGATTCGGCGCGACCCACGACGACCCCGTCGGAGACCGCGTCGTTGAGGACCGAGAGCGCGGGGTACCCGGTGGTCTCCTCGATGGCCTTGGCCGTGAGCTCGACCGAGTCGAGTCCGAGACTCTGACCGAGCACCTCGGCGAGCTCGGCGGCGATCGCGAGGTCGGGCCAGGCGGAGCCCGGGGCCACGATCTTGGGTGCGACGCTGGTCACCCGACCTTCGATGTTGGTGACCGTGCCGGTACGTTCGTACTGGACCGCGGCCGGTAGGACGACCTGCGCGTACGCCAAGGTCGCGCCACCGTGACCAGTGACCACCACGACATCGGCGGCCACGAGGGCCTCCTGCGCGGCGGTGACGTCCAGCACGTTGCCGAGCAGGCATCCGCCGAGGAGCAACAGCGTCTTCTGCTCGCCGGCGCGCAGGGCGGCCAGTTGCTCGAGGGCGTCGCGTCCGGTGGACGAGGCGTCAAAGCCACGACCGGGGAGTAACTGCGGACTGAGGCCCATGTCGAGCGCGCCCATGACGTTGGAGCGACGCAGGGCGGGCAGGAACGTCGCGGCGGGGAAACGCTCCGCCAGATAGCGCACCGCGCTCTCGATGACCGCGGCGCTCTCGGCGGCGTTTGGCCGTCCGACCACGAACACGACGCCTTCACCGGTGTCCCCGATGAGACGGCGCGCCTCGAGCAGGTCGTCCTCGCCGAAGGCCACACCCTGGGGTACGCCGCCACCGCTCTGGCCGAGGGCCTGGGCGACGACGTGCGCCTCGCCCGGGCGGACCGGCAAGGAGACCTTGGCGACTGCGCTCAAGGCGCTCGCCCCGAACGCCAGCTCCACGAGGGAGTTGCCGTGCTTGACCGCGCTCTCGCGCAGGCGCAAGAACAGGACCGGGAGTTCCTCACGCAGGTCGCCCGTCAGGGTCACGACCGTCGAGGCCCTCGCGGCCTCGTCGATGGTGGCGCGCGGCAACGCCTGGATCAGGGCGCCATCGAGGCCGTCGCCGTACTGCGCGTCGATATTGTCCGTGCCGAGCACACCGCGCAGGAGTCGTTCCCAGGCGAAGGCGCTCTCATTGGTGAGCGACGCGCCGCCGATCGCGCCGACCCCACCGGGGGTCTCCGCGCCGGCGCGCAACAGTGCGGCCGCCTGAGCGAGCGCCTCGTCCCATCCCACCGGGGTCAGCACGCCGTCGCGGCGTACGAGTGGTGAGACGATACGGGTGGCCGCGGACAGCACGTCGGTGGCGGTCTCGTTGCCGTCGATCGAGTCGAGGGTGAAGCGACCCTTGTCGCAGAGCCAGCCGTGGTTGACCGGGTCGCTGTCGATGCCGAGGACGCGGGTCAGCCGGTTGCCCGAGGACTGCACCGCGACGCGACATCCCACCGAGCAGGTCGTGCAGGTGCTCTCGACCTGCTCGAGGTCCCAGGGGCGCGCGCTGAAGCGGTACGGCTTGGCGGTCAACGCACCGACCGGGCAGATCTGGACCGTGTTGCCCGAGAAGACCGAGTCGAAGGGCTGGGTCGGCGACGCGGCCACCTCGATGAGGTCACCGCGTCCGGCGAAGGCGATCTGGGCGTCGCCGGCGACTTCGCTGGCAAAACGGGTGCAGCGCGAGCACTGGATGCAGCGTTCGCGGTCGAGCAGGACCAACTCACCGATGGGGACCGGCTTGACGAAGTGGCGCTTCTCCTCGACGAAGCGGGTCTCGCCCGAACCGTGGGCCAGGGTCTGGTCCTGGAGCGGGCACTCGCCGCCCTTGTCGCAGACCGGGCAGTCGAGGGGGTGATTGGCGAGTAGGAACTCGAGGACGCCGTCCTGGGCCTTCTTCACCTTGGGTGAGTCGGTGGTGACGTTCATGCCGTCACTCACCTTGATGTAGCAGGCGGGCTGCAGCGTCGCGCCGCGCGGGCTGTCGACTTCCACGAGGCACATGCGGCACACGCCGACGGGCTCCATGCGCGGGTGGTAACAGAAGCGCGGGATGTAGGTGCCGGCCCGCTCGGCCGCCTCGATCAGCAGTTCGCCGGGGGCTGCCTCGAAGGATCGCCCGTTCACCGTGATCGAAACCGTGGTGCGGATCACGTCAGTCATGCGGGCACCCTCCATGCTCGATGTGGGCGACGAAGTCGTCGCGGAACATCTTGATCGCCGAGTGCACCGACGACGGGATCGACGGTCCGAGCACGCAGATGGTGGTCTGCTGGGGCGGCCAGGTGAGCCCGGGGGCGATGTTGTCGCAGAGGTCGAGCAACAGGTCGATGTCCTCCATGCGCCCGCCACCGTGCTCGATGCGGTACATCGCGCGCTCGATCCAGCCCGAACCCTCGCGGCACGGCGTGCACTGTCCGCACGACTCGCGCGAGAAGAACTTGGTGATGCGCCAGGCCGCGCGTACGACGCACGTGTCCTCGTCCATCACGACGATGGAACCGGATCCCAGCATCGAACCCTCGCCCGCGACCTCGTCTTGACCGAGGGGTAGGTCCAGCAGGTCCGGCCCGAACCACGGCGCCGAGACGCCGCCGGGGATGATGGCCTTGACGGCCTTGTCGCCGATGGTGCCGCCACCCAGCTGGGGGTCGAAGATGAGGTCACGGAAGGTGTTCTTCACCATCTCGACCTCGTAGACGCCGGGGTTCTTCACCCGACCCGCGAGGGCGAACAGGCGCGTGCCGGTCGAACGGCCACCCCCGAGGGCGGCGAAGGCCGCTCCCCCGTTGTTGATGATCCACGGGAGGTTCGACATGGTCTCGACGTTGTTCACCACGGTCGGTTCGCCGTAGAGACCCGTGACGGCCGGGAAGAACGGCGGCTTGATGCGCGGAAAACCGCGCTTGCCCTCGAGGGCCTCGATCAACGAGGTCTCCTCACCGCAGATGTAGGCACCGGCGCCCGGGTGCACGACGATGTCGAGCGAGAAGTTCGAGCCGAAGATCTTGCGACCGAGCGCCCCGTGCTCGTAGGCGTCGTTGACGGCCTGTTGCACGCGCTCGAGTCCGAGCGCGAACTCGCCGCGCATGAAGATGAAGGCCTGGGTCACCTGCAACGCGTACGCCGCGATGATGACACCCTCGACCAACTGGTGCGGGTCACGCTCGACGAGGTAATGGTCCTTGAACGTGGCCGGCTCGGACTCGTCCCCGTTGACGACGAGGTAGGAGACCGGTGACTTGCGGAGCATCGACCACTTGCGGCCGGCCGGGAAGCCCGCCCCGCCGCGACCGAGCAGCGAGGCCTCGTCGACTTCGGCGGCCACGGCCTCTGGGAACATCGACAGCGCCTTGTGCAGCGCCACGTACCCGCCGGTGGCGAGGTAGCGCGTCAGGGTGTGCGAATCGGAGAACTCCGAACGCGACGAGACGATGCGCGGGGCGCTCAACGTGGCCACTACTTCGTCTCCTTGGGCGTGCGCTCTTCGCGCGCGGCTCGGGCCTCGGCGCGCTCGGCGGCGACCTCCGCGCGCGGCGCGCGCAGTCCGGAGCTGCGGCGTACGCGGATCAAGGTGCCGTGGGGCGGGACGTCGTGGTCGAGGCGACCGCCGCGAAGATCTTCCACCAGTTGGTCGAAGGCCTCCGGGGTGGTCGTGCGCACGTAGCGGTGGTTCACCTGGACGACGGGCGCGATGTTACAGTCCGCGAGGCACTCGGTCTCCTCGAGGGTGAACAGGCCGTCGGACGACGTGCCGCCGACCGAGCAGCCGAGCGTCGACTGGGCGTGCTCGAGCATCTCCTCGCCACCGGCGAGCAGGCACGCGATATTGGTGCAGACACCGACCACGTACTTGCCGACGGGCTCGAGGTGGAACATGTCATAGAACGAGGCGGTACCGCGCACATCGGCGGGCGTCGTCCCGGTCAACTCGGCGACTTCGGCGATGCCCTCGTCGCTCAGGTACCCGTCCTGCTCCTGGGCGAGGTGCAGCAGCGGCAACATCGCCGAACGCGGGCGCGGGTAGAGCGCCACCAGTTCCTCGGCACGCTGACGGATGTCGATACGAAAGTGACTCATCGGTCCACCTCTCCCATGATCGGGTCGATGGTCGAAATGACCGTGATGGTGTCGGACATCGATCCCCCGCGCATCAGCAGCGACACCGCTTGCAGGTTGACGAAACTGGGGGCGCGAACGTGGATGCGGTAGGGCTTGGGGCCACCGTCGGAGACCAGGTAGCAACCGAGTTCGCCGCGCGGTGACTCGACGGCCGAGTAGACCTCGCCCGCGGGCACGTGGAAGCCCTCGGTGAAGAGCTTGAAGTGGTGGATCAACGCCTCCATCGACTCGCCGATGCGCGCGCGTGGCGGCGGGGTCACCTTCGGATCCTGGCTGCGGTAGTCGCCCGCGGGCATCTTCTCGATGCACTGGCGCACGATGCGGATCGATTCACGGATCTCATTGAGACGGATCGCGTACCGGTCGAAGTTGTCGCCGTAGGTACCGACGATGACGTCGAAGTCGACCTCGTCGTAGGCGAGATACGGCATGGTCCGGCGAAGGTCCCACGGCACGCCCGTCGAGCGCAACAACGGGCCGGTCACGCCGAGGGCGAGGGCCTCTTCCGCGGTCATCGGGGCGACGCCGACCATGCGCTGGCGGAAGATGGGCTGTCCGGTGAGCAGTTCGTCGTACTCGAAGGTCCGAGCGAAGATCGTGTCGCAGATGACGAGGACGTCGTCCTGCCAGCCGTCGGGCAAGTCCGCCGCGACTCCGCCGGGGCGCACGTAATTGAGGTTCATGCGCAGACCGGCGGTCTTCTCGAAGAAGGCGAGGATCAGTTCGCGTTCGCGCAGTCCGTAGATCATCATCGACGAGGCGCCGAGGTCCATGCCGTTGGTGGCCATCCACACCAGGTGTGACGAGATGCGGTTGAGCTCGCTCATCAACATGCGGATCCACACGGCGCGCGCGGGCACCTCGATGCCGAGCAGCTTCTCCACGGCCATCGAATAGCCCAGTTCGTTGATCACCGGGCTGAGGTAGTCCATGCGCGTCACGTTGGTCGCGCCCTGCACGTAACTGAGTTCCTCACCGGTCTTCTCCATGCCGGTGTGGAGGTACCCAATCACGGGCTTGGTGCGCAGGACGAACTCGCCGTCGAGCTCGAGCATCAGGCGCAGCACGCCGTGGGTCGACGGGTGCGACGGACCCATGTTGATGATCATCGTCTCGTCGTCCTTGCGGTCGAAGTCGACGGACTCGGGGTCGAGGGTCAGGCCGTCGAGGCGCAGGACCGCGCCGACCTCGCGGCCGAGCTCGTTGGCCGACGTCTCGGACCGCAGCTGGAGTTCCTGGGCACCTTCGGACGTCTCCGCCGTCAGGAGATCCGGGCGGTCGGCGGTGCGGATGGTGGGATCGGTCATCGGGGTCCCGGCGATTCCTTGAACTGCACCGGCACCCGGCCCGAGCCGTAGTCCTTGCGCAGCGGGTGACCCTCCCACTCCTCGGGCATGAGGATGCGGGTGAGGTCGGGGTGATTGGTGAAGAGCACGCCCATCAGGTCAAACGCCTCTCGCTCGAGCGCTTCGGTGCCGGGGTAGAGCCCGAACAACGAGTCGACCTCGGGTTCGTCGGTGCCGGCCTGGACGCGAATGCGCACGCGCAGGCGCTTGGAGAGACTGAGCAGGTTGGTCACGACCTCGAAGCGGGTCGCCACGACGCCGTCGGGCAACGCACGCTCAGCGTGCTCGAGGTAGTCGACCGCACAGACGTCGACACACATCTCGAAGCCGTCGTTCTTGAACGACTCCACCAGCGCGAAGTACTGCTCGCGAGTGGGGAAGCAGAGCAGGTCCGTCGCGAGACCGTCGCTCGTGATGACGCCCGGGGGGGCCGTGGGGGGAAGAGCGATCACTTCGGCGTTCCCACCCTTACGGTGACGGGGACCTCGGGGGTCCAGAGTGACGGCGAGTGCTCGAGGTGCGTGGGCTCGCCCGTCGCCCGGCGCTTCATGATCTCACCGGTGCGGATCTGCTCGTGCAGCGTGAGGATCGCGTGCATCAGCGTCTCGGGACTCGGCGGGCAGCCCGGTGCGTAGACGTCGACCGGCACGATCTGGTCGACACCCTGCACGATCGCGTAGTTGTTGAAGAGTCCGCCGGTCGACGCGCACACACCCATCGAGATGACCCACTTGGGCTCCATCATCTGGTCGTAGACCTGGCGTAGCACCGGGGCCATCTTCTGGGAGACCCGGCCGGCCACGATCATGAGGTCGGCCTGGCGCGGCGAATTGCGAAAGACCTCCATACCGAAGCGTGCGATGTCGAAGTCCGCGCCACCGGTCGCCATCATCTCGATGGCGCAGCAGGCGAGGCCGAAGGAGGCGGGCCACAGCGAGGCCCGACGGGCCCAACGCACCACGTCTTCGAGACGGCCCGTGAGGAAGTTGTGCTGAATGTCTTCCAGGCCCACGGATTACGCCGCCACGTCAGTATCGGCGCCGATGCGCACGATGGTCGAAGAACTGGTCCGTGAGGGCATGCCCGGCACGAGCCGTTTGGCGGGGCCCCACGAGAGGGCACCCTCGCTCACCAGGAACAGCAGGGCGCCGAAGACCGTCGCCGAGAAGACGAGAACCTCGACCAGTCCGAAGGCGCCCAACTGGCGGAAGACCACGGCGAAGGGGTACATGAAGACGACTTCGATGTCGAAGATGACGAAGATCATGGCCACGAGATAGAAGCGAACCGGGAATCGCTGCGGCGGTTCGATCTCGGGGACGATCCCGCACTCGTAGGGTGCCAACTTCGCGTCCGAGGGACGCTTGCGCGGGGCTAACAGGGCCGACGCCACAAACGATCCGGATGCGAAGAGCACTCCAAGAATCAGGAGTCCCAGTATTGGTAAGTACTGGTCCACGGTCATCATTTCTACCAGACCCGAGAGGACCACTCGGACCGATCCACGTAGGGTCCAACGACCTAGCCTGCTCAGTCAACCTCACCAACTGGTTCATTGACGAGTACGACCTCGTGCGGGATGCTCGGGTGACAGCGACACCATCGCGCGAGCGGTCGCGAAGGGTTTCACTCGAGAAGCCCAACTATCCGGTCCCGTTAGGCTGAGATGGTGACAAGCCTCAGTGAAGTCGTTTCGAAACCGAAGGTCTACGACGTCGTCATCGTCGGTGGCGGACCGAGTGGATCGTCCTGCGCGTACTGGTTGGCCCAGGCCGGATGGTCCGTGTGCCTGATCGAGAAGAAGGACTTCCCACGTGAGAAGACCTGCGGCGACGGCCTCACGCCGCGCTCGGTGCACCAACTCGCCCAGATGGGACTCGAGCCCGCGGTGGCCGCGAACGGTCACCGCTACAACGGCCTTCGCTCGTTCGGATTCGGCGCCTCGCTGGAGATGAGTTGGCCCGATCACCCGATCTTCCCCAATTACGGCTACACGATCACCCGCTTCAATCTCGACGGCCTGGTCGCCCAGCACGCCGAAGCGCACGGCGCCACGCTGCTGAACGGGGTCGAGGCCGTCGGCCTGCTCGAGCCGACCGAGTCGGTGAGCGGTGGCCTGCGCGGTGCCGCGGGCGTCGTCGTGAAGGAGAAGGCGACCGGCACGACCGGCGAGATCCGCGGTCGCTTCCTCGTCGTCGGCGACGGGCAGAACTCGCGACTCGGTCGCGAACTCGGCACCACGCGCAACCGCGACTGGCCGATGGGCATGGCCCTTCGCGGCTACTACACGAGCGACCGGCACGATGAGCCGTGGATCGACTCGCACCTCGACATCCGCGACCCCGAGGGCAGCGTCGTGCCCGGGTACGGATGGATCTTCCCCCTCGGCGACGGTCGCGTCAACGTGGGCGTCGGACTGCTCTCGACCGGCGGCGCGTGGAAGGGCGTCAACACCACCAAGCTCCAGGAGTACTTCGTCGCTCAGACCGCCGACGCCTGGGGGCTCAACGACGAGACCAGCTGTGGACCGGCGACCGGTGGACGCCTCCCGATGGGCCTCGCGGTCGGTCCGCGCATCGGCGCCAATACCCTGACCATCGGTGACGCCGCCGGAAGCGTCAACCCCTTCAACGGTGAGGGCATCGCCTACGGCTACGAGACGGGTCGACTCGCGGCGGGCGTCCTCGGCGAGGTCCTCGCCACGAACGACGCGGCGGCGCTGGGTCTGTACGAGGAGCGACTGGACCAGGCCTACGGTGACTATTACAAGGTCGCGCGGGCCTTCGTGCGCATCATCTCCGAGCCCAGGATCATGAGCGCGTGCGTGGGTGTTGGCCTGCGGGTCGAGCCACTCATGACCGAACTGCTGAAGATCATGGCGAACCTCATGAGCAACGACCGCAAGGGTCCGGCCGAGATCGGCTACCGGGCGCTGTCGCGCCTGGCCGACGTCATCCCCGATCGCGCCTACGACCTGCTCCTCGGCGACATCCGCTCCGACGACTGAGTCAGACCAGTTCCGGCCCGCGTCCCGTTAGATTGCAGTCAGTGAAACACGATCCCGACCACCGGACCCGACCGTGATCCCCACCTTCGTCATCTACCTGCGCGAGGGCATCGAAGCGTCGATGATCGTGGCGATCCTGCTCTCGTACCTGAGCCAGATCAATCAGCGCAAGTACTTCCGTGACGTATTCCTCGGCGTGGCCGCCGCGTGCGTCCTGATCCTGGTGGGCGGCATCGCGGCCTACGTGCTGATCGACCGCTACAGCGGCTCGAACATCCAGGCCTACTTCGAAACCGTCACCTACCTCATCGCCGCGGCCTTCCTCACGGTCATGACGTTCTGGATGCACAAGCATGCCCGCACCATGTCGAGCGAACTTCGCCAGCGCGGAGAAGTGGCCCTCTCCAAGGGCAACCGCTTCGGCCTCGGGGTACTGGCCTTCCAGGCGGTGGGCCGCGAGGGCCTCGAGACGATGGTCTTCACCCTGGCGATCGTCTTCGCCGGGTCTCGCCAAGCCGCCGTGCCCCAGTCGGGCCACCAGTTGCTCTTCGGCGCCATCGCGGGACTCATCGTCGCCTTCGCCGTCGCTTTCGCCATCTACAAGCTGGGCGCCAAGGTCAACCTGCGCCGCTTCTTCCGGGTGCTCGGGGTCCTGCTCATGCTCTTCGCGGCGGGTCTGCTCGCCGACGCCGTCCAGAACCTCCAGCAACTGGGTTGGCTGCCCTTCGCCCAGCACGTGATGTGGAACTCGAGCGGCGCGCTGGCCGAAGGCTCGAACTTCGGTGACGTCCTGCACCAGCTCGTCGGTTACGCCGACCAGCCCACCGTGCTCCAGGCCATCGTCTGGGGTCTCTACGTGGCGCTCAGCGTGTCGATCTTCGTCAACCTCAGCCGCGCGCCCCGTCCCCGGTCGGCGGCGAACTAGTCGGGACTCAGGCCGCCGTCGACGACGTCGAGGTCGCGCGTGACAACAACGTGTTCACCAAGCTCGCCAGCAGGGGTTTGGACTGGGGCCACGAGTCCACGAGGGCGGCGAGGGTCACCTCGAAGTGCCCGCTGGCGGTAGTCGCGACGACGAGGTACCGGTTGGGCGCGCCCGACGAGATCTTCGCGACGCCCCCGGCCGCGAAACCGTGCAGGAATGTGCTCGGCGTCCACGTCGTCCCGATGTCCTTGGTCGGCAGGGCGACGCCGGCGATCGAGAACAGTAGCGCCGCATTCGACGTGGCGAAGCACGAGCCGAAGTTGCTCTTGGACATCTCGGCCACGTCGTGGCGCACCATCGTGGTCGTCGCGTAGTACTGGGTCATCGAGGTGACGACGACGTCGCCGTTCACCGAGGTGAAGACCGGCGACGACACCTGGTAGTCGGGCATCTGGCCCGCGGCGCCGTAGACGCGGTCGCGCTGCGCCGACACCCCCAGGCAACTCTGGAAGAGGTGTGAGATCGCGGTCCAAGTGGTGTTGCGGGCCGGCGTGGTGGTCGACGTCGACGTCACCACCTGCCCGCTGGGTGTGAACAGGTAGGAGAGGATCGTCGGGACCGAGTGCGACCAATCCGTCGGCAGGTCGTTCAGCGTCAGGTTCACCGCCCGGGCCGCGGCGAGTTCGCGGTTGACGGCGTTGGCCCGGTTGAGCCAGGCCCCGAGGCCGCCGACCAGTGAGGCCACCAGGACGACGACGGCCACGAGGACCGTGCCCGCGCGGCGGCGTCGACGAGCGACGATGCCACCGTGCGCCTCGACGACTTCGGCCATGGCGTCGAACTGGTCGACCCGCAACGTGCGCCAGCTGTAGCGCACGCCGTCGACCGTGGCGAAGAAGGCGAGGCCGCGCGCGAAGCGGGTGAGCTGCAGGTTGGACAACTCGGCCCACGGGGTCTGCCAGGCGACGGCCG
>Ga0307375_10003916_pt1 | contig 14400 bp, 13 predicted proteins | sample TR1MG_FD_202531 | JGI IMG/M metagenome (GOLD analysis project Ga0307375, IMG submission 202531) | Soil microbial communities from Risofladan, Vaasa, Finland - TR-1 | ecosystem: Environmental > Terrestrial > Soil > Coastal area > Acid sulfate soil | place: Finland: Risofladan, Vaasa | collected...
CCGCAGGAGCGGCCGCGGCAGGCTTGGCTGCGTGCGCCGGCTTCGCAGATTTGGCTTCCGCCTTGGGCGCGGGCGTCACCGGAGCTTTGACTGCCGACTTTGCCGCGGCACCCTTCGCCGGGGCGTGCTTCTTTCCGTGCTTGGGTCCGTGCGATTTCTCCTCTTCGGAATCTTCTTCGTCCTCGTCACCCGCATCGTCTTCGTCGTCGCCCTTGTGAGTCTCCATATCTGGATAGGCCTCCTCATCGTCTGCGCCAATGTCGTCGAGGTCGATCTCGTCGTCGGAATCCTCGTCGGACTCATCCTCGTCCTCAAAGGAGCGCTCCTTCACGCGCACCTCGGCGCTGCGGCGGGCACGCGACCGCTTGATGGTGACTTGCGGCGGCGGGGCGGGCGGCGAAAAAGGTTCGAGGAAGGCGCGAATCTCTTCCGGCGAGTTCAGATGGCCATCTATCAGCTCCAGGAAGATGCGGTGCACGATCTCGGCATAGGTGGGCAGGTCGGGCGTGATGCGCATCTCCTGCATCTGCAGGTGAGGCGTGCGCTGCCGGGCCTCCGGCCACTCCTTGAGAAACAGCCGATAGCGCTCCCTGACCGTCTCAGCCTTGACAGTAAAGCCAAGCCAGAGAACCGCTTCCGGATCATAGCTCGTGAAGAGCTTGAAGGCTGCCGAGGGGGTCTGATTCTCCTTGGCCAACAACACCTTGGAGAAGGCCGCGGCCATGGAGTCCAGGCTATTCCACTCGTCCACGAAGCCGTGGCGCAGCATCTGCTTCTTCAGCGCGGTAAGGTCCTTGGGCGCCAATTTGGCAGTGAGCAGGTGCATCTGCGCCGCAGACATATCCGCGTGAACGCCCTGCAGGAGCAGTTCCACGGAAAGGTCATGCAGGGCGCGAAGCTTGTCTTCGTCGGCCTTGGCGCTGGTCCAGGCCGGGAAGAGCACCTTCATCCAGCCCTCAGCTTCCAGCGCGCGCAGCACCTTCAGACCGTCGTCTTCGTGGCCAATCTGTTCCAGTTCGCGGCTGCGCTCCACGGCGGAGAGGTGGTCCATGAGACCCTCTTCGCGGGCATTGTCATAGCGGGCCTGAGTGCGCGTATCCAGTTCCCAGCCCAGTCTTACGCGGTAACGCGTGGCGCGGATCATCAGCGCAGGCTCGTCCAGAAATCCGTAATTGGAGACCAGGCGAAGGGTGCGCGCTTCAATGTCGGCGGCGCCGTTCAAAGGGTCCATCAGCAGGCCGTAGGAGCCCTCGTTGAGCGAGATGGCCATGGCGTTGACGGTAAAGTCGCGGCGGCGCAGGTCTTCCTGAATGGAGGCCCAATGAGGAACGGGCTTGCCCGGCTTGGGGTACTCGACGCGATGAGTGCTGACCAGGTCCACACGCACGGTGCCGGGGAAACACAGATAGAGAGTGCGCGCAGCGTCGTCCTCGCCCCAGACCTTTCCGCCGGCCTTTTCGAGGGGCTTTTTCAGCTTGAGTGCGTTGCCGTGGACGGCGACTTCCAGTTCGCGAACCGCGTGGCCGCTGGTCAGGTCGCGCACGGCCGAACCGGTAAGGAACAGAATGGTGCCGGCGTCCCTGGCCACCTCACGCAAATGGCGGAGGGCATTCCGCTGGTCGACCGAAAGCCGGTTCTCAAGAAGGTAGATATAGTCGGGCATCCGTTCCCTGCTTTTCCAGCCCCCTCTGCACCAGCCAAGTCTTTGATGTTGCTACGCTTAGTAGGCATTCTCCCAGAGGTTGCAAACCAGTACATTATCACAACCAGCGACAGTTGGCTAGGGCATTGTGCACCATGGATGCAGCTTTTCCCCTCGCTTGCGGGGCTGCGTCATGCGACAATCCAAGGCGATGGCCTCCCTACGTAAACCCGTGATTGTGCGCAAGTTTACCCGGGATTGGGTGGCCGGCTACGCGGACCCCGGATGGGGTGGAAATACGGACCGAATGGAACTGCTGGACCCGACCGGAAAGGTGGTCGCGCTGGACTGGGTGGCGATCAAGTGGATCTGCTTTGTGCGTGACCTTCCCGCCGGCGAGCAGACCAACCCGGAGCGGCTGATGCAGAAGCGGTTTACCGTTCGCCCGCGCGCGGCGGGCCTGTGGCTGCGCCTGATCTTGACCGACGGCGACGAACTGGAGGGTCTGGCAGCCAATGACCGGTCGCTGATTGACGGCCCGGGCCTGCTGCTGACCCCGCCGGACATGCGCTCGAATACGCAGCGGATCTACATTCCGCGCACGGCTGTGCAAAGCCTGGAAGTGGTGAGTCTGATCGGCGCCGGCGGCCGCCGTCGCGGGCGCACCGAGCCGCAGCCGGAGCTGTTCCCTGCCGAACCCGCGCCAGAGTAGACACACTGCGCTGCCCCCTTCCGTTACAATTCGAACGATGAAGCTAGGCGAACTGGCAACCCGGCTGGGCGCGGAGCTGCGGGGCGACCCGGAGCTGGAAGTGACGGGCGTGAAAGGGATTGAGGAGGCCGGCGCCTCCGAGGTCACCTTTGTGGCCAATTCCAAATACGCCGGGCTGGCGCGCAAAACCCATGCCGCGGCTGTGCTGGTGGAGCCAGATTTTCCGGAGATTGCCGCGGCCACTCTGCGCCTTCGCAATCCTTACCATGCCTTTGCCCAGACGTTGGGGCTGTTTTATCAGGCGCCTGTCTACGAGCCGGGCATTCATCCCACGGCGGTGGTGCATCCCACGGCGCGCATTGGCGAGGGCGCGCACATCGGCGCATATGCGGTGATTGGCCCCAACGTGACGCTGGGCCCGAACGCCATCCTGCTTCCTCACGTGGTGCTTTATCCCAGCGTAACCGCCGGAAGTCACCTGTTCGTCCACGCGCACGCGGTCATCCGCGAGGGTTGCACGCTGGGCGACCACGTGACGCTGGAAAACGGCGCCATTGTGGGAGCAGACGGCTTTGGCTTTGCCAAAAACAACGAAGGCCAATGGGAGAAGATTCCCCAGTCCGGCCCGGTGTACATTGGCAACCACGTGGACGTGCAGGCCAACGCCTGCGTGGACCGCGCCACCGTGGGCGCGACCGAAATTGGCGATGGAACCAAGATTGACAACCTGGTGCAGGTGGGTCACGGGTCCAAGGTGGGGCAGAATACGCTGCTGTGCGCGCAGACCGGACTGGCCGGCTCGTCGGAGGTGGGCAGCAATGCGGTGCTGGCCGGGCAGGTGGGCGTGGCCGGGCACTGTACCGTCGGCGACGGCGTAATTCTGACCGCGCAATCCGGCGTTTCGCATGACGTGCCGCCGGGCAAGATGCTCTCCGGCTCGCCGGCCTTTGACAACCGCGTCTGGCTCCGCGCCGTTACGCTCTTCCAGCGCCTGCCGGAGCTGATGAAGCGCCTGGACCGCGTGGAGAAGAAGCTGGCCGCATCGGATGCGGCGCGGCAGGGCAACCCGGGAAACGAGGATCCGGCATGAGATTGCACGTCTGGGCCTGCGCGGCGCTGCTGCTGCCGCTGTTTGCCGCCGTGGGCGGCTGCCACTCCTACCAGGTGAGCTGCACGGTGGTGAACCGCACCGGCGCCACCATTCACCTGATGGAAGTGGACTATCCCAGCGCCGGATTCGGGACCGACAGCCTGGCGAATGGAGCCTCTTACCCCTATCGCTTCCAGATCCGGGGCAGCGGGCCGGTGGACGTGCAGTACACCGAGAGCGCCACTCACAAGGTGATCAAGATTGCCGGCCCTGCGGTGCGGGAAGACCAGGAAGGCCGGCTTGAGATTGTGCTGCTGCCCGGCGGCAAGGCGCAGTTCCATGCCGAGCTGAACCCGCCGGCCTAAGCGCGCTGGCGCTTTGATCGCATTAACGATATCTAATCGGAACACCCTCGCAAACCCTCTTGTACGTGCAGAACTCACCGATAAAGATGGGAGAGGGATGCGCGTGCAGAGCGGCACCGTGCGAAGCAACGGAAGACTGTCCAGGTTTCGGCGGCGGCATGGAAGCACTCTGTCGCTGCTGGGGTGCTTTCTCATTTCCGTCGCGTCTGCGGGGTTTGTGGGCCTGCTGGATGCGCGGCAGGATTCCCCTCTGGTCCTCTGGATATCCAACGGCATTCTTCTGGCATATCTGTTGACGGCTCCGCGCTGGCGCTGGCCGGCGCTGTTGACGGTTGGCATCCTGGGAGAGTTTCTGGGCGGCGTGCTGCTGGACCACGCCATCGGGCCCAATCTGATTTACGCGGCACTCAATCTGGCCGAGGTGCTCATCAGCGCGCACCTGCTGCGCCGCCGATCGTTGGAGCTACCGGACTTTACCGACAGCGACTTTCTGCTGCGTTTTGTCGCTTACGGGGTGCTGCTGAGCTCCGTAATCGGCGGCCTGTTGTACCTGCCGTTTGCGCTCTACTGGAATCCCGGGCACGCCAGAGAGTACATGTTGAGCTGGACGTTGGGCGACGGACTGGGCACGGCGATCACCACACCGGCCTGCGTGGCCATCTTTCGCCGCGGTCTGGGCTCGTTTCGCACCGTCCCGCGCTGGTGGCTCTACCCCGCATTGCTCCTTGTCATCAACCTGGCAGGCTTTAGCCAGACGCGGGTTCCGGTTCTGTTTCTGGTGTACCCGTTGCTGGTGCTGATGCTGCTGCGCCTGGGAATGGCCTGGGCCGGACTGGGAGCACTGTATGTGGCCATCGTCGGCTCGTACTTTACGGTGCAAGGCCGCGGTCCCCTGCTGCTGCTGCACTCGCTCTCCTCGGCAGCTCCCCTTGTGATGCTGCAGATCTATTTAATCTCCGGCATGTTTATGCTCTACAGCATCTCCCTTGTGCTGGACCGCAAGAATGAGGCCGAGAGCCGGCTTGGGGAAATCGTCCACATACACACCCTGGTGACGGAGAACTCGCGTGACCTGATTCTGCTGACAGACTTTCACGGTGGTCGGGGGTACGTTTCCCCAGCGGCGGAGAAGATGGGCGGTTGGAAACCGGAGGAGATGCTTCGCGCCAGGTCGCTCGAACTGGTGCACCCGGAAGACCGCGCCAAGGTGTCGGCGGTTCTGAGCTCGATGAAGTCCGGCATGGAAGCAGCCATGGTGGAGTGCCGGATGCGGCGGCGTGACAACTCGTATCTGTGGGTGGAGGCCAACCTGAAGATGGTGGCGGACCCGGTGACCGGCCAGCCTTCCGGCATTCTGAACATGATGCGCGACATCTCTGAGCGCAAGGCGGCCGAAGCCGAGTTGCGTGAGGCCTATCGCACCCTGGAGACACTGGCCATCACCGATCCGCTGACCCGGCTGGCCAACCGCAGGCATTTTGACACCTGCCTTACCCAGGAATGGCGCCGGGGCATGCGGGAGCGCGCGCCCCTGTCCTTGCTGCTGATTGATGTGGACCTGTTCAAGGCATACAACGACACCTACGGCCACCTGCACGGGGACAACTGCCTGAAGCAACTGGCCGAGTCGGCGCAGAATGTGGTCACGCGGCCCGGCGATCTGGTGGCGCGCTTTGGCGGTGAGGAGTTCGCCATCGTGCTGCCGGGCACCAGCAACTCCGGCGCCATGGCATTGGCCGAAAAACTATGCGAGGCGCTGCGCCGGTTGCGTATGCCGCACGCGTCCAATCCGGAAGGCTGCGTGACCATTTCAGTGGGATGCGCAACGACGATTCCACGCTTAGGCCAGCACGCTGTCACGCTTATCCAACAAGCGGACGACGCCCTGTATGCGGCCAAGAACCGGGGCCGCAACCGCGTGTGCAGCGCGAACGCTGACGAGTTGAAAGTGCGCGTGTGGCAGGCCAGCTAGGATGCCGGCTGCGACCTGCCTTCACGCATTGTCTTGTCCGCTTCTCAGTGAACCATGCTCTGGAACAGCGACGACTTGAGCAGGCTGCTGAAGCCGTCGTTGGTCGTGGCGAAATGCACCGTGAGCTGTCCGGCGCTCGAGGAGATGTCGGTGGCCGCAAGTGCCGCCTTTTCGTCGGCCGAGCCGCTCATCTTGCGATAGAGAACCGCCGCATTCAGCAGCGAGGAAATTGTTGCCGCCGCAAAGGCGTCGCCGGTGGAGAGCGTCAAGTCAAACTGCACGCCGTGCTGAAAACTCATCGAATACCAGGAGTTGAGCAGGCGCTTGCGCACGGAATCATAGTCAGTTAGTGAGCCGGCCTGGCCCAGGATTTGCCGCATCATGGTCTGTGTGCCCTTCTGGTCCAGTACGCTCCACAAGGGCTCGGAATCCACTGACCGCATCGCATCCATCACCGGCCCGTTGGTGAGCAGGCTTGGGGCAAAGCCGTCGCGCGCGTTGAGTGCCTGCGTAACCGCCTCCTTGCTGCCAAAGATGAGCGTGGAGGGATCCACAAAGCACAGCACCATGCCGGTGCGCTGCATGGGATAGATGTGGTTGCTGCGCAGGATGACGGGCCGCACCTTCTTCTGGCGAAAGTTGGCAAGGATGCCCTGCATGTCGAACTGGCCCTGGGCGATGCCCACCGTCTCCAACTGGCCGCCTGCCCCGCTCGCGCGGAAGAGCGCAAAGGCGAGATCATCCACGTCGTGGTTCTCATTGAGCCCGGAGCGGCGCAAGGCATCGTCAAACTGCTTCAGATCTGGCGGCATCACGCGGCTGCGCAACTGCATGGCGGCATCCGAGTTCTGCATGGCGCGATAGTCGATGACCACGAGTTGCTGGACATCCTGGGGAATGGAGGCGCGCGCGTCTCCGGACAACTGTGCGGCCCCAGCCGGCAGAGTGAACGCCAAAACGAGGGCGCAAAGAGTAGCTCCTACAAGTTTCCTATGCAAATTCCATCCTCCTGCAGGGTCTGGCACGTCGCGGCGCAACGGGCACTCCACGGCTATGGCCTTCTCTCTGCATTCCACGAGTGCAGATTCCACCTGTGGGTACTTCCCTTGCGGCGCTGGGCGTGCGTATCTGCCAAACCGGCACCGCTGCCGGACGCTGAGCACGCTGCCAGCGCATAATTGCTGACTTGGACGCTCCGCAAGCGGGAAAGACGCGCCCAAATCTCTACCTCAATCTTACTCTTCGGTACTGTTTTCCGGGAGTTGACCGGCTCGATCCTCAGCCTGTTCGGGCTCCACGGCGGGCTCTCCGGGCCAGGCCAGGGGCGCGCTGAGCCTGCGCTCCAGAACCTTGGTCTCGGCATCGAACCCAATCAAATGACGCATCCACTCGCTTTCGCGCTCACAAGCCGCCTCCGGAAGCAGACCGATCACCCGGCCTTCCACCAGGGCCGCCTTGTGGCGCAGTGCCAGCCGGGACACCTTGGCGTAGACCCGCGAAACTGGCGTGGCCTCAAAGTCCGTGATGTTCAGCGAGAGCTGCGCCCTGCCCTGCACCAGCGCGCCCAACGCCTTAATGCCTTTCAGCCCGCTCTGGGCCGAGCGCATCTCGCGCGCAATGGCACGCACCATGGCCACGTCCGCGGAGTCAAAGTACAGGTTGTAACTCACCAGGAACTTGCGCGCGCCTACGGCGCAGGCGCCGGCGGTGGGGTGCAGCCCCGGCCCGCCCAGGTCCGGGCGGCGCGCCGCCTCTTTGCGAACCTGGTCGCGCAGCCCTTCGAACTGGCCGCGCCGCACATCGTCCAGATTGGCACGGTCCGGCCGTGCTGCGGCTGCCTCATAAAAGTAGATGGGAATGCCGTAGCGCTGCCAGATTTCCTGCCCTGCCTGCCGCGCCAGCAGCACGCACTGCTCCAGCCGGATGCCGCTGATGGGTACAAATGGAATCACGTCTGCCGCGCCGATGCGCGGGTGCACGCCTTCCTGACGGGTCAGGTCGATCAGCTCTGCCGCCTTGCCCGCGCCGCGCACGGCCGATTCCACCACGGCCGCGGGATTGCCGGCCACGGTCACCACGGTGCGGTTGTGGTCGGCGTCCATGAACCAATCCAGCAGGTGCACCCCGTCCACGCGCATGGCGGCCACAATGGCTTCCACTTTGCGCGCGTCTCTGCCCTCAGAGAAGTTTGGAACGCACTCGATTACTGCTTCGTTCATCCTTGCTCACTTCCAGAAGGTGTAACCCAGCTGCACCTGGATGCTTGAGTTCACGCCGGGATTCTTGTCTCCCAGCGACGCGGACGAAATGTGCTCGCCAATGACGACCAGGTCCAGGGAGCGATGGGGCCGCACGAAGTAATGGATGCCGACGCCGCCCTGCGGAGAAAAGTTGAAGACCGAGGTGCCGCCGGGCATGCCATGCGGCACCAGCTGCGCCGGGGGAAACTTGTGGGTGGTGTAGATGAGACCACCCGCGGCCTGGAACCAGGGCTGGATTCGACGAGAGCGCGTGAGGAAGTTCCAGCGAAAGATGGCCGGCGTAAGACTGGCCCCGGTGAAAGTGCCGCCGCCAAACTGCTCCACTGTGGTGACGTTGTCCTTGGTCACCGTCTGCGTGTAAGGCGAAGGCGTGTAGGCCTGCCAGAAAGGCATCAGGTTGACCGCGTACTCAAACTGGCCCGAGAGGCGGCCCAGGTGCAGCACCGGTGTAAGAATTTTTCCGGCCTGGAAGCCTGCGGCAAAGAAGTGGTAGTTGCTGCGAGTGCCAATGCCGTTGCCCCAGTTCACAAACGGGCCGTACTCCCAGCTGCGCGCGTTGCGCACCTGGGCCACAGGATTGTCCACGGTGGCGGGCGCGTTTTTGGCGGCAGCAGCGGGCAAAGGCGAAGCCGCCAGCGAAGCTGCGGCCAGTGTCGTCCACAAAAATCCAGCAATCCGGTTCAACGGTTGTCCCCTTTTGTGACGGAGTCCTTGACTCCCCGCAAAAAAGGCCGCCACGCCGGGCGGCCCTTCGCTTGCCCGCAGTTTACCGGCTCAGCCGGCCACCTGTTCCATCTGTTCGGCGTCCATGTCGAAGTTCGAATAGACGTTTTGGGTATCGTCGAAGTCTTCCAGAGCATCCAGCAGGCGCAGCATCTGGTTGGCCGCGGAGCCTTCCAGTTTGGTGTAGGTGGAAGCGACCATGGTCACCTCGCTCATCACCGTGGCAATTCCCGCTGCCTTGACGGCGTTCAGTACACCTTCGTAAGCGCCGGGATCGGTGAGAATCTCCCAGTTGTCGCCTTCGTCGCTCAAGTCGTCTCCGCCGTGCTCCAGCACGATGTCCATCAACTGCTCTTCGGTGGCAGCCGATTTCTCCACGGCAATGACGCCCTTCTTGCTGAACAGGAAACGCACCGAGCCGGTCTCGCCCAGGTTGCCGCCGTTCTTTGAGAAGCAGTGACGAATCTCGCTGACGGTGCGGTTGCGATTGTCCGTGGTCACCTCGACAATGACAGCGACGCCGCCGGGGCCGTAGCCCTCGAAGGTGATCTCCTCATAGTTCACACCCTCCAGTTCTCCGGTGCCGCGCTGGATGGCCCGCTTGATGTTCTCCGCGGGCATGTTCTCAGCCTTGGCCGCCAGGATGGCGGTGCGCAGGCGGGGATTGCCGTCCGGGTCGCCGCCGCCGCGAGCGGCGATGGTGATTTCCTTGATGAGACGCGTGAAAGTCTTGCCGCGCTTGGCGTCCAGCGCGCCCTTCTTGTGCTTAATTGTGGCCCATTTCGAGTGGCCGGACATGGAAACCTCAGTCGTTTAGGAGATGTCGGCGCGGACACGCGCCTGACCTTGTGATTGTACCACCGCGAAGCCTGCCGCCCCCGGGGGCAGCGCCCCTTCGCCGGCGCTCCGCAGGCAGCCTTTCCGGCGCTCCCACCCGAAGGCATTGAGAGCAAAGAATCTCTCTTTTCTTCGGCTTGGCTTCCCATAGTGAGCCTTTCGCATCTAAAACAGTGTCAGAGGGTACACTTTCCTCCCCACCATCCCAAAGCAGACCAGGAGTGAGTTTGAAGCGCATCCTTCCCGTCCTTATTCTTGCGGCCGCAGCAGTGTGCGCGGCGCACGCCCAGGGCAATTACGAGATTCAGGTGTACGGCGCGGACACCGTGGCGCCCCGCAGCACCATGGTGGAGTTGCACTCCAACTTCACCGCCGAAGGCCAACGCAACTTTGTAGATGGCGTGGCCCCCACCTATCACGCCGAACACGAAACCATTGAAATTACGCAGGGCTTGAACAAATGGTCCGAGGTGGGCTTTTACATCTTTACCAGTGAGCAGAGCGGCACCGGCGTGCAGTGGGTGGGCGACCACATTCGCCCACGCGTGCGCGTGCCTGACAGCTGGCACTGGCCCGTGGGCGCCAGCCTCTCCATGGAAATCGGCTACCAGCGCGCGTTCTTTTACCCCGACACCTGGACATGGGAGATCCGGCCCATCGTCGACAAGCAGATCGGCCGCTGGTACTTTGCCGTGAACCCGGCCCTGGAGCGCACCCTGCACGGACCGGACGTGAAGCTTGGCCTGGACTTCGCCCCGGGCGCCAAGATCAGCTACAACTTCAACAAGGTGATTGCAGGCGGACTGGAGTACTACGCCGATTACGGCAGCCTGACCAACATTGCCAGCCTGCATGACCAGCAACAGCAGTTCTTCCCTGCCATCGACCTGAACGTCTCGCCCAAGTGGGAGTTGAACTTTGGCGTGGGCGTGGGACCGACCGCCGCCACCGACCACTGGATCATCAAGGCCATTGTGGGCCGCCACTTCGACTGGCCGCATCGAAAGTAAGTTTTACTTGCAATACCTTGAACTGCGAGGTATGCTGGCGACTCGATGGCACCGCGCGGCACAAACCCGAACTTCATGAACGGAGTTCCCGAACTCCTGATCCTCCGCCTCCTCAAGGAACGCGAAATGTATGGCTACGAGATTGTGCAAGCCATCCGCAGCGGCACGGACGCGGTAATCTCCTTCGGCGAGGGGGTCGTCTATCCTGTGTTGCACGCGCTGGAACGCGAAGGCGCACTCAGGTCCTGCCGCAAGACAATCGAAAGCCGTAGCCGGATCTACTACGCGATTACACCAGCGGGCACGCGCCGACTTGTGGACCTCGCCGAGTCCTGGATAAGCCTGGCTACCGCCCTTCACCGGATGTTGACAGGAGGGAGCCATGGCGAAGCAATTTGAGGCATTGCGCGAGCGCTTGCTGCGCGCTGGTGTTGCGCACCGCCATGTGCGGCGCTACCTTGCCGAACTCGCCGACCATTTGGCCGACCTGACGGTCGAGGAGGAACGCGCGGGCCGCAGCCACCCGGATGCCGAATCCGCCGCACTCGCCCGGCTTGGTTCCATGGACAATCTTGCGAACGCAATGATCTCGCAGCGCCGCCTGCAGGCCTGGAGCGCGCGCGCACCCTGGGCGGTCTGCGCACTTGCTCCGCTCGGCATGCTGGCGCTGGCACGTTGCGTTGCATTGCTGATTCTCTGGTCGGGATGGCAAATCTTTTTGCCCGGCGCAGAAACGCCCTTCGGCTCACATGCCGTTTCCTGGCTGGGGAATGCCTATTTCCAGTTCGGCCGCTTGATCTACTTTGGCGCGCCCTTCGCCGTGGGTTGGGCCCTGTGCGCGCTGGCAGCGCGTCAGCGGCTGCGCGCATGGTGGCCCGTCGCGGGCATCTTCGTGGTGGCATTCTTCGCTGTCACGCAGAGTGTGGACGCCAACCGCACGACCATCTCGGGCTTTGGCCACATCCACGTCGGATTCGTGCTCGGCCCCTCGCTCAACGCCGTCGCGGAAAACCTGATGCACGCCGCGATCCTATTCACCGTCTCGCTGCTTCCCTACCTCGCCTGGCGTTGGCACCAAGCACGTTCGACAACAGCCTGAGCGGCACGAAACCAGGCTCGATTCAGCCCACCAGTTCCAACGCGCGGACCGTCTCCTTGCGCACGGTGAGCTGCTCGATCAGGTCATAGCGCACTTCGTATCCGCGGCCGGGCGTGTCGGGTATGGTGATTTCGCCTTCAGGCGACACGGTGATCTCCGGCTCCACGATGTCTTCTTTCCAGTAGCGCGCGGAAGCTGACACATCGCCCGGCAGGGTGAAGTTTTCCAGCGACGAAAGCGCAATGTTGTGTGCGCGGCCGATGCCGGACTCCAGCATGCCGCCGCACCAGACGGGAATGCCCCGTTCCTGCGCGGCGTTGTGCACGGCAATGGCCTCAGAGAATCCCCCCACGCGGCCCAGCTTGATGTTGATAATGCGGCAGGACTCCATCTCAATGGCGGCCAGTGCGTCGCGGCGGTTATGGATGGACTCATCCAGGCAGATGGGCGTGTTGAGCCGCTTCTGCAGCATCGAGTGGTAATAGAAATCGTCGTGCCACAGGGGCTGCTCAATCATGAGCAGATCGAAGGCGTCAAAGGTGACCAGGTGGTCGGCGTCGCGCAGCCGGTAGGCGGAGTTGGCGTCGCAACTGAGCAGAATTCCCGGCCAGCGCGAGCGCACTTTCTCAAACACTTCCACATCCCAGCCCGGCTTGCACTTGAGCTTGATGCGCTGATAGCCCGCGGCCAGTTCCCGCTCAATCACCGTCATCAGTTCTGGAATGCTGGACTGGATGCCGATGGAAACGCCGCAGGAAATCGTCTCCCGCACGCCGCCCAGCAACTGCGCCAACGGCACGCCCTCGCGCTGCGCCTCCAGGTCCCAGATGGCATTTTCCAGCGCCGCCTTGGCCATGCGGTTGCCGCGCACCTTGTGGAAGATTCGCGGGCACTCGCCGCCGTGGTTCGGAGACTCAGAAGCCAGCATGGGCCCCAGATCGTTCAGCATCACCTGCCAGGCCGTGTCTGTGGATTCGCCGGAGAAATACGGCCGCTCGCCCGCGGTGCATTCGCCCCAGCCGGTCAGGCCCTCGGAGCGCACTTCCGCCAGCAGGATTCTGCGGTCGCGGGTGACGCCGAAGCTGGTTTCAAATGGACGGACAAGAGGTAGTTGGAGTTCACGGAGCAGAATTCCATCAATTTTCATAAGTTGCGCATTCCTTGGCACCGAGTCGAATCGAGGTTAAGCCTTGCCTGCTGGCAGCACATCCACATTGGAATTCCATGCACTTGCGTTCCACGTTTCTCACGGAATCTCCGCCTGAGTAAGTGGTCCCAGTTCAAAGATGCCATTGCCCTCCGCATCACGGACATACCCGACGACGGCCAACCCCTCCGCAAATGCTGACTCGAACTTGCGGCGATTTTCCGTCTGCACGGCCAGGGCACGCTCCCGGTCCTTGTCGGAGGCCTTCCACTCATAGATGGAGGCTGGAACCAGGATGCGTTCCGCAATCTCGTAAGCTGTTCCGGGCCTGCCCTCAAGTGTGGCCGTCACCCGCGCCGAGTTCAGCCTCCACTCAGCCACCAGACGGTCCGTGGGCAGCCCACCTTGCAACCGACTTGAGGATACACCATAAAAATCCCGGAAATATGAGCGAACCAACGCACCCAGCTTGTGAACATTCAGATGTGCATTGCGGATTTCCAGCGGGTCAAAGGTCCACTCCATCAGCGTGATTCCGCGGGATAGCGCCTCACGCCGTTGCTCCAGCTTGAGTTGCGCGCCAAGGCCCCGGTTCCGATAGCCCTCGCGCACTGCAAGCATGTGGGAGTGCATGTAAGGCCGGGCCACACCCTCTTCCGTCTTTACGCCGGGGAAAGACATGGCGAAAGCCACCATCGACGACGGACCGCCCTCCGGCCCCGCGCCGGGCAACTCCGTATCAAATGCGCCCAGAATCTGCCCGCCGATCTTCTGCGCCACCTGGAAGGCTTTGCGCGGAATCACGTCCGTCTGGTCGTAGCCCCAGGTCTCAATCTGCATCTGGACACAGGCTTCAAACTCGTCAAAGCCCCGGCAGGTGCGAATCCGAATCATCCTTTGCTCCCCGTTTCTGACAATGTTTCCGCGGCGGCCAGCTTGCGCTTTGCCTCAACCCACAGCGCTTCCAGTTCCTCCGGCTTCAGCTCTTCCAGCGGTCGCGTGCTGGCCTGCTCCATCTGCTGGAACCGCTGCCGAAAACGCAGATTGCAGCCACGCAGCGCCATCTCGGCATCCACGCCCAGGTGCCGGCCCAGGTTGACGACGGTGAATAGCAGGTCTCCCAACTCGGCTTCCACGGCGGGCTTGCGCGCCGGATCGGCCGATTCCGCTTCCGCCTCCAGTTCCGCCACCTCTTCGGCCACCTTGGGCAGTAGGTCGCGCCAGTGGGGCCAGTCAAAGCCGGACTTGGCCGCCTTCCCGCCGAGCTTGGCCGCCTCGGCCAGCGCGGGCATGGCGCGGGAAATCCCATCCAGCCGCGATTGCTCCTGCGGGTCCGCCGCATGCGTTGCTTTTTCCGCAGTCTTGATTTCTTCCCAGTTGCGCAGCACCGCCGCCGCCGAACCTTCCACGGCCGCGTCCACATCCGCGCGGTTGCCGGCTGCACGCGAGGCCTCTTCGCCAAAAACATGCGGATGCCGCCGGATGAGCTTGCGGTTCAGGTGCTCCAGCACGTCGCTGACGGTGAAGCGGCCCTCGTTGGCC
>Ga0307375_10003917_pt1 | contig 14400 bp, 14 predicted proteins | sample TR1MG_FD_202531 | JGI IMG/M metagenome (GOLD analysis project Ga0307375, IMG submission 202531) | Soil microbial communities from Risofladan, Vaasa, Finland - TR-1 | ecosystem: Environmental > Terrestrial > Soil > Coastal area > Acid sulfate soil | place: Finland: Risofladan, Vaasa | collected...
TGAAAAGCCGACGGGGACCCTCCATTAGGAGCGCCCCCGCCGATTTTTTTAACTTTAGTGCTTCTGTTTCATAGATTCTGGTGCAAGCTGGTTGGCAAGGTGCCAACCCAGGACCGCAACGATGGTACCGGCCGCAATGCCAGCGATCGAGAAGGTCTTGGTTATCTGCATGGTTACGTTTCCGACTGCCAAAATAATGCCGGCAGCTAATGGAACTAGATTGACTGGGCTAGAGAAATCGACCTTGGCTTCGATCCAGATCTTGGCACCTAGCAAGCCGATCATGCCGTAAAGAATTGCCGTGATCCCACCCAGCACTCCACCTGGTACCGCAGTGATAATCGCACCAAATTTCGGACATAAACCGAAAATAATTGCGAAGATTGCCGCTATGTAATAGGCCAGCGTTGAGTAGACCCTGGTAGCAGCCATGACGCCAATATTCTCGGCATAGGTTGTCGTTGGCGAACCTCCGACTGCTGAGGCAACCATGGTGCCAACGCCGTCGCCAATGAGGGCCCGACCCAGAACATCATCCAAGTTATCCCCTGTCATCTCGGACACCGCCTTAACATGGCCAGTGTTCTCGGCAATCAGAGCGATAACTGCGGGAATGATCAAAATGATGAAAGAACCGTGAAAAGTAGGGGAATGCATATTTGGCAGACCAAACCAAGCGGCCTTTGAAACTCCGCTCATGTCGACGCGGTGCGCCGCCGAATCGATTATCGTTCCGCCAGGAGCAATGCGGTCATACCCATTGAGATTGAGCAGATCGAAAAGCCACGAGACAACGAGGCCAAAGATCAGACCAAGGAAGATCGTGATGCGCGCCAGAAACCCGCGCAAGGCAACGGCCATGACGAGGGTGCCCACCATAGTCACGAAGGCAACCCATTGGTCCTGTGGCCAGTAGATGGTCGCAGCTACTGGTGCCAGGTTGAACCCAATGAGCATGACAACAGATCCGGTCACTGCAGGCGGAAGGACCTTATTGACTACAGCGCCGCCGGCGAAGTGCACGAACAATCCGACCAGGGCAAGCAATAAACCAGCAATAAGTATTGATCCAGTCACCGCAGCACTGTCGCCACCGCCGGCTCGAATCGCTGCGACACCGCCAACGAACGAAGCGGAGGTACCCAGATAGCTTGGTACTCGATTCCCAACGATCAGAAGGAACAGGATCGTTGCGATCCCGGACATCATCACAGCAAGGTTCGGGTCCAACCCCATGATAAGCGGGAAGACAAATGTCGCTCCGAACATAGCCATAACGTGCTGCGCGCCGAGACCAATCATTCGTCCGTAAGAGAGTCTCTCATTGGGACGAACGACCGAACCAACCGCCAGGGATTTACCGTCTCCTACAAGTTTCCATCGAAAGTCCATGGGCGAGCCCCCTCCTAAAAGGGCGTGATACCGAGATATGCGTTCCCAGCATCCCAATCGTGACCCACGTCACGAATCTTTTTCGCTGTTTGGAAATCTACGGTCTAATCAGTCCGGTAACTTCTCATAGAAATGACAGGGAAAGTCCCCGAATCTTGTAAAATAGTTACGGCGAGTCGAACTGCATTCGCAACCCATGAACCCTTATCTTGATAGACCGCAACAAACAGTGAGTTCGATGGACTTGCGAGCCGACTTGGTCTTGCGTGAAAGCCACTAATGCGCCGTCAAATACCACGCATGGTCAGGATTCGAAGCGCTAATGCGAGCGATAGCCTCAGGTGGGCATCGGTCGTGAACGGCCCGAGCATTCGTTCCAATTTCCCAATTCGATATCTGAGCGTGTTGTAATGGAAGTGAAGCATCCGCGACGTTTCGGCCACATTTAAGTTCGTATCTAGTAGAGCCTGCAGCGTTCTGCGCAGATCGGCTGCTTCAGGATCGATTCTGGTGGCTAATTCACCAAGTGTTTCGGATAAAAATGATCGCAACTCGGCAGAATCCGGGACCAGACTCAAAACCCGGAAGACGCCGAGCGAGTCGAAATCGGCAACGCGACCAGGTCCATTTACCTGACGTCCGACCCGAACCGCCTGGCGAGCCTGTTCGTAGCCGATGGGCAGCTCGTCCGGGCCATTGACCACTCGCGATACGCCCGCAGTAAATTTCCGACGCCCTCCGCCACCATCGCCGGATATGACGGCGGCAATTTCAGTCAGTTCGGCTAGCGGCATTACCCCGTCGGTGCTGCCAATCAGCGCAACCACTTCGCTGTTGAAACCAACGACGGCAGCACGAGGGTCTTTGGCTCGCACGACGGATTCCCAGGCAAGGGCAAATCGGTCTGAGGCAGTTCTCGTCTCGTCAGATGTGAGACCAGCCTCTGGATCTAGTTCCGCGACGATAACCAGTAGCGGTCGATCCAGGCTCCAACCAAGGGCTCGACTGTAGGGCAGGGTGTGATCAGCGCTTCCAGCTCGCCCAGCCAATAGGTCGCGTAGAAAATCCCCTTGATACTTGCTTTCGACGGCGGCAATTGCTTGACGTTTCGTCAAGGCTAAAGCGGCCACAGTTGCCGAACGCTCTAAAATTGTTACATCAATCGGGGTCAGCGCACCTAGTCCGAAGACTGCAATTCGTCCTTGCTCGCCGTGCGATGCAACGATTGGTGCGGCGGCAACGAATGCGGTGGCCCCATCCTCGTATCGAACGAGTTGAGCGCCATATCTTTGATGCTCAACGATAAGTCTGCCCGTCCCGTCAAAAGCCGAAGCCGGCGCTAGGGAATCATCTCCGGCTTGAGCCAGAATTCTCCCGTCGGGCGTGGTCACTATCACGAACCCATCAATCAACCTGGTCACTTCCGTGACTAATTCAGGCAGTCCGCCACCTTCCAGAACAATGCCCAATAAGGCTCGGTGCACAGCATCGGAGCGTTCTAGAGTTGCCACATGCCGTTCAAGAATGATGGACAGGCATTCATTGAGAATGTCATCAAAACCAATGTCTTCAGGTAGCTCAATAATTGGAAAGCCCAAGCGCTCGGCCTGCGTGATCATGTCGGAAGGAATACCCGATAGATAGCGGCCAACTTTGATCGCGATTCCAGCCAAACCTCTGGCATCCAGTTCTTCAATTAACGTAGCGGTCGTCTCCGGATGTCCCATCAGAGGATAACCCGTGGTCAAAAGCAACTCATCCGGTTTGACCCAAGCCTGGATGTCAGGCACTTCCATCACATTGAGTTTTGCTACCAGTCGAGACAGGCCGGCAGCACCGGCCACAACCTTGGCCTGGGATAAAGATGGCGTAATTAGCAACTCTTGGACGGTCACGCCATACCGACCGCTCTCAGTACTCGGCACTTCCTGAGGCGAAGTATCGACTTCGTTAGCAATACCTGACACGGGTAGCACCGTAGCGAACCCGATACCGTCCTGTCATGGGCGTTGCCGTGGGATCCTCACTTTTAAGCCCAATTCTGCCGAAAAAAGCCGTTCACCTGGCGATTCTGGGAACCGCAAGTGGGCTTACTTGGCTCAACCTCGATGGTCTGGCAGTGACCGTCCAACTGGTCGCTAACCGAGCGCAACCAGCTCTGCCAACCTCGATTTTTGTCCAAAGCCCGGCTGATTTGGCTCCTGAGCGATTTGGTCTGATCGACGGACGGCTCGCGCTGGGCGATCGGCCGATAGAAATCTCTCGTTGGTGGCAACCCCCCAGAGTCCGCGAATCATCGGCGTCCTCATCCAGTTCTAGAATCTCCAAAACTCCAAATGTCGAACTGCTTCTGGGTTCAGGGATTGGACTTACTCCCGAGGGCGACGACCTGCTGGCTGGTTGGTTAGTGATGGCCCGAGCAATTGGGCATCCAGCGCTGACTAAAGTTCAGCAGAAAGTGCGTTTGACCGCCGCAAGTCGAACGACGCTATTTTCAGCTCGCCTCCTAGAGTGCGCTTCCGAGGGTTTCGGAGTCGCGCCATTGGTGGCATACGTTGATGCCCTGACGAGCAATTCAAATACGACCCAGGCCAACCGTGAATCACTTGTTCGCGTTGGGCATTCCTCTGGTGCGGCGCTAGCAAAGGGCGTAGAGATGGCATTTGGTATCCCTCAAAATGGATCTCCCGCGGTGGCAGATTACGATAAAGAAAGAGTGTGTGCTCAATGAGTGAAATCCACGTCGAAACACGGTCCGGTGCCTACCGCGACTCCGTGTCCCTCCTTGAAGTGAGCCGAGCTGTCGCCCAGACTCCTGGTGTCCAAGATGCGATTGTGGCCATGGGAACTCCACTCAATCTAGATCTCATGCGGGAACTGGGTTTTGTTATCGACGCCCCAAGTGCAAATGACTTGATCATCGCTATTCGAGCGATCAACAAGTCGCAAATTGAGGCTGCCCTCGCCGCAATGGCCAATGAGTTTGACGCAATCGATCGCCGTGCGCGAGCCTCGAGTGGTGGCGGCGAAATTGCGTCTGCGCGAAGCGTTGGGCGAGCCCATGATGCCAACCTCGCGTTAATTTCAGTTCCTGGTAGTGGCGCCTTTGCCGAGGCGGTGGATGCCCTTGAATCGGGCCAATCAGTGATGCTGTTCAGTGACAATGTGCCGGTGTGGCAGGAGATTCTCCTTAAGGACTTGGCTTCCAGTTTGGATTTGTTGGTGATGGGGCCCGATTGCGGCACCGCGGTCATCAACGGCGTTGGCCTCGGCTTTGCCAATGTCGTTACCCCAGGCCCAATTGGAATCGTTGCGGCTTCGGGCACTGGCGCCCAACACGTCATGTGCCTTCTTGATCAGGCAGGCGTCGGAGTCACCAACTGCGTCGGCGTTGGCGGGCGAGACCTTTCATCATCGGTTCAAGGAAGATCTACGATTAGCGCCCTCAATGCGCTCTCCGAGGATCGGCGGACAAAGGCGATTGTGCTCGTCTCCAAACCGCCAGCGCCAGAGGTAGCGCAGATGATACGAAAGCACGCGTCCACGCTGACCAAGCCTGTGATATTCGCACTCCTTGGCCAAGGACTGCCTGACCTAACAAGTGCAACTGAAGACATCTTGAACACGATTGGTACTCCGGTTCCGAAATGGAAATCATGGGGACACGCTCCCTTAAAGAAGCATCCTGGTTTCCTCCGTGGCCTGTATTCCGGTGGAACGGTCTGCGATGAGGCAATGGTGATTGCCTCTCGAGAACTCGGTCCTATCTATTCGAACATTCCACTAAATCCTTCTTGGCATCACGATCCCTTCTCATCTTCGCGAGAAAATACCTTCATCGATTTTGGCGATGATGCGATGACGGTTGGTCGTGCTCATCCAATGATTGATCCAACTCTTCGAATAGAGCGGCTCAGGAAAGAATCGGTAGATCCAGAGTGTGGCGTCATCATCATGGACGTGGTGCTGGGGCACGGAGCTGACCCAAATCCGGCTGCATCGCTTGCGCCAGCCATCAAGGAAACAATTTCTGCACATGGTATCCCGGTCGTGATTGCACTAATTGGTGCAACGGGCGATCCCCAGGGGCTTGAACGGCAGGCCGATCTGCTTAGCGAAGCAGGAGCGTACGTCACAGTTAGCAATGCAGCGGCAATCAGAAAAGCAATCTCGTTGATCGAATTGAGTGAGGCGTCATGACCAAGTTTCAGGGACTGTTGGAAATGGAAGACATAAAGGTAGCTACGGCTGGAGTTCCATTGCTGGCCGATGCCCTCTCTGATCAGTTGGTTGCGCTCACACGAGTGGACTGGCGGCCAGCCGTCCCGGGATCACAGGCAGCATTGGATCGTGTGATGGCTGACGTGCGGCGAACTAGTGCCAATTCGCTAGCTCTAACGAGGATGTTGGCAACTGGCGCCCAACTTGTCGATGTCCGGCAGGCTAGCGAGGCTCTGAACCTGGAGACTCGAACTTTCCTTCATGCCGGTCCCCCGCTCACCTGGGAGAACGCTTCCGGGCCAATGCGGGGCGCCCTGATTGGTGGCGTTATTTTTGAAGGCTACGCAGACAATCCGGAAGCGGCCGAAAAGTTGCTGGCTAGTGGAGGAATCAAATGGGAGCCATGTCACCATCGCAATGCCGTTGGCCCGATGGCGGGCGTAGTAACTCCTTCGATGTGGATGTTTGAACTTCTGGACCCCTCCACTGGTAATCACTCTTGGTGTTCCTTGAACGAAGGACTCGGCAAAGTACTCCGCTATGGCGCCTACTCCGATGACGTAATAGTGCGACTTCAATGGATGACAGAGGTTCTCGGACCTTTGCTCAAGACTGCCGTAAAGCGTAGGAACGCAAGTGCTGCCGGCCCGGTTGACGTCAAGGCAATCTTGTCGCAAATGATTCAAATGGGCGACGAAGGACATAATCGTAATCGGGCAGGCACTCTCATGCTCATCCGCGATCTACTCCCGGACATGATCGAATCGGGTGCATCCACTACTGATCTAGCGACCGCAACCAGGTTCATCGGTGGCAATGATCACTTTTTTCTAAATCTGGCGATGCCCGCATGCAAACTCCAGACAATGGCTGCCCGTGATATTCCAGGGTCTTCAGTCGTGACAGTCATGGCTAGAAATGGAACCGACTTTGGAATCCAAGTTTCGGGTACCGGTGACAAATGGTTCACTGCGCCAGCAGACACCCCAGTAGGGCTTTTTCTCGGATCTTATACAGAGGCCGATGCCAATCCGGATATTGGGGATAGCGCCATCGCTGAGACCGCTGGCATTGGCGGTTTTTCAATGGCTGCTGCTCCAGCAATCGTCCGTTTTGTCGGAGGATCGGTGCCCGATGCGCTTGCCGCAACCAGGCGCATGTACGAAATCACCGTGGGCGAAAACCAGAGTTTTGGCATCCCGGTGTTGGAATTTCGAGGTGCTCCCACGGGAATAGATGTAACTCGGGTCATTCGAACCGGCATTTTGCCGCAAATCAATACCGGTATGGCTGGCCGTCTGGCTGGAATTGGCCAGGTGGGTGCGGGTTTAGTTAACCCGCCGATGGCATGCTTTGAAGGGGCTATCACTGGGCTTGCCGAGGCATCTCCTCAGGTGGGTTGAACGTCTAGATCCGTTCCATCTGCAATGTCATCGATCGGGATCTTCTGAACTACGCCGTCATTTTGACGCAAGTAGGCTCTGGCCCCGCTATCGCCACCTAGGGAATCTACCAGCGACCGCCAATGCTTGCGCCCCAAGAAGACGGGATGAGTTGGCTTACCCTCATACGTGGCGATAGCCAAATCGCTTTCACTGGCCAACACACGCGCCACCGCATCAGAAGTTATGCCGGGAAGATCGACCAACATTATGCACAACCCAAGTGCCGATGATGATTCAGCGCGATGAAGGGCTAGCGAGAGCGATGAAGACAGGCCAATTGACCAATTGGGATTAATGAGAATCTCGTCAACATTTGGTACGTCTCCAACCCAGGACCCAAGAACCACCCATACCTGCTCACAGCCGCCGCCGCGTAGAACTCTGACGGCCCGATCAATCAGCCGCTCGCCCTCATAAATAAAAGGCGCTTTCGGCCCGCCAAAACGACTGCCCTCGCCAGCGGCTAAAACGACACCAAAGATGTCAGCGGGTGCATTCATCGTTCGGTCATGAGTTCTCGACATAGGTTTTCGAACGAGCGATACGAATGCCCATCCACTAACCGATCAATATTTGGCAGCGATATTTCCATTCCTGCAGTTAGCGGGGCGAAACCGGGTCGATATACATGTGGATTCACCCAAATGATTCTTTTGGCCAACCGAGATAGGTGCGCCATTGAGGCGCCTAGTAGTTGCACATCCCCTCGTTCCCAACCATCACTTGCAATTACAAGGATGGCACCTCGTGCCTCGCCTCGGGCGCCGTGAACTTTCACGAATTCTCTTAGTTGAGACCCAAGTCGAGTGCCTCCGGACCAGTCGGGGATCTCCTTCAACGCTCGATTGATTGCGTTCTGGACCCTGCCTTTGGAAAGAGATTTGGTAACTCTGGTTAACCGAGTACCGATCGTGAATATTTCGGTCGTAGATCGGGTCTGCTTGGTGGCGTAGGCAAATCTTAGATAGGCACTTGAATACGCCTTCATCGATCCGCTCACGTCGATCAAGAAAAGCACCTTGCGAGGAGCGTGGCGTCGCTTTCTGAACGCCAGTTCAGCCATCTCCCCGCCAGCTGCTAACGCGGCCCGAATTGTCGTTCTTCGATCAATTAGGTTTCCTTTCCCACGGGAGAAACGCCGAGTCTGCCGAGTCCGGATCGTTGGTCTTAATTGGGTAATCCACTCCTCGACTTGTGAGCGCTCATCAAGAGAGAGCAAGGCCAAATCCGCATTTCGAAGAATCTCGATTTCCGAGGCCGTCGCTGTCTTTTTTGATTCAAGATCATCACTACCCGTATCTGGATCTGACTGGTTCTGATCGGGAGTCGCTACCGTTCGGTTTACCTCACTGATGTTCTGTCGCTGAAATTCTGGAAGTCTTCCATCGAACCATGCCTCAAATATCCGGTCATAGACAACGATGTCCTCTCTGCGTGAACAGAGCGCAAATCTCCCTGCCCAATAAACATGTTCTCGTTGTTGCACTCCACCAAAAGCCCCAAAACAGCGATAGGCCGTGTGTATTCGATGTTGATTTATGTTGAAACCAAAACTTCCAAGAATGCGTGTGAATCCCACAATCGCTGGATCAAAACTTGGTGCATCCAAATTACTCATATCTGGCCACAATCTGAGTTCAGGTCGCCAACAGTGATCTGACTTGCTCGATGTCGTCTTGATATTTTAAAAGGGCACCTAGGGATAGTGCGGTTGCCTCCGGAGTGATGTCCGAGACGCCAAGGGCAAGAAGTGTCGCTGCCCAATCAAGAGACTCTGCCGTCCCGGGCGCCTTGATGAGATCTAACTTTCGAATCCGGTCCACGGTCTGAGACACCTGCTCGGCAAGCGTAAAGCTAATCTCCGGCAACCGTGCACGAATAATATTTATAGCTCGGTCAAGGTCCGGATGCTCCAGGTATTGGTACAGGCAGCGGCGCTTTAACGCATCATGTACATCGCGCGTTCGATTGGATGTCAAGATAGTCAGCGGAGGTTTCTTGGCAGCAATTCTTCCAATTTCTGGAATAGTGATTGCAAAGTCACTCAAAATTTCTAATAAAAAGGCTTCAAATTCGTCATCAGCTCGATCCACTTCATCGATAAGTAGAACGCACGGTTCTTCTAGCGCCCGAAGCAACGGCCTTGCGATCAGAAAGCGGCGGTCATACAAGTCGTGCTCTATTACCCCAACGTCTTTGAGTCCCGCGCTCTCAGCTGCCCGAACATGAAGAATTTGTCGCGGAAAATCCCAATCGTATAGCGCTTGTGCTGCGTCGATTCCCTCATAACACTGCAATCGAATCAGAGGCAGATTCAGTACTTCAGACATAGCCCGCGCTAACTCAGTTTTGCCAACGCCGGGATCACCTTCTAGAAAAAGCGGTTTCTCCAACTCCATCGCCAACCAGAGCGCGACTGCACTAGCCTCCTCAGCGACGTAACCAGTAGCAGCCAGTGCGATCCGAATTTCGCCAGAGTTCATAGGCATCAGATTACCTGATGCATCTATTTGCTATCTCAAGAGCTATTCCACGTGCCCGGGCACCGTCTGAGTTCTGAACTGCCATCATCTTCAAATTTGTGCCATCGACTAGGTCAAGGCTGGCCCAAGGGGCGTCCTTGGCAAATCTAACGGCCACGATCTGAGCCCAACCGACCCTGCGCCTAGAAAGAATGTTGACCACTACCAGATCAACCGCGCCAATTTCTAACCTTGGCCTTGCCACCAACAGAAGAGCCATAATCACGATGGAACTAACTATCGGCATCGTGACAAGCCAAACGTAAGAGAAGGCCGGACCGCCGGACTGCGCGGACGCACCAAAAACGGAAAGGATTAGAACTAGCAGAGCCAGAAACAGGGGGATCTTCCGACCAAGATGTGGTCGATAAATCTCAGTTCCTGATTTCATCGACGCCCTAGAGCCGACAGGCGTGAATATCTGTTACCAGAATTCCTCGCGCCCCTAGATCCCAGAGTTCATCCATAACTCGATTCGTATCCGTTCGAAGGACCATTGCTCTAACCGCGGCCCACTCAGAATCATGTAATGGCGACACCGTCGGAGATTCGATTCCTGGCGTCATCTGACATGCCTGTTCAACTAAATCCTGTCGCACGTCGTAATCCATCAGCACGTACTGGCGGGCGATTATTACCCCTTGCAATCTGCGCATCAAAAGTTGAAGTGGCGCAGACGGGTCTGCGTTGTCGCGCATGATGAGAATGGCTTCGCTCTCCAAGATCGGCTCGTCGATGATCTCCAAGCCGGCCTGTCGAAGAGTGGTCCCAGTCGAAACCACATCGGCAATAGCATCGGCAACGCCAAGTCTGACGGAGCCTTCCACTGCGCCATCAAGGCGAACAACGCGCGCCATCACCCCACGTGAGGCCAGATGATTCGTAACTAGGACCGGGTATGAGGTCGCTATGCGTAATCCGGCAAGACCGGCAATGTCTTTGGCCCGCTCTGGCGTCGTCGCGTATCTGAAAGTCGATGCGCCAAAACCAAGTGGCAGAATTTCATGTGCTGGTGCACCAGAATCGAGTAGGAGATCGCGCCCAGTTATACCCGCATCAAGTTCGCCTGAGCCAACGTAGACAGCGATATCCCGGGGACGCAGGAAATAGAACTCAATGTTGTTCTCGACATCTTGCATAATCAAGTCACGGGAGTCATACCGTTGGCGGTATCCAGCCTCCTTCAACATGTCCACTGCAGACTCGGAGAGAGATCCCTTATTGGGTACTGCAACTCTTAACATCGATCCCCTTAGAGTTTGTCGTATACGTCGGCCGGAGTGATGCCCCGAGCCAACATCATTACCTGTAAGTGATAGAGCAGTTGGCTGATTTCAAGCGCCAGATCCTGCGGACTCTGGTATTCGGCCGCCAGCCAAACTTCGCTCGCTTCTTCAACGACCTTTTTACCGATGGCATGCACCCCAGCGTCAAGCAATTCAACCGTGCGAGACCCGACCGGACGATCCGCAACGACACTTTCCAACTCGGTCCACAAATTGTCGAAAGTCTTCATGCGGGAAAGTCTAGGCGTATGGCCGAGTTGCTGGCTCCCTATTGCGCTGGCGCGGCACCTAGCGCCCCCGCTTGACGGCTGACCTTGAGCCAGGAGATGAAGCCCCAAATCACAAACGCTCCATAAACCAAGTACAGAGTCGCCGACGGGTAGTACCCGGCCTTAACCAGAAGCGGAACACCAACCGCATCTACAGCTATCCAAACTAACCAGAATTCGACATAGCCGCGCGCCATTCCATAAGTGGCGAGGGCGCTTCCAGTGAAAATCCAGGCATCGGCCATCGGGCCCCAGGAGCCAAGTGATTTCAAGATCGTGTACGACAGAATGAAGAAGACGATAGTGACGGGAATAATCTGCATTCGTTCCCGACCACTCGTCCAATGTGGAACGACCGTCTCATGCCGAAGTGTGTCTCTGCGACTGTTTGACCACCGATAGAAACCATAGATTGCAAGTACTCCGAAAAGCACCTGGCGGCCTGCCTGACCGTACAAATCCTTATTCTGGGGAGCGTGAAAGACCGCACCCAAAAATACGGTGAAGAGCAGCACATTTCCGATCAATCCAATTGGCCAAGTACTGATCTTTCTTCGCATACCAAGCACCGCGCTCGCTAACCCAAATACATTTCCAATGACCTCGCGCCACAGTATCGCTTTGCTTCCGAAGTGGATTTCCGCGGCAAATAGCCAGTGCAGTAGAGACATCGTTATCCTCAAATTAGTTGTTGGCGCGGAAAGCAGTAATTGCACTACTTCTTAGAGCTTCCACCATCTGTTCTGGGTCGGGGGCAGAGTAAATGGCAGACCCGGCTACGAACACATCAGCACCAGCTTTGGCGCAGCGATCAATTGTTTGAAGACTCAATCCCCCATCGACCTGAAGCCAGATTGAACCGCCATAACGATTGATTTCTTTCCTGGCCTGTTCAATTTTCACTACGCATTCATCCATAAATTTCTGGCCCCCAAACCCTGGTTCAACGGTCATGATCAAAATCATGTCCATCGCTGGAATCAAATCAAGGTAAGGAATCAAAGAGGTGCCCGGTTTGAAAGCCATTCCAGCTCGACCACCAGCGGACTTAACATCCTTGGCTATCTGCAATGGATTTTTAGCAGCCTCAATATGGAATGTCGCACTCTTGGCGCCGGCTTCTATATAGGTAGGGGCCCATCTATCTGGATCCTCGATCATTAGGTGACAATCCATTGGCAAGGCAATGCTTTTTGCCAACGACTCGACAACTGGAAGACCGATGGTCAGGTTGGGAACGAAATGCCCATCCATAACGTCAATATGCACCCAGTCCGCACTAGGTATCCGTTGGATTTCATTGACGAGATTACCTAGATCGGCATTAAGGATGCTTGGGGTGATTTGAATTCCCATAACCGGAAACCTAGTGCAGAGGTCGTTGGATCAGGGCGAAGAACATCGCATCTGTCTGATGAATATGTGGCCAGAGTTGAACCGTTGGCCCCCTACCAAGTTCGGGAACACCGACGAAAAGCTCGCGAGCATCAAGCAACTGCCCACCTGTACGTTCCAGGCCCTCGTCCACGAGCATTTCAGTCTCAGCTAGATGAGGCGAGCAGGTGACGTAGGCAAGAACTCCTCCTGGTCGAAGGGATTCGTAGGCAGACTCAAATAGCCCAAGTTGCAGTGGTCGCAGGCTGGCAATATCGCTCGGGCTCTTGCGCCACCTCGCCTCTGGCCTCCTTCTCAGCGCTCCCAGACCCGTGCATGGCACATCGGCCAGAACGCGATCGAAGCTTTCAGCTGGCCAAGAAGGATGGAGGCCATCGCCAACAACCACTTCGACCTGATCGTCAACCGTGTTCTGAACTAATTTGGCCCGATGTTCACTGATTTCATTGGCGACGAGTTGAGCGCCTGATTCTCTAGCGATGGCCCCAAGTAACGCGGCTTTTCCGCCGGGTCCAGCACAAAGGTCAAGCCATCTCTGGCCAGCGGCGTTGTCGCCAAATCTGGTCAGTGCTAAAGCCACCAACTGGGAGCCCTCGTCTTGAACACCAGCTTGTCCCGACCGAACCTCCGGCAGGAGGCCTGGATCGCCGGTCCAAGTGGCGGCAAACGGCGAGTACCTGCCCGGCTCTGCGCCTTGGGCCAGCAACCCCGCCACAGTGCAGCGTCCCGGCCGGGCTACCAAAGTCACTGCGGCAGGCGTGTTGTTCGCGGCCAGAAGTTTTCGCAGTTCAATCTCGTTCGAAATTCGTTCGCGATACGCAGAGATGATCCAGGTCGGATGTGAAAACTCAACCGATAAACGATCGATAAGTGGAGTTGAACTTAGTGGCGCAAGCTCCTCCACCCACTCGGCTTCAGACTTCTGGGCGACTTTTCGAAGAACCGCATTCACCAATGTTGAGCTGGCAGAGCCCACGCAAAAATGGGCAAGATCAACCGTGGAATTCAAGGCGGCGTGATCTGGCACTCTCATATGAAGTAATTGGTGAGATCCTAGGCGGAGAACGTCTAGGAGCGGTGGATCTATCTTGGCCAATGGGCGATTCACCAGAGTGCTCAAGATGGCGTCATACTGCCCTTGCATGCGTAGTGTTCCGTATCCGAGTTCTATGGCGAATCCGGCATCCCTGGGATTCAAATCGTGCTTTTCTATCAAACTTGGCATGACGAGATTTGCATATGCGCCCGAACCCCAAACTGCGCGCATCATTTCAAAAGCAACTAATCGTGCCGGATCTGGACGGACTCTCTTAGCCATCGTTTGCCGATGACTTGGTGACCGAAAATGCTTCTCCTAATTGAACGCGACGACCCCGAGCCCAATCGGCGGCAAGCATCTCACGTTTGCCGGCAGCCTTAACGCGGCCGAGACGTAACGTTTGACTACCGCTAATAACCATGACTTCATGTTTAGAAGCAATGATCTCGCCTGGCTTGCCATCAAGAATCGTCGGTAATATCTCAACCGGTCCGATCTGAATTCGATCGCCTGCATAACTCGTCCAAGCACCTGGTTCGATGGTGAAAGCGCGTATCTGTCGTTCTATAGCTAATGCAGGTTGGCGCCAATCTATTTGACAATCGTCGGCTGTGATTTTTGGCGCATGTGAAATCTCATCCAATCGCTGGAGTTCAGGGCGGAGTTGGCCTCCTGATACACCCGAGAGGGTCTGCACCAAAAGTCGCGCGCCGGAAACTGAGAGACGTGCCAGAAGACTGGTGGAAGTGTCATCGAGCTTAATTGTTTCGGTGACGACCCCGAACACTGGACCAGTATCTAGCCCTTCATCAATTTGAAAAGTAGTAGCCC
>Ga0307375_10003921_pt1 | contig 14393 bp, 10 predicted proteins | sample TR1MG_FD_202531 | JGI IMG/M metagenome (GOLD analysis project Ga0307375, IMG submission 202531) | Soil microbial communities from Risofladan, Vaasa, Finland - TR-1 | ecosystem: Environmental > Terrestrial > Soil > Coastal area > Acid sulfate soil | place: Finland: Risofladan, Vaasa | collected...
CGATATAGGCGGCGGCCTCGTTGCCGTCGATCGTAACCATGCGTGCTTGGGACATCGGGCACCTCCCCAGTAATCTTACCTAGAAGTTCATACCGGACAGCATATACCTTTTCGCATTGCCTTGCGCTGACGGGCACATCAAATCCCGATCCGGATTGGCGGGCATGATTCCGCAAAATCGATTGCGAAAACGAAGGTGGTGATCCCTGTTCAGGATTGCTTGGGACTGCGCTGGCCGGGACTGCGTTGATCAGGGCGCAGATGCGGACCCAGTATTTCTTCGGCGGTATCGCCATCCACCGGCTTGTTCTCGGCATCAACCAGGGGTTGGTCGGAATCGTTCCAGCCGCGCACGCCGCTCCTGAGCGAGACCACGCGGGTGTAGCCCATCTGCTGCATCACGTCGGCGACCAGCGCGGAACGGTAACCGGAGCGGCAGATCACCACGATATCCAGTTCACGGCCTCCGGCAAGCAACGGCTGGGTCTCGTCGAAATCCCATTCGCAGGATTGTTCCAGTATCCCGCGCGGCACGTTGATCGCGCCGGGAATATGCAGGACCGCATACTCTGCCGGCTCGCGCACGTCGAGCAGCACAGGCTCACTGCCCGCGGCCAGCTGCTTGCCCAGATCCCAGGGCTGGATTTCCTTCACGCGTGTCAGCGCGTCGGCGACAAGGTCGGCGTAGCGTTTCATTCCGTCTTACCCAACTCAAACACCGCGATCGACTCGACGTGCGAGGTATGCGGAAACATGTTCATCACCCCGGCCGATTTCAACACGTAGCCGCGCTGCACCAGTTCGGCGGCATCGCGCGCCAGCGTGCCCGGGTTGCAGGAAACGTAGACGATCCGGAACGGGACATTTTCGCCGCCAAGGGATTTCACCAGCTCCAGCGCACCATCGCGCGGCGGATCGATCAGCAGCTTGTCGAACCGCCCGAGTTTATTGCAATCATCCGCCGTTATCGCGAACAGGTTCATCGCGGCAAACTTCGCATTGCCGGCCAGGCCGTTCAGCTCGGCATTCTGCTTGGCGCGCGCCACCAAAGTTTCGCTGCCCTCGATGCCCAGCACCTGCGCACCGCTGCGCGCGATCGGCAGCGTGAAGTTGCCCAGGCCGCAGAAAAAATCGGCGATGCGTTCGCCGGGCTGCGGGTCGAGCAAACGCATCGCGCGGCTGATCATCACCCGGTTCAGCGCGCTGTTCACCTGGGTGAACTCGCTCGGCGCGAACGGCATGGTGATGCCGAATTCCGGCAGGCTGTAGCTGAGCGCCGGCGCGTCCAGCGGATGGAACGGGGCGATCGTGTCGTAACCCTTGGTTTGCAGCCAGAACTGGACCCCGTGCCGGTCGGCAAAGGTGCGCAGCGCGGCTTCGTCTTCGCTGCTGGGCGTATCCATCACGCGCAATACCAGCACATCGACATGCTCGCCCACCGCGACCTCGATCTGCGGCACACGGTCACGGATCGACAGGCCGCCGATCAACTCCGCCAGCAACGGCAGCAGCGCGGCGATCTTCGGCACGAGTATCTCGCAGTGCTGCATGTCGGCAACGAAACTGCTGCGCTTCTCGTGAAAGCCGACCAGCGTCTTGCCCTTCTTGATCACATGCCGGACCGAAAGGCGCGCGCGTTCGCGATAACCCCAGGCCTGGCCGTAGATCGGGCGCAGTATGGTTTCCGCCCTGACCTTGCCGATATGCCACAGGCTGTCCTCGAGAATGCGCTGTTTGACCGCGACCTGCGCCCTGGCGTCCAGATGCTGCATCGAGCAGCCGCCGCACACGCCGAAATGCGCACACTTCGGCTGCACGCGCATGGAAGAGGATTTGTGTATCTGCGTGACCTGCGCCAGCTCGAACGAGGGCTTCTTGCGGTACGAGCTGTAGCTGACCGATTCGCCGGTCAGCGCGCCCTCGATGAAAATCACCTTGCCTTCGCTGCGCGCTACACCGCGGCCTTCCTGGTCGAGTGATTCGATGATGACGGGGTATTGCTGCGATTTTTTTTCAGACATAAGGAAAACTTTCAAAGCGTGTAGGGGCAGGCCATGCCCGCGATTGCCATTTTAGGCTACGCGGGCATGGCCCGTTCCTACAGGGAGGTTATTTTGCGACCGGCCATGCAGCCAGGAATTCCTTCCAGTGGGACTGGTCGAGCTTGCCCAGTTCCGCGCGCACCAGATCGCATTCCTGCTTGTATCGTGCGTGCGTCAACACACCGCGCATCAACTGGAAACGCGCAAACACCAGATAAGTGTTGGCCACATCGGTCTCGCAATAGTTGCGTATCTCTTCCAGTTTGCCCTGCTGGTACGCTTCCCACACCTTGCTGCCGTCCATGCCCAGTTTGCCGGGAAAGCCGATCAGTTTGGCCAGCTCGTCCAGCGGGGCGTTGGCGCGGCCGCCATACATCGCCAGCAGATCCATCAGGTCGAGATGACGGGTATGGTAGCGGCTTATGTAGTTGTTCCACTTGAACTCCCGGTCGTCCTCGCCCATGTCCCAGTAACGCGCGCACTGCACACCGTGGATCAGGCCGCGGTAATGCAGCACCGGCAGGTCGAAGCCGCTGCCGTTCCACGAAACGATTTGCGGGGTGTATTTTTCGATACCATCGAAGAAGCGCTGGATGATGGACCCCTCGTCCTCGTGCAGGTCGCCGAGCGACCAGACCTTGAAGTTGTCGCCCTCGCGCAGCGCGCAGGAGATCGCCACGACGCGCTGCAGGTGATGCGGCATGAAGTCGCTGCCGGTTTTCTGGCGGCGCAACTGAAAAGCCATCTCTGCCACTTCCGCATCGCTGACGCGCGCATCCAGTTCGTGCAGGATGCGCAATCCGGCGACGTCGGGGATGGTTTCGATATCAAATACAAGTGTGGGATTCATGGGATGATTGCCGGCAAGATTTCATAAAGGCGAATTGTTGCACAAACAGTCCGGGCATGGGCGCGGACCGCGAGTCCGCGTTGCAGCGAACGTCATGCACAGGTTAACCGGCTGCTTCAACCTGTCCATGCAAAACCCCCGGATTTACCCGGGGGTTCAGTGATGGAAACGCCGGCTTCCCGGTCTTGACTAGGCGTAGTTCTTTGCCACGAAATCCCAGTTCACCAGATTGTTCAGGAAGGTTTCGACGAACTTGGGGCGCATGTTGCGGTAGTCGATGTAATAGGCGTGCTCCCAGACATCCACGCACAGCAACGCTTTGTCGCCGGTGGTCAGCGGTGTTCCGGCAGCGCCCATGTTGACGATGTCCAGGCCGCCGTCGGCCTTCTTCACCAGCCAGGTCCAGCCGGAGCCGAAGTTGCCCACTGCAGAGGTCTGGAACGCTTTCTTGAATTCGTCCAGGCTGCCCCACTTCTTGTTGATCGCATCGGCCAATGCGCCGCTCGGTGCGCCGCCGCCGTTCGGTTTCATGCAATTCCAGAAAAAAGTGTGGTTCGACACTTGCGCGGCATTGTTGTAAATACCGCCGGCAGGCGCCTTCTTGATGATGGCTTCCAGGTCGAGTGACTCGTACTCGGTACCCTTGATCAGGTTGTTCAGGTTGGTTACATAAGCCTGGTGGTGCTTGGCATAATGGTATTCGAAGGTTTCCTTGGACATGTGCGGTTGCAGCGCGTCCATTGCGTAGGGTAGTGCAGGCAGGGTGTGTTCCATTGTTATTCTCCTTGAATTACATGAATCGGGGGGAATCTGATTCTAGCCAATCGCCCGACTACAATCAATGATTGATGCGGTTTAAATGCAGCAATGCCCTTATTCCACAAGGGATATGGGGCGCAGCTTGGCCAATCCGAAGTGCCGATCGGCGGGCCGGCAACTGACGAGTCTAACGCATTAAACAGAAATGTATAAACTGCTGCCCAGATGTTAAGTTGCATGATATTGCATTGCACTCAGGAGAAAAACATGGTTACTTTCGCGTGCAGAGTTTCACAGCCCGCCGTGCTTGCCTGCGGCATTTTCTTTATGCTCGTTAACGGTGCCGTGGCCGCCGAACCCACCTACAAGGTGGGCGAATCGATTTTCATCGAGACCGGCGTGGAAGCGCCGGACCGAAACCCGACCTGGTATGCCTCCATGGTTGCCAAGCCATATGCGCCGGTATTCGAGATGCTGGCCACGCAGGGCACACAGGGCCGCTATTACCCCTACACCTATCCCGTAACGCTAAAAGACCTGGTGCGGTTCCACGGCCATGATTGCGAAGGCACAACGACTGCCGCGAATGCAGCATGGGTGGCATTCAAGATACTGTTTCCTGACGGCATCATCGACCGCAGCGTATTGTGGGGAATAAGCGGTGAGTCGCCGTGCTGGTCGGATGCGGTCGCTTTCCTGACCGGCGCACGCCTGCAATACGGCAACCTCGGTTTCTTCAAGGACAAGCGCTACAGTCACGCCATCATCCTGTATCGGGAGGATACGCATGTCGCCGTGCTTGCCACTTGGAAAGAGGGCATCAACGATATTCCCGGCGAGCCCGTCATGTTGCCCGGCAAGATCAAATGGAAACCCAGGGTATCCATGAAAGAAATGGAAGCGCTGAAAGCAGTCGTGAAGAAATCCGGCGGAAAACCGACGCCTTACCAGGTTGATCTGATGCGTTACCAGCAGTGGTTGCATGTCAATGACATCCTGGAACATCCGCTTGAAGATAGTTATCAGGCAAAAGTCATAGAGAACTTCAAATGGGATGACTGGATCGACCCATCCAAAACGATCGCGAAGCCCCATCAACGCAGCGATACCCGTCTGAAGAACTACCCGTATCGAAATAACCCGGTCGAGTCGCCGGCCGCGGGGAACAAACCTTGACTTCGATCGTTGCCCGTTGCAGCCGGTTATTGCAGAGACGCGAACCGCGCGCATTGAAAATCAGATGAGCACCTGGTTCACAAAGAATCTCGGCGATGCGATGCTGGCAGGAGAACCGTTGGAACAGATCAAGGCGCTTTTCTTGTCCGCATATGAACGGGCGGAGAACGCTGACGAAATGGCCCTGTTCTTTCGTCACGAATCAGAAGGGAGTCTCCACTGTGAAGTGAAAATCTACTTCACTCCGGCATCGGCTTTTGTCGCGGAAGCGGTTGATGCGACCCCCTGCAACAAGCCCTCGCCAGGCGGTCTGGGCTTGCTGGCCGGTTCGGAAGCAGCCTGGCCTGTCCTGTTTCCGTGAATAGTAAAATCCGGGCGACAACGGCCATCGTGCCCGTCTTCACCTTAACCAACCAAGGGGATCAACAATGAATAGCGAAAAATACAATGCAGGGATGGCGGTGAGGCGGGAAGTGCTTGGCGATGAGTATGTCGACAAGGCTATTTCCGGCGCCACCGACTTCACCCGGCCTTTGCAGGACATGGTCACGGAAAATTGCTGGGGGGAAACATGGACGCGGGATGTATTAACCAGAAAAACACGCAGTTTGATCACCATTGCCACCCTGGCTGCGCTCAAGGCCCCGGCAGAGCTGAAAGGTCATGTTCTTGGTGCCTTGCGCAACGGATGTACGGTCGATGAAATCCGCGAAGTTCTGCTGCATGCCACGGTCTATTGCGGGATTCCTGCGGGCATCGAGGCGTTCAAGGCGGCAAAGGAGGTTATTGAAAACTGGCCAAGCAATGCCGGAAGCTGACTAGCCGGCTGATCGGGAAAGGCTGTCGCGGCCGGTGCATTCAGGCGTACGATAGCCATCACTGAAAACGCCACATATGCCAAACCGAAAGCAGGTCAAGTATGGATCGCCCCGACGCGCTGTTCTGGAATCTGCCGGTTGAATCGCTGCAATCGATTTTGCAGTCAACTGTCGCGGGGCTGAGTCAACAAGAAGCAGAACTGCGCACTGCTCGTTTCGGTCCCAACACGCTGCGGGATCATGGTGAACGGCCGCTGTTAATCCAATATTTCAGCCATTTCAAGAATCCGCTGGTTATGATCCTGCTGGCGGCCAGCGCAGTGTCGGCGTTGACCGGCGAGATCACCGGATTCGTGATCATCTGGGCCATCGTGCTGATGAGCGTGACACTGGACTTCTATCAGGAATACCGCGCCGGCCGCGCCGCAGAAGAGCTGAAAAAATCCGTCGCAGTGCGCGCAACGGTATTGCGCGAAGGGCATCCAACAAAAATCCCGATTGCGCAGCTGGTGCCGGGCGACGTGGTGCTGCTGTCCGCGGGCGACCTGATCCCGGCCGATTGCCGCTTGCTTGAGGCGAAGGACTTCTTCATCAACCAGTCGTTGCTGACCGGCGAATCCTACCCGGTGGAAAAACATGCGCGCGAATTGCCGGCCCCCGCGGATGACCTGAGCCAGGCCAATAACGCAATATTCTTGGGCACTTCTGTGATCAGCGGGATGGCGACGGCGATGGTGTGCCGCACCGGTTCCGGCACGGCGATGGGCAATATCGCGGATACGCTTACCGTCAAACTATCGCCTACTGCTTTCGAACTGGGCACGCAAAATTTCGGCATGCTGATCATGCGCCTGACTTTCATGCTGGTGCTGTTCGTGTTTTTGATCAACGCGTACTATCACCGCCCGTTGCTCGACTCTTTCCTGTTCGCGATCGCGCTGGCGGTCGGCCTGACGCCGGAACTGCTGCCGATGGTTGTCACGGTGACGCTGTCACGCGGTGCCCTGCGCATGGCCAAGAAACAGGTCATCGTGAAGCAACTCGCCGCGATCCACAATCTGGGCAGCATGGACGTGCTGTGCACCGACAAGACTGGCACGCTCACCGAAGGGCGCATCAAGCTGGAACGCCACGTCGATGCACTCGGCAATGACAGTGCGCAGGTTTTGCAATTGGCCTACCTCAACAGTTATTTCGAGACCGGGCTGAAGAGCCCGCTGGATGACGCTATCCTAAAGCACGAAGAGATAGACGCAAGCGACTGGCGCAAGATCGACGAGGTGCCCTTCGACTTCGAACGGCGGCGCGTTTCAGTATTGGTCGATCAGGGCGAGAAGCGGTTGCTCGTCGTCAAGGGCTCGCCCGAGGATATCCTCGGGCTGTCCACACAATATGCAGTGGGCGAAACGCTGGAAACCCGTCCGCTGGACGAACAGGCGCTGGCATCCATCCGGGCTTTGCACGACAGCATGGGCCGTGATGGCTTCAGGGTGCTCGGTATCGCCTGGCGGACGGTGGCACAGGATCATCCGCATGCCGTGGTCGGCGACGAGACCGAGCTGACCTTCGCCGGCTTTGCCGCTTTCCTTGATCCTCCCAAGGAGAGCGCGGCGCATGCACTCAAAGCGCTGGCTGCGGACAATGTCCAGGTCAAGATCGTCACCGGCGACAACGAACTGGTCACCCGCTATGTGTGCGGCAAATTGGGCATGCCGGTGATGGGTGTACTGACCGGTAGCGAGATACAGCAAATGGGCGACACCGCTCTCGCAGTCCGCGTCAGGGAAGCCAACCTGTTCTGCCGCGTTACACCGGCGCAGAAGAACCGCATCATCCTGTCGCTGAAGACACAGGGGCACACGGTCGGTTATCTCGGCGACGGCGTCAACGATGCACCTTCGCTGCGATCGGCAGATGTCGGCATCTCGGTGGACAGCGCGGTGGACGTGGCCAAGGCGGCGGCCGACATGATCATGCTGCGTGAAGACCTGAATGTGCTGCACGCGGGCGTGCAGGAGGGACGACGCACATTCGTCAATATCATGAAGTACATCATGATGGGGACGAGTTCCAATTTCGGGAACATGTTCAGCATGGCCGGTGCAACGTTGTTCCTCCCCTTCCTGCCGATGCTGCCGTCACAAATCCTGCTCAACAATCTGCTCTACGATTTCTCGGAACTTCCGATCCCGATGGATAACGTGGATAACAGGTATCTGTCGCATCCCAGGCATTGGGATACAGCGTTCATACGCAACTTCATGTGGGTGGTCGGACCGGTGAGTTCAATTTTCGACTTTCTGATGTTCTTCATCCTGCTGAAGGTATTCGGTGCCGGCGAAGCACTGTTCCACACCGGCTGGTTCATCGAATCCATCGCGACCCAGGTACTGGTGATCTTCGTGATCCGCACCCGGGGCAGCCCTTTCAAAAGCAGGCCCAACATGATGCTGGTCATCACGTCACTGGGGGTGGTCATCGTCGCCGCTTTGTTGCCCTTCACGCCAATTGCCGCGCAGCTCGGCTTCGTTGCGCCCCCGCTGCTGTTTTTCGTGATTTTGCCAGCCATGGTGCTGTGCTATCTGTTGGCAGTGGAAATCGTGAAACGGTATTTCTATCGCCATTTCACGGCAAACTAGAACCGCGGTGCGGTGACCAGCCCGATCTACAACTCCCTCAACACGCCACCGGAAAACAGCAGCGCGCAGCGGATTTTCTTGCCCGCATACACTGATTGCATCGCGTTTTGATATTCCGCCATCTGCGCACGGTACGGTGCGGGATCGGCAGTTTCACCTGTCTTGTAATCCAGCACCCACACCTCGTCGTCGTATTCGACCAGGCGGTCGATGCGCTTGATTTCGCCAGCCGCATTGACATAGGGCATTTCGCTGTTTGCACTGAGGTAGCGCTGCGGATCGAAAAATCGTTGCAGCGACGCATCAGCAAGCAATGCTTGCGCCTGTTGCCAAAGGCCGTCCATCTCGCCGTCCGGGATGCAGTATTGCGCCTGAAGCACGGCCTTGTCTGTGGCGGTATTGGGCGGTGCCAGCTGTTGCAGCAACGCGTGCAACCAGGTGCCGCGCTGCTGTTCCGGGGTGATGCGTAACACATGTTTTCCGGTCGGGATCGGACGCAGCAATGCGGCATCCACTTTCACCGGTGATTTTTCCTGTTTGGTTGCAACGCGGTCCGCCGCGGCCAGCAGCGGATTTGCGGCCCGCTCCACGACATGCGCGATCCGCCCATACCAGGAAGTTTCCACAGGTTCGCCGTTGCCGCTGACCAGCAGCGCCTGTTTGGCGCGCGTCATCGCGACATACAGCAGGTTCATTTCTTCGCGCAGCGCATAGGCCTCGTCAGCCTCGAAATAGCGCGCGCGTTTCGCACCGCGTCCGCGCTTGTCGCTGAACAGGGAAAAGTGCGCCGGGCGCGGTGCGTTGGGCTGCCAGTCGAGCAGCACGCTGTAGCTTTCGGTTTTGCCCTGCGTATCGTTGGCATCCAGCAGCCACACGATGGGCGCTTCCAGCCCCTTGGCCTCATGCACGGTGTAGATGCGCAACGCGTTGCCGACCTCGCCCACCCTGCCCTCGTCCGGCGATTCGTTTTCCGCCGCGCGCAATTCGCGCAACTCGGCAAGGAAGCGCGGCAGGCTGGGGTAGCGCCCGGCATCCACGTTGAGCGCGATCTCCATGAAGGCCTGCAGGTTGGCGCGCACTGTTTCCTGAAGTTCGGCAGGCAGTGCCGCCGCATAGCGATGCAGCAGGTCACCCTCGAAATAGATGCGGTCAAGCAGGTCGTGCACCGGCAGTTTGTCGGCAAGCAACAGCCAGCCCTGCAGCAGACCATGGGCGCGCAGCAGTCCGGCAGACGCGGCGCCGTCCTGTGCAATGCGTTGCAGCCGCGACCACCAGCGCCCCTCTGTGTCTGAAGCAAGCCGGATCAAATCCTCATCGCTGCAGGAAAAGATCGGCGAGCGCAACGCCTGCGCCAGCTCCAGGTCGGCGAACGGTGTGATCAGGAAAGTCAGCAACGCCTGGATGTCTTCCGCTTCCAGCGTGTCGAGCAGGCCGCCGCGCCGCGAAGTCAGGAACGGGATGTGGCGCGCGCGCAGGGCGTGCTCGTACACGCGCAGGTGCAGGCGCTTGCGCACCAGTACCATGATGTCGCGGTATTCGGCGCGGCGCAGTTCGCCGTCATCCAGCACGCTCCAGTTCGCGGCGATGTCTGCCACATAAGCGGCGAACTGTTCGGCTTCCCTGTAACGTTCACCCTCCTCCGCCTCGTCTCTAGGCGTAGTGAGCGGGTTGCGCAAATTCAGCCTTCCCTCAGACGATACTTCTGCCCCCACTTTTTCAGTTGTGGCGAGTTGCAGCACCTCCACATGGCCGGGCAAGTCTTGGTGATGGGCGACATGCTTCTCGAAATCATCGAAGCCGTCCGGATGTTCGGCAAACACGTGGTTCACCGCATCCAGCACCGCCGGTGCATTGCGCCGCGTCTCGTTCTGGGTCAGGTAATGGGCGCCGAACTCCTGCTGCAGGAATTCGCGCACCACACCGAACAGGCGCGCATCGGCGCGGCGGAAACGGTAGATGGATTGCTTGGGATCGCCCACCACGAAAACCGTGGGCCGCGAATCCACCGCGGCCGATGCGGCGAACCACGATTGCAGTATCTGCCACTGCAGCGGGTTGGTGTCCTGGAATTCGTCCAGCAGTACATGGCGGTAGCGGCTGTCCAGCTTGTATTGCATGTACTCGGCGCAATCGCCCTGGTTGAGCATGCGGCACACCTGCCATTCCAGATCGGTGAAATCCATCTGTTGTGACCGCAGCTTCAATGCCTGGTAATGCCCCAGCAGCGCGGCGCCGCAAAGCAGCGCGGCCCGGTTCATGCGCAACGCCTCAATTTCGGCAAGTTCGTCGCGCGCCACCTGCAAACTGGCTTGCAGGTTATGCAATGCGGTGGAAAATACCGCTTCGTCCTGGTTCTTGGTGTGCTTGAGCTTGCGCGGATCACCTGCCTGCGTGAACAGCAAAGGCCACACCTTTGCAAAACGCTCGCTTTCCGCACTGTCCGTCCAGACACGTTCCAGTTCACCGGCATTTTCCTGCTGTTTTGAAGTGCCATTGCCAGCCAGCTGGCGCACGAACGCGAACAGCAATTCCTCGCTGTTGCCGCACATGCCCCAATCGGCAAGCGGGTCGAATTCGATATCCTCGACTTCGAGTTCGCTCTGCAGCTGCTCCGTTGCCCAGGCCACCGCATCGCCCCGACCCCGGGTGTATGCCCACCACTCGGCGCGCTTGTGCACAAAATTTTCCAGCAGAGCGCGCGTGCTGTGCAGGCCGAATTCGGCAAACAGCTGTTGCATGTGCTGCGCGGTCTCGCCATCGGGCGCGGCGCGCAGGCTGTCGGCAAATCCCTGCCACGCCTCCTCGCGCAACGCCGAGGTGCGCTCCAGCAACTGCATGCCTACCGGCACGCCGGCATTCAGCGGCGCGCGCTGGATGACCTGTATGAACCAGCCGTGGAAGGTGCTGATGGTGATGGCCGGTTGCGCCAGCAACGCATCGCGGTACAGGCCGCGCGCTTTCGCCAGCAGTGCTGCATCGATGTCGGCCAGGCCGCGTTCGCGCAGAAATTGGTGCACGCTATCGTCGCCCTGAACCGCGAGCAGATGCAGCCACTCGTGCAGCCGTGCCTGCATCTCCTGTGCCGCCTTGCGCGTGAAAGTAATCGCGAGTATCTCGCCGGGCGGCACGCCGGCCAGCAGCAGGCGCACGATGCGCGACACCAGCAGCCAGGTCTTGCCGCTTCCCGCGCAGGCCTCGACGACGACACTGTGATTTGGATCAAGCGCGATTCGGTTATCCATCAGCCGGCGCTCCAGTCACTCTTGCGGCACAACCCGCGCATCTCGCAGTACATGCACGCCTCGTCCACACCGTGCGCGGGCATGGCCGCGCCGTTGCGCATCTGCGCGAACACCGCCGACAGCCGCTCGATATTTGCCCGCGCGAGTTCCGCCACATCCTGCGGCGGTGCGACAGCGGCTACCTTGTCCTTTTCGATGCTGATGAAGGCTGCCTGGCCGGCCTCGTACACGTGGGCGTAACAGGCCAGTTGCACGTCCTCGCCAGCCTCCCTGAGTTTGTTGCGCAAGCGGTTCGCATCCATCATCTTGTAGTCCAGCACCCGCGCCGAACCATCCGGCTGGCCATCCACGCGGTCGATGCGTCCGTGCAGGATCAGCTCATCGGTCAACGGCATCTCGAACGGCACCTCGCCATTCCGGTAGCGCCAACCCTCTGATTCGCTTTTCTGCTGCACGTCCAGATAGGCCGGGATCGCCTGTTGCCAGCGCAGCAACCAGGCGCGCGCCAGATAGTCGCGTTCCACCGCGGGTGCAAAAACCTCGCTGCTGATGCGCTGCAATGCCTGTTCCAGCGCAGCGCGCGCGTGTTCGCCCAGCACCGGAAACTGCTGATGGAAACGATGCAGGATGTCATGCACCCATTCGCCGTAATCCCGTTTCTCAACGCCCTCGCGCACTTCGTCCAGTTCGTTGAGGCGCAGCATGTGCCGCGCATAGTATTGATACGGGCAGGCGACCAGGCTGTTGTAGCCGCTGGCTGAAATCCGGCCAGGGATCAGGCTGCGCGGCACGGCGGGTGCGGGCATGGTAGACCGGTCCGGCACTGGGAATTCGCCAGCGCGTACCTGCGCGCCTGCCAGCATTCCCGCCAGCTCCTGATCTGCCAGGTCGTCTCCGTATGCCAGCTGATGCAGCGCGCGCAGCATTTCGAAATGCGGGCTGAGCAGATTCTTTTCGCCGCTTTTGTGGTCCTGCCAGGTGGCCAGTACGGTGTCGTTCATGGCCAGCAGCGCGAACAGGTCATCGCGCTGCTGCGCCAGATTTGCTTCCCGCGTGGGCAGGCCGAGCGTGGCACGCACCGCATCGTTGAACCACAGGCTGCCGTTGTCGGTACTCGGCAAGTGGGCGGCGTCGCTGCCGAGCAGCAGCACCGCATCAAAACTGCGCCAGCGTGTGGACGCGAGCGAAGTCAGCAACACCGGACTGTCGATGGATTTATCGCGGAAGGTATTTTCATCAAGCTGCTGCGCCAGCCAGTGCCGCCATTCGGCGCGGCTGAAACGCGTGCTGTCGGCCGCCAGTTCCTGCCGCCAGGTGTGCAGCGCCTGCAGCAACTGCACGCCCGCCGCATCTGCCGCCAGGCCTTGCAGCACGCCGAGTATGGACAGGCTGTCATCCAGCGCGCGCAGCCAGCCGGCCAGCGTGTCGCTGTTCCTGCGCAACGCCTCTGCCGCCTGGCGCAGCCGCACCAGCGCCGTTTCCACACCGGTCTCGCCGTGCGCCAGATCAAGGAAGGCATCGAGGTGCGAAGCCACGCCGTGTTTGCGCACCAGTTGTTCTAGCTGATACACCGCCTGCTTGCGTTCGCCCGCGGGTTGATCGGTAAAGATGAACGGTGACTTGAGCAGGTCGAGCAGATCCATAAAATAAAAATCGCTTTGCAGCGCGTCCAGCCAGCGCATCAGCACCGTGCTCACCGCCAGCGTGGAAAACGTCCAGCCGGTCTCGTCGCGCACCAGCACGCCGGCGCGCTCCAGCAGTGCGCGTACGCGGCGCGCCACCAGGCGATCCTGTGCCACTAGCGCGATGTTATGTTTGCCCGCCAGCAGCCAGCGCCGCACCTGCACCTCGGCGGCACGCGCTTCCTGTTCCAGGCTGTGGGCGCCGAACAGACGCAGGCGATGGGATAACGAGGCTTCGGGTTGTTTTTTCAGCAGTGCCGCATCGCTGCGCAGATCGGCACTTTCCGCAGCATGTTGCAAAGAGCGCGACAACAGCGCGCAGGCCGGCGTATCGGCTGCCATCTTGCGCAGATCAAAAACCGTGACGGGAACGCGCGCGCGGCAGGCATCCAGAAAATGTGCTTCCGGCGCTGCGGGATCCGAGGTCAGCAACGCGTACAGCGGGTGATCCACCTGCTGCACCAAATACGCCAGCCGCTGTTGGTAGGCGCGCACGCTGTCCAATTCCCCGGCCAATTCTCCGGCCAGTCCGCCGCCCCCCGCCATCGCGTACCAGAGTTCATGCACCACACGCGCCTCGAATTGCATAGCCTGTCCGCTGCGCGCCTGGTAAGCCACGGCAAGCTGTTCAGCAAATTCGGCTTCAGATTCCGGCAGCGCAACATGATGACGGGTCAAATCGTCCATCAGACCAAGCAATTCGCGCGACAGGCTCCACAGATCGGCATCGGCGAACCAGCGCCGTTCGCGCAATGCCTGATACAAGGCAGTGATACGCTGCGTGTCGGGCTGGACAGGTGCGGTCAGCGGGACGGATTGCGCCCAGTCACTGAGCGTGACCATCCGCGGCAGCAGCAAAGCGGGCAGATTGGCCGCGGCGCTCAATGCCTGCGCCAGCGGCTGGGCAACATGGTAACTGGGCAGCAGGACCGTTGCGCCGCGCAGATCGGGGAGGTCCTGCGCATGGCAGGACAGGATATGGTTTGCTGCCTTAATATAGAAAGCAGAACTCAATGAGACCCCTGCACAACATCACGAGCGCCGTAGTTGTGAAAAGGTCTCTCAGCGCTCAAGAAGATTCAGCTTATCCTTGACCTTGGCCCACTCGTCGGCATCGGCCGGCGGGTCGATCTTTTCGACGAGAACTTTCCATGTTTTGGACAACTCGGCATTTAACGCGATGAA
>Ga0307375_10003922_pt1 | contig 14392 bp, 13 predicted proteins | sample TR1MG_FD_202531 | JGI IMG/M metagenome (GOLD analysis project Ga0307375, IMG submission 202531) | Soil microbial communities from Risofladan, Vaasa, Finland - TR-1 | ecosystem: Environmental > Terrestrial > Soil > Coastal area > Acid sulfate soil | place: Finland: Risofladan, Vaasa | collected...
AATTTGGCAGCCATCTCACCAACGTGCTGAGATGTTTGTTACTCGAAGCGCATGGTTACCAAGTAACTGTAACGGAATTGATCGGCTGGGAACATTCGATGAAAAATGAACTGATCATCGCGCGCCATACTGGAGTACCCAAAAAAAATGCACGCGAGAGACTGGGGCAGATTTTGCGTGAGTTGAATCTGGAAGAATTGCAGGGCAGGTTCAATTATTGATGAAGCCACTGGCCATCTGGCTAAGCGAGCAAACGACGCTCGCCTAGCCATTGGTCATAGCGTGTTGCAACAGCGCCCACTCAACGTGTTCCCGCACCAGCTCTGATTCATGATTGGCGCGGTACTTCAATGCAGCTATCACCACAGCACCTTTGGGCGCATTACCCAAAGCCACCGCAATATTGCGCAGCCATTGCTCATGACCGATGCGATGGATGGCACTGCCCGCAAGCTTGTTTTTGAACTCTACCTCATCCCACATGAACAACCCCGCGAGCGACACGTCATCCAACCCGTGCCGCACCGCAAAATCCGGTTCAACCGTGGTTCGCGCAAATCCATTCCATGGGCACACTAGTTGGCAGTCGTCGCAGCCGTAGATTCGGTTGCCGATCAGCGGGCGCAGCTCGACCGGGATGCTGCCTTTGAGTTCGATAGTGATGTAGGAGATACAGCGGCGCACATCCAGACGATATGGCTCAATAATCGCATGGGTCGGACATATATCGATGCAGCGTGTGCAGGATCCGCAGTGTTCCTGCTGTGATGCATCTATCGGCAGGGGCAGGTTCAGGTAAATTTCACCGAGAAAGAACCATGAGCCGTGTTCGCGGGATAGCAGCAACGTGTGTTTGCCACGCCAACCCAGTCCGGCTTTGCACGCCAGTTCCACTTCCATCACCGGGGCGCTGTCGGTAAAGACACGCCCGTCATATCCGGAAACTTCAGCGCGAATTTTATCGGCCAGTTTCGCCAGGCGATTGCGCAGTACCTTGTGATAATCGCGCCCCAATGCATAACGCGAAATGTAGGCGCGCTCCCCCTCTGCCAACACCTTCCAGCTGTCGCGTGCATCGGGTGGCAAATAATTCATGTATAACGAAATCACGCTCAATGTGCCTGGCACCAGTTCTTCCGGGCGGCTGCGTTTAGTGCCATGATTTGCCATATAATCCAGCTCACCATGCCAGCCTTGTGACAGCCATTCCAGCAGACCGCTTTCCGCTGCAGTTAGATCTGTATCGCTGATACCAACGGCCTGAAAGCCAAGCTCATGGGCCCACACGCGTATCCGGGCGACAAGCGCGCCGTAATCAACCTGTTGAGGATTTCCGTTTTGCATAATCACGATGATAGCCGAATCAGCATGAATTTAGCCGATGAAAACGCGACTGTTGCGCTGGCCCAGCGCCTCGCGGCAATACTAAAACCCGGCATGGTGATTTATCTGTATGGTGACCTGGGGGCGGGGAAAACCACCCTTGTGCGCGGCATGCTGAATGCACTGGGTTATGCAGGGCGTGTAAAAAGTCCCACCTATACACTGGTTGAACCATACCATATCAATGGGTTAGACTTGCGCCACTTCGATCTTTATCGTCTGCACGATGAAGAGGAATGGGAAGCAGCCGGGTTCCGTGATGAGTTCGACGGGCGCAGCATATTTCTCATCGAATGGCCGGAAAAAGCATTGGGATTTATTCCACAGGCCGATGTAGAAATTGTGTTTGAGATTTTACCGCATGGGCGCAACGTTGGCATTAGAGGTAACACACCAACAGGACGGGAATGCTTAAAGCAATTTTAAAACTCGTTACATTATCGTTTCTTCTCTGGCTTCCACAGGGACATGCCACCCCCATCGCCGTGAGTGCGGCGCGTATCTGGCCGGCACAGGACTACACGCGCCTGACGCTCGAATCCAAACATGCAATCCGTTACAACATGTTCAATTTAAACAATCCGGAACGCCTGGTAATTGACTTGAATGAGGTAACACTCGGCAACGCGCTTAACAACTTGTCCAAACTGGTCGGCAAAGACGACCCTTACATCAAGAGCGTGCGGGTGGGGCGTTTCAAACCAGGCGTGGTGCGCATGGTGCTGGACTTGAAAGCCGAGGTCAAACCGCAGTTATTCATCCTCAAACCGGTCGCGGAATATGGTTATCGCCTGGTGTTGGACGTATATCCCGTCCAGCCTGTTGATCCGATGATGGCTTTGCTCGACGGCACACCCGGAGCCGCGAGTACACCCACCGCAACCGGCAAGCCCGCCGTACCTGCCGATGACAAACTGCAGATGGCCCGGAGCCTGAATACCGACGAAAACGATCGGCCGGTTCCCGGTTCAACCATGCCGTCTAATCCCCCAGAGATGCGCGCGCGCACCCTGATCATCGCGATCGATGCCGGGCACGGTGGCGAAGACCCGGGTGCGCGCGGAAGGCATGGCTCTCTCGAAAAGAATGTGACGCTGGCGATTGCGCGCAAGGTAAAGGAATTGATCGATAAGGAGCCCAATATGCGCGGCGTGCTGATTCGCGACGGCGATTACTTCATCCCTCTGATGGGCCGTGTCGCCAAAGCACGCAAGGCGAATGCGGATTTGTTCGTCTCCATCCACGCAGATGCCTTCATCAATTCGAAGGCGCGCGGTTCGTCAGTATTTGCCTTATCGGAACACGGCGCGACCAGTACCGCCGCACGCTGGTTGGCAAAAAAGGAAAATGAAGCAGACTTGATCGGGGGCGTAAACATCGCGGTGAAAGACCCTTACCTCGCGCGCACCCTGCTTGACCTGTCACAAACTGCCACCATCAACGACAGCATGAAGCTCGCCAAATATGTACTGAATAATCTGGGCGATATAAACGATCTGCATCGCGGACACGTCGAACAGGCAGGATTTGCCGTGCTGAAATCACCGGACATCCCGTCCATTCTGGTTGAAACTGCATTCATCAGCAACCCCAGCGAAGAGCGTCGCTTGAATGATAAAAGCTATCAGATGAAAGTTGCCCATGCGATTCTAGGCGGCATCGACCGCTACTTTGCGCAAAACCCTGCGTTATCCAAACCGAGAATTGCGCAGATAAACTAGCAATCAAGTGCATTGCCCGAAAGTGTATTCATGGTCGCAAGCAGAACAACCGCAAATACGATACCTGGCCGAAATGCATGCACATGCACCGAGAGTATCAGGCGGGAAAGACTCCCGTCGAAAGATAGCGGTCACCGCGGTCGCAAACTATGAATGCAATCACCGCATTTTCGACCTGTTGTGAGATACGCAGCGCAACGCTCAATGCACCACCGGAAGAAATTCCGCAAAAAATCCCTTCTTCGCGCGCCAGGCGACGCGTCAATTCCTCGGCATCACTCTGGTTCACATATTCCAGCTTATCCACATTTTTGCTGTTGTAGATTTTCGGCAAATAAGCCTGCGGCCATTTTCGAATACCGGGAATCTGCGCGCCTTCTTCCGGCTGCACGCCGATGATCTGAATCCGGGGATTCTGTTCCTTGAAAAACCGCGAGCAACCCATGATGGTACCGGTGGTACCCATACTGCTGATAAAATGCGTGAGCTTGCCATTCGTATCGCGCCAGATTTCCGGTGCGGTGCCTTCATAGTGCGCCAGCGGATTATCCGGATTGGCGAATTGATCCAGGATGATGCCCTTTCCTTCGGCACGCAGATTTTCTGCCGTATCCCGCGCCAGCTCCATGCTGCCTTCTTTCGCGGTCAGCACCAGTTCCGCGCCAAATGCGCGCATGGTTTGGCGGCGCTCGATGCTCTGATTCTCCGGCATCACCAGAATCATCTTGTAACCGCGCATCGCCGCAGCCATTGCCAGCGCGATGCCGGTGTTGCCGCTGGTCGCCTCGATCAATGTATCGCCGGGCTTGATCTCGCCGCGCTGCTCGGCGCGGGTAATCATGAATAGCGCGGGCCGGTCCTTGACCGAACCGGCAGGATTATTGCCTTCAAGCTTGGCGAGCAGCACGTTGCTGGTATCGCCCTGAATGCGCTTCAGTCTCACCAGCGGGGTGTTGCCGACGAAATTTTCTATGTATGGGTACACTTAATATTCCCTGATTGAACAAATTACCTCTATGTTGCCACCTTGAGCATCTGCTCTACATACCTTGCCGCGCCCTGCTCCACAGTCAGAAATTCCCCGGAGTAACCGCAATTGCGCAGCGCGCCGATATCGGCCTGGGTGTAACTCTGATATTTGCCGCGCAACGATTCCGGGAAGGGAATGTAACTGATCAGTCCTTGCTGTTGCATCTCGACCAAGTTTAGCACTGGCTTGGACTCGGCTATGCGCAGCGTATTGATGGTCGCCACAGCCACGTCGTTGAAACTTTGCGCCTGTCCGGTGCCCAGATTGAATATGCCCGATTTGTTCTGATTGTCCAGAAAATACATGTTCACCTTTACCACGTCTTCGATAGAGACAAAGTCGCGCAGTTGCCCGCCGTTGGCGTAACCGTCACAGCCTTCGAATAATTTCACCCGGCCTTCGGCGCGATACTGGTTGAAGAAGTGATATGCGACCGAGGCCATCCGTCCTTTGTGCTGTTCGCGCGGTCCGTACACATTGAAGTAACGCAACCCGACGACCTGCGCACTGCGCTTTTGCCAGCGACGGCGCACGATCTGGTCGAACAGAAATTTGGAATAGGCATACACGTTTAACGGGGCCTCGAATTCCCGGCTCTCCTTGAACACGCTGCTACCGCCGTACACGGAAGCTGACGAGGCATACAGGAACGGAACTTCTTCATTCTGGCAGTAGTTCAGCAATTCCAGGGTGTACTGGTAATTGTTCTCCATCATGTAGCGGCCATCGGTTTCCATGGTGTCCGAACACGCGCCCTGGTGCAGCACCGCGCTGACCAGCCCATCGAAAAAACCTTCCCGCAGTTTTTCAATGAAGTCTTGTTTGTCGAGATAATCGGCTATCTCGCAATCCACCAGATTCCTGAACTTGTCGGCATTCTTGAGATTGTCCACCGCGATGATGTTGTTCTCGCCGCGCTCGTTGAGCGCCTTGACCAGGTTGGAACCGATAAATCCGGCGGCGCCGGTGATGATGTAATACATTGTCTTCCTCCTCACATTTTCAAGTGCACGAAACAGAGCCAGGGTGCAAAAAGCAAGGTGAAAGAAAAAGCCCGATCACCCTAGAACCTTTAACCCTAACCTTCTTCCCGCAATCCCATATCCCGCACGATCTCATCGCGGCTGACTACCGCCGTTCCCAGTTTCCCGACCACGATACCCGCTGCACGATTGGCGATGCGCATGGCATCGTGCAAATCCGCGCCGCTGGCCAGCATCACCGCCAGCGTGGCAATCACGGTGTCTCCCGCGCCGCTGACATCGAACACTTCGCGTGATTGTGTCGGTTCGTGCAGCACTTCGTTGGCGCGATACAGGCTCATGCCTTCCTCGCTGCGCGTGACCAGCAGTGCGTCGAGTTGCAACTCGGTGCGCAGCTTTTCCGCCTTGCTGTTCAGTTCGGATTCTGTTTTCCAACTGCCCGCCACTTCGCGAAACTCGCTGAGGTTAGGCGTCAGTATGGTTGCACCCCGATAACGGGCGTAATCATCACCCTTGGGATCAACCAGCACCGGTTTGCCCGCGGCCCGCGCCAGTTTCATCATCTCGCCTATATGCGCCAGCCCGCCCTTGCCGTAATCGGACAGGATCACGACATCGGCCAGCGGCAATTGCGCGCGAAAATCTTCCAGTGCGGTATGCAACACTTCGTGGCTGGGCGGCGTCTCGAAATCGATGCGCAACAACTGCTGATGACGCGCAATGGCGCGCAGTTTGATGATAGTGGAAATGCTGTTATCTCGATGCAGTAGCGCGGTAAGGTTGCTGTGCTCATTGAGCAATTTCTCCAGACATGCGCCCGCTTCATCGTTACCGACCACCGACAGCAGGGTAGCCTGCGCGCCGAGTGCCGCGATGTTGCGCGCCACGTTGGCCGCACCGCCCGGGCGTTCATCCACGCGTTCCACCTTAAGCACCGGCACCGGAGCTTCAGGCGAGATGCGGTTCACATCGCCGAACCAGTAGCGATCCAGCATCACATCTCCGACCACCAGCACTTTCGCAGTTTCGAATTTTGGCAACTGATTCATTCCATCACTCCGATTTCCTTGTTGATGTCGAGCAAAGCCTGCAATGGATCCACCGCCTGGGTGATCGGACGGCCTATGACCAGATAGCTGGAACCTGCTTGCATAGCGGCATATGGTGTCATTACCCTTGACTGGTCGTCCAAGCCGGCTTGTGCCGGACGGATACCCGGCGTGACCAGGCAAAATTCGTTGCCGCAGTGTTTGCGCAGCAGCGCAGCTTCCTGCGCAGAGCACACCACACCATCCAGGCCGCTGTCGCGTGCCAGGGTCGCCAAGCGCAGCACCATTTCGGCAGGAGTCGCGCCGATGCCAATTTCGGCGAGGTCCTGTTGCGACATGCTGGTAAGCATGGTGACGGCGATCAGCTTGGGCCGTCGCGCGCTGCTGGCGATCGCCTCGCGCGCCGCTTCCAGCATCTTGCGTCCGCCCAGCGCATGGACGTTGATCATCCACACACCCAGGTCGGCAGCCGCTTTGCATGCCTGAGCGGTGGTATTCGGAATATCGTGAAATTTCAAATCGAGAAAAACCTCAAACCCGCGCTGCATGAGTTCTTCCAGCAAGGCCGGACCGGTGGCAGTGAATAGCTGCTTGCCGACTTTCAAACGGCACAACGACGGTTCCAGCCTGTCGGCCAATGCCAGTGCGGGTAAGGCATTCGGGTAATCCAGCGCGATGATAATTTTGGGATCGCTCATAACGGCATTCCGGTTTCTTCGCCACGACGCGGGGAGTAGCTGCCCCAGGCATGGCAGGCCGGGCAGTGCCAATAGAACTGGCGCGCTTTGAAGCCGCAATGCGCGCAGTGATAGGTTGCCAGGTTACGTGTACGCTTGTGAACCAGGTCTTTCACCAGTTCAACATCGGCACGCATATTTCCCGGAATTTCCAGCAGCCGTGCTTCCAGTAATTTATCCAGGCCCAGCAAAGTCGGGTTGCGCTCCAGCTCATCGCGTACCAATTGGTAAGCTGCAGCGGAACCTTCGTTTTTCAGCACACCGGCAAACACCACATTCATCAAGTCCAGCGAATGATATTTGCCCAAATATTCCCGCAACAGAGCCATTCCGTCCGCTTCGCGATTCAAACTGCGATAGGCATCCAACAGGCGTTCCGCAACCAGCGGCAAATATTGCGCATCCTGCGTTTCGATGCCTTTCCAGATGTCGATCGCCTCCTCGTGCTTGCCCTCGCCGGCATGCAAATCACCCAACATCATGGTAGCGCGTACCGCGTTCGGGTCAACCCGCAATGCCTGCTGCAAATATTCGCGAGCGGCAGCGAAATTTACAGCTGCAATTTCCTGGCTCGCCAGTTCGCAATAAAAAAAGGCGGCCTGCTTGTCGTATGACTGCCCCGATAGCTTAGCCAACCGTTGGGTCACCTCTATCGCCTTGAGCCAGTCATGTTCTTTTTGAAACAGCTCCAGCAAGAACTCCAAAGACTGTTTGGCATATATGGTGCCTTCCATTTCGCTGAACAGACTTTCAGCACGATCCAGAATGCCGGCCTTCAGATAATCCTGGGCCAACTCGAAGATCGCCTGCTGGCGTTTGTCGTCATCCAGATCGGCTCTATCCACAAGGTTGTGGTGCATGCGCAAAGCTCGGTCAACTTCGCCGCGACGGCGGAACAAACTGCCCAGCGCGAAGTGCAGCTCGACAGTCTGCGGATCGACCTTGACCACCTCGATAAAAGCTTCGATGGCTTTGTCCTGTTGCTCGTTGAGCAGGAAGTTCAGCCCCTGAAAATACGAATTCGGCAGCACACTCGATTCCGAAAGCAACTCTTTAATGTCGATGCGTGCGGCCAACCACCCCATTCCGAAAAACAACGGGAAAATCAGCAGCATCCAGAATTGAAATTCCATAATTTAAAGCGCCTATCCCTGCAATTGCTGCGTTTCGTCGATATCGGCAAGCTTATTACTGGCGCGAATCTGGCGCTTCAGCGCTGCAATTTCACGGCGTTGTCGCAACTGGCTGGGTAACACCGCGAGCACGCCAACGGCAGTGCCGACGGAAAAAAATATCAGCAGCACGATCACGAGGTAAGACTGCCACTCATATCCGAAAAAATAGCGTAGCGTGACCGGCTGATCGTTTTTGACTGCAAAGCCAAGCAACGCGATGAACAGCACCAGTCTAATGATCCAATTGAGATAACGCATGGCAACCCCGATAAATTCGATGCAACGATAGCATAAAAAATGGCGGCTATACCTTGCGATATGCCGCCACTTGAAGTGTTGATTCAGAAATCAAGTCTTCTGTTCGCAGACTCGCTCCCTGAGTTCCTTGCCTGCTTTGAAGTGCGGAACATATTTGGCCGGCACTTTTACTTTGTCACCGGTCTTGGGATTGCGCCCCTGACGTGGCGGTCGGTAATTCAGGCCAAAGCTGCCAAAACCGCGAATCTCGACGCGTCCGCCACGCGACAGCGTGGCGGACAAGGCATCCAGAATCACTTTAACGGCAAGCTCTGCATCCTTGGCCAGCAGTTGCGGATGCAACTCGGCCAGCTTGGCAATCAGATCAGAACGAATCATGTTGGGAACCTCAAACTTAAGCTTCGGGTTTGTTGCCGCTCATCTTGGCCTTCAATAATGCGCCCAGATTGGTGGTACCGGCATTGGCATTGCTTTCCGAGGAAAGCTTTTGCATTGCCGCGGTATCCTCAGTCTTGTTCAGAGCCTTGATCGACAGGTTGATGCCGCGATTCTTGCGATCCACGTTGATGATGACAGCTGTAACGCTATCGCCTTCTTTCAAGTGGGTGCGAATATCTTCAACACGATCTGCAGACACTTCGGATGCCTTCAGATAGGCCTCCACATCGCCCTCCAATGAAATCGTTGCACCCTTGGCATCCAAGGATTTCACTGTACCGGTGACCACAGCACCCTTTTCATGGCTGGAAGCAAAACCACCGAAAGGATCGCCTTCCATCTGCTTGATTCCCAGCGAGATGCGCTCACGCTCGACGTCGATCGCCAATACCACTGCCTCGACTTCGTCGCCCTTCTTGTAGCTGCGCACGGCTTCTTCGCCGGGCTGGCTCCAGGACAGGTCCGACAGATGCACCAGACCGTCGATGCCGCCATCCAGACCGATGAACACGCCAAAGTCGGTGATCGACTTGATCTGGCCCTTAACTTTATCGCCCTTCTTGTGGTTGATCTCGAAATCATCCCAGGGATTGGATTGGCATTGCTTCATGCCCAGTGAAATACGGCGGCGTGCTTCGTCGATTTCCAGGATCATCACTTCAACTTCATCGCCCAGGCTCACAACCTTGGAAGGATGTACGTTCTTGTTGGTCCAGTCCATTTCCGAAACGTGCACCAGACCTTCGATACCCTGCTCGATTTCAACAAACGCGCCGTAGTCGGTCAGGTTGGTCACCTTGCCGAACATGCGTGTACCTTGCGGGTAGCGGCGAGCCAGGCCATTCCAAGGATCATCGCCCATCTGCTTGATGCCCAGCGAAACGCGGTTCTTCTCCTGGTCGAACTTCAGAATCTTTGCTTCGATCTCGTCGCCAACGGTCAATACCTCAGACGGATGCTTGACGCGACGCCATGCCAGATCAGTGATGTGCAGCAGGCCGTCGATGCCGCCGAGATCAACGAATGCACCGTAGTCGGTGATGTTCTTGACCACGCCCTTGACGATCGCGCCTTCCTTGAGATTCTCCAGAATCGCTTCACGGTCGGCACCCACGCTGGCTTCCAGCACGGCGCGACGGGAAACCACCACGTTATTGCGCTTGCGGTCCAGCTTGATGACCTTCAATTCCATGGTCTTGTTTTCGTAAGGCGTCGTGTCCTTGACCGGACGAATATCCACCAGCGAACCCGGCAGGAATGCGCGGATACCATTGACCATCGCGGTCAGACCGCCCTTGACCTTGCCGCTGACATAACCTTCCACGATCTTGCCTTCTTCCATGGCGATTTCCAGCTCGTGCCATGCCGCCAGACGCTTGGCTTTTTCACGCGACAGCTTGGTTTCGCCATAGCCATTTTCCAGCGATTCAATCGCGACGGTGACAAAATCGCCCGCCTTGACTTCCAGTTCGCCTTTGGCGTCGAGGAATTCCTCGATCGCAATCAAACTTTCGGACTTCAGTCCGGCATTCACGACCACCATGTTGTGATCGACACGCACAACTTGTGCAGTAATCAATTCGCCTGCGCGCATTTCCTTGCGCGTCAAACTTTCTTCAAACATTGCTGCAAAACTATCGGGATCTTGTACAGCTGCTGCGGTTGCGGTTGCGTTCATCGGATACACCTAAAAAATATTATCTTCCCGAAAAAACAAATCGGATCAGAGGGTTAGTTAAAGTTCCCGCAGACGGAGAGTCTTACGGGGCCTGGTCTTTAAAGCTTCTTGCCGGGTAGTCTGCCAATACTTTCCGTGCCGCCTGCTCGATGTCCTGAACTGCTTCATCGATGCTTAGCGCCGTGGTATCCAGCAGACTTGCGCCCGGTGCCTGTTGCAACGGAGATGCGCTGCGCTGAGTATCTCTCTCGTCGCGCACACGTATATCCAGCAAAAGGGCGGCGATATTAGCATCGATTCCTTTTTCCATCAACTGCTTATAACGGCGGTCGGCACGCGCCTCGGCACTGGCAGTCAGAAATATCTTCAACGCCGCGTCCGGGAACACCACCGAACCCATGTCGCGGCCATCCGCGACCAGGCCGGGAGCCCTCCGGAACGCATGTTGCTTGTTCAAAAGCGCGGCGCGCACACTGGGCAAAGCCGCCACTTTGGAAGCCACAGCCGCACATTGCTCGCCGCGCAACTCATCGCCGACCAGAACGCCGTCCAAAAATATCTGATTGCCCTCGAATCGAATCTCCATGCGTTCGGCCAATTCCGCCAGGCCCGTTTCATCGGTCAGCGGGATCCGATCGCGCTGTGCCGCCAGCGCCAGCAAACGATACAACGCGCCGCTGTCCAGATAGTGATAGCCGAGCCTGGCCGCTACCAGCTGTGCCACCGTGCCCTTGCCGGATGCAGACGGCCCGTCGATCGCGATCACCGGCACAGCCTGCACCACATCATGCAACAGCGTGAAATAATTCGGGAAGGTCTTGGCGACACAGCGCGGATCGTTGATGCGCATGCCTTCCGCGCCAAAGGCGGCGAGCGAAAAGCACATTGCCATGCGGTGATCGTCGTAGGTATCGATGGCTGCATGCCGAATGTGTGCCGGGGGCGTGACACGGATGAAGTCCTCTCCCTCTTCCACCGTCGCCCCGACCTTGCGCAACTCGGTCGCCATCGCCGCGATGCGGTCGGTTTCCTTGACGCGCCAACTGGCAATATTGCGCAGCGTAGTCGTGCCCTCGGCGAACAGCGCGACTACCGCCAGCGTCATCGCCGCATCGGGGATGTGGTTGCAGTCCAGTTCGACCGCCTTGAGCCCCCCGGATTTCGGGGCACGCGCCTCCATCCAGTTCGCACCCTGTTCGATCTGCGCACCCATCAATGCCAGCGCATCGGCGAAACGCACATCGCCCTGTATGCTGCCGCTGCCGACCCCTTCGATGCGTAGCGGCCCGCCACCGATCGCGCCTGCGGCGAGGAAATACGAAGCCGACGAAGCATCGCCTTCCACATAGATCACGCCGGGCGAAACATAATGACTGCCTGCCGCCACGGTGAAGCTGCGCCAGCCGTCTTTTTGCACAACCACACCGAAGCGCGCCATCATCGCCAGCGTGATCTCGATATAAGGTTTCGAGATCAACTCGCCAACCACATCGACCGTGACCTGGCGATCCAGCAATGGCAATGCCATCAGCAAAGCGGTCAGGAATTGACTGGACACGTCGCCTCGCACGCTGACACGATCTATTCCGGTCGGTGTCGCCGGATGGATCTGCAGCGGCGGAAAACCTTCATTGTCCAGGCATTCGATGTCCGCGCCGAGTTCGCGCAATGCATCCACCAGATCGCCTATCGGCCGCTCGTGCATGCGCGGCGTGCCTGAAAGTTTGTAGTCGCCGCCGGACAACGCCAGCGCGGCGGTCAGCGGACGGAACGCGGTGCCTGCATTGCCCAGGAACAGTTCCGCCTGCTCGACCGGGAAATTCCCGCCACAGCCCTGCACACGGAACACATGAGACTCCAATTGCTCCACAACCACACCCAGCGTGCGCAAACCGTCCAGCATGCGCCCGGTGTCGTCCGACAACAGCACATCGCGTATCTCGGTCGTACCTTGCGCCAGGGCCGACAACAACAGAATGCGATTGGAAATGCTCTTCGAGCCGGGCAGCGTAACCGTGCCGCGCGCACTGAGCAGGGGAGGAAGGTCGATATAATTTTCGGGTGTCATTGCGATCGGACTGTGTAGCGATTCTGTGAGGGCGTGATGATACCGGAAAGCCGGGAGCGGCATGTAGGTTGGGTTGAGCGCAGCGGAACGCAACATCATTTGTAAAGGCTTAAGACAACACCGCCGAGCTACCCCCGATGAAGTTGTCTTTGGTCATTCATGCTTCGACATAGCCATTCGACTAAGCTGTCAAAAGGCTTTGCATAGCCATTCGGCTAAGTCACCAAAGAACGGTGACATAAGCCGCTGGTTAACGACAGCCAAGTCGCTGGTTATCACCACGAACGGCCTTTTATGATTCGCCCCGCTCTTTCACCTCAGTCCGCGCCCACCCCTTCACAAACGTAATCCGCAGTTCCTCGCCAACCACCACCTGTCCGACATCCGACACCACGCCGCCGCTTGCATCCTGCACGATGCTATAGCCGCGCGCCAGTACTTTGGTCGGATCGAGCAGGATCAAATGCTGCGCGGCATTGTCGACTTGCACCAAGCGATCTGCCTGCCCTGCGCGCATCGCCATAACCAAACGCTGCGCCAGATTGGCCTGCTTATCTTGAAGACGGGCGAAATCGCTGCTCGCGGCGCGCAGGCGCTGCACCAGCGATTGCCACTGCCAGTGTTGATGCTGATGTCGATAGGCAAAGGCGCGCTGCATGCGCTGTTGCAATTGGTTCAGTTGCTGGGTCTGGCGTTGCAACTGTTGCGCGGGGTGCACCAGGCGACGCTGCAGGTAGTCCATGGCCTGCATCGCGTTCTGCAGTCGGTTGCGCTGCGCGCGCTGCAGGTGCTGCGCCTGGTCTTGCAAACCCCTGAGCAGGGCAAAACGATCCGGGGCGACACGTTGTGCCGCTGCGGTGGGAGTCGGTGCGCGTTCGTCGGCGGCGAAATCGGCGATGGTGAAATCGGTCTCGTGTCCGACCCCACTAACGATGGGGATTTCACTGGCGGCAATCGCGCGCGCGACTACTTCTTCGTTGAACGCCCACAGGTCTTCGATGCTGCCGCCACCGCGGCACAGGATAAGCACATCGCATTCCGCGCGCCGGTTGGCTGCCGCGATGGCCTGCGCGATCTTTTCCGCGCTTCCCGTCCCTTGCACCGGTGTGGGATACAGCACCACCGGCACACTCGGTAGCCGCAGCCTCAACGTGGTCAGCACATCGCGCAACGCGGCGGCCTGCGGTGAGGTGATGATGCCGATGCGTTTGGGGAAAGTGGGCAAAGGGTGTTTGCGTTCGGCGGCGAACAAGCCCTGGCTTTCCAGCAATTGCTTCAGCCGTTCGAATCGTTCATACAGTATGCCCAACCCTGCCGGACGCATCTGCTCGACGGTCAACTGAAAGTCACCGCGCTGTTCATATAAAGTAGCGACTGCTAATACTTCGACCTGCTGTCCGTTGCTGATAGGCTCTTTCAACAACTGGTTTTTATGCCGGAACATCACGCAACGCACTTGCGCCTGATCGTCCTTCAGCGAAAAATAAAAATGACCGGAAGCAGCCTTCACCAAATTGGAAATTTCTCCGCGCACCCACAGCAAAGGAACGTTGCTTTCCAGCAACTGCTTGATTGCAAAGTTGAGTTCTGCAACGCGAAAAACGCGAGACTTTTCTTCAGAAAAAAAGTTTAAATCCATATTGACAACCCGAAATAATCCACACTTCAAGGAAACTTGCGGCTCTTCGCCACTTGACGCGACAGCAAAACCACAAACTTACGTTAACTCATTGTTTTTAATTGCAATTAATTAGTTACAAAAAATAGGCAAAGTAATAAAATCCCTTGTACCGCGCCAAGTTAAAGGGCTATTCCCGATAGTCATCCACAAAGTTATCCACAGGATTTGTGAGTAAACGGAAATACTCTTTT
>Ga0307375_10003923_pt1 | contig 14391 bp, 19 predicted proteins | sample TR1MG_FD_202531 | JGI IMG/M metagenome (GOLD analysis project Ga0307375, IMG submission 202531) | Soil microbial communities from Risofladan, Vaasa, Finland - TR-1 | ecosystem: Environmental > Terrestrial > Soil > Coastal area > Acid sulfate soil | place: Finland: Risofladan, Vaasa | collected...
TTCGATGACGTCCCCTTTCCGTGCGCACAGAGAGTCACTCTCATGTCAAACTCGATTGGGTACTATGCACTTGCCTAAACTACGCAATGATGGGACATCACGATCAATATTCGCTCTAGTGATCCTCATAGGTCTGTTGCAAACTTCTGGTTCGCTCGCGCTCTCTGCTGCCACATCCTCTGCCACTTCTTCGGCCTCTCTAGCTCCAACAGCTCCTAGCGTACCATCTGCACCCACAAATTCCGTCCCCTCTGCTCCTTCCGCGCCAGCAGTGCCTTCGGCATGTGTCCCCTGTAATCCTGGCAACTTTTCCGGTGCGTACTGCTGCGATCTGTCATTGTCTAGCCCATTTCGTCTTATTCAGACCCTTTTACGTATTAAAGTCGGCATTGCATCCTTCGAAACACATGCAGAGACTTGAAAACTGACATTGACGCTGTTCCCACTTTGAAAGGCGCTAATTGCACTGGTTGCTCATTGGGCTCATGTTCTTCTACTGATTTGTGTACTCCATGTGCGGTTGGTCATTCTGCGCCTGATTCTGGTACCGTCAAGTGTGGCAAGTGCGAGCCAGGCTACTTTGCTCCGTCGCTGGGAATGGCCCAATGTAATCCTTGTCCAGTGGGTGCATTTTGCCCTCAAGGTGCCGATGGTGCCGTTGAACCTTCTCTTTGTCCTCCTGGCTACCACTGTCCTTCTCGTATGTTGGGTGCTCCGGTAAGTTGTAGCGCTGGCTTCTACTGCGCGAATTGGGGCATGATTGCCCAATTGCAGTGTCCAGCTGGCTACTATTGCGCTCAAATTCGTGCCACAGTCCCGAGCATATGCCCCGATAACCACTTTTGTGTCGCTGGCACCATCAGTCCTGAAAGTTGTCCCCCCTTGTACAAGGCAAAGCAAGGTTCCATCAAATGCTCTGCAGCTCCTTCCTTCTTCATCATCATCATCGGCGCCATCATACTTGTGCTCTCCATAGTCTTTGGTATTTACTTCTTCCGATCCAGATGGATGGCTGATCCAGAACAGCGCATATCGACGCGAAGAACGAGGCCTCAACATGAACGAGCGCGGCTCATCACAGAGCTTCCTGACGATGAAGTAGTCTACAATGGCACGTAAACATGCCACACGTAACATTATCGCCATATTACGCCTTGAAAACCGAAAGGGAAACATGTACTTGTAATGGAATTCTCAACCTCTTCACACAGTTATGTGCCTCCCCAAGTGTACTTGTCTGCCATTCCTCCTACTTTCCAGCAGAAAATGTATGATTAACGCACTCACAGTCCAGTCTACAGCGTCATCGACGTGGGATCAGATGGGGAGAAAAGAGGCGGCTGGGAGTCATTCAACTCTCGACCTCTCCTGTGATCTCCGACTCGTCTTGTAGTGTGCTTTGGGCTTCTGGACATAGCATGGCAGCTACACCGGAAGAGGGCGTCCCGGAAATCACCATCGACGGCTCAACAACCGAGCAGAAGCAGGCGCCAAGCGAGCAGCCTCAAGGCGAAGCTTCTGTTCCCGTTCAGGTTGGACGACGACGCCAGAAGGTACCTCTCGCGCCAGGACACACTCTTGCGCATTGGAATGCCCTCGTCATGTCCCGAAAGAGGAACACTCCGAACGTCAAGATCACACCGAAGGACCTCGCCCTCCACAAGAGCCAATCCGACGCTTGGGTGAGCTTGAATGGTAAAGTCTTCGACGTCTCCAAGTATATGGACTATCACCCTGGAGGCATGTACCCATTAGAGGAGAGGTTGTTCTCAATAGACTCCAAGAAATTGCTAACCTTTCGAATCGACTTTCTAGGTGTTGGCAAGCTAATGCAGGTTGCTGGTAGTGATGCCACCTCCACCTTTTACAAGTACCATTCATGGGTAAACTACGAATCATTGTTGGCGGCGGATTGCGTTGGCTACTTGGTGCCAGATGTGGAAGAAGAGTGAGTCCACACCATAGACGCTCGCGTTCCAGCCTCTGCAGTCTCTCTATCAAAATGTAACATATCTGTACTTTTTCAATTGAAACGAGTGATTTCGAATCGATGACCCCTTCACAGCCAACCTGCAGGTCCAGAAAGCTACCGGGGCGCTCTTGGAGGAGATGACTCAACGGGTCAGAAGGGATCCCGCTCGGGGGCTCTGGGACAGAATTTCGGTTGTCACATTGCTACATTGTACAATTGCACATGTATGTACAGCACTTAGACCAGTGGAGCATGCAGAAGCCAGCTTGGCTGGCTCCCAGCTTTCGGCTTTGAATGCGACGCTAACGCCGTACAATCATGCTGCCTTAGTCCATGTGATCTCTATTTCTAGGCGGAACTGCGAATTCAGAGGCGCGCACCTCGTCTGCGATGTGAGGAGGCAGGGAGGCAGGGTCGAGCGGTTCAGCCCTCGAATCGTCCTTGTTTCCATTTTCCGTCAAGGATGCATCTGAAGATCTGTCCAACTTCGTCAAGGCACTCCTGATGCTTGACGATGCCGCAAAGTGGTCCATGATGACAGCGTCGGTCATGACATGCATGCCAGCCTTATAGTCGAGCAACACCTTGCAGCTGTTGTCGAGGAACGTTGGAGTCTCCACTTTACTAATGTGTCGGGATTCATATTTGATGAAGGTGAATTGCTCGTATGGGGTCGTCAACCAGTTGGCAAGTTGAGGGAAGAGGAGATTCAAGTGGACGAGCCATCGGTACTTCCACCGAGGAACTGCGACAGTGATGCTCTTGTCACTGATAATGAGCCATGATGCGAATGCCGTATAGCTGCAGAGAAGGAGAACATATGTGACGATGATCGAGAGGAAGATGAAGAGGATGAGCGGGGGTAGGAAGACGAAGACCACTGTAACCACCAATCACAACACCATTGGGAACATAGAGGGATTTCATAACAAAGGTTAGAAGGAGAATTGAGAGGAATAGGCAGAGAGGAGAAAGAGGACCAGAAGGGAGTGCGGAACGCTGGTTGGACGGTTGACAAACTCGCAGATCGCTGTACGACCATGGAATGCAGTTAATGGCACAAACGAAGCAAGCGTACCAGAACAGATCATAAACAGAATGAATGCGAGCAGCAATTTGACGTGGAAGCGAATGAGAAGTACGCGAGAAGCGTATGTCATCTTTTCGTCGTTGCCAAAGTTAGACCATTGTAGCCGTAGCGGTTGTGGCAGCTCTGGACCCGCCTCACTCTCAACACTCTGAAATCCATCAGCGGTGGAGGCTGGGAACACTCTGGCGATCAAGGTGTCCACGAAGGTTTGACCGCGGCCAGGTACTGCGTTCATCAGCAGAAATGTCCATTCTAACGTCGCCATGACGAGTATGCCAACTCTAAATCGTTTCAATGCCTATAATTGAATCGTTTTCCGGGAGATGGACCGATCTCATGCCAGGGACAGACAGCAGTGATGGGCGCAACAGAGTGTTGCAAACTTCTGGGCTGCGAAATTTCCCTCACACTTTCCGAATTCAGTATTGTCGCATGACAGCCTTTGAATTCCATCACAACCACTTCTTCATCTGTGCAATAGCCCCTTCAGGTCAACGCAAGGGTATCGGAACCGTTCACATCTCGAGGACAGCGAGAAATCGGTTGTGAAGCCTCAAACTTCCGCATGCCCCTCTGAAGGCCCCATAAGCATTTCTAGAGCTTTAATGTCTTGAATTGAGTAGAAGATCACATAGTATATACATTTAGCATGGCTTCATACAATACCAGTTCGAAAGAGGGCACACAGAACGTCATGTTGTTGCGAACTTGAAGATTGATCTCTATCAGCAGTGCGCCATCTTACCTCTTGCCTACAGTAGGCTTGGCCTGTTTTGCAGGAGTAACTCCCATTCCGAATCGGGAAATGAAGTTGAAAGCGACAATGGTGGCGCCAATAATCATGAATCCAGTCCAGGGCTGTTGCAAGTACCACGGCAAGGCGGGTGCGGAGGTAGGGAGGCCAAAATCCTCATCTTGGAGATCGAAAGTCTGATCCTCGTCGTCTGACATGGCGTGTGTCCTCTCCAAGAGCAGAGCGGAATGCAGGAAGGGAATACGACACTCGGAGGCTGAGATGCGCACGGGCAATCGATCGAGTGCAAATTGGGCACACATCCCTCCAACACACAGTCGCTTCGTATTTGTGGTTAGCTTGTAGTTATATTTGAGGGTATGGATTACAATGTCAGGAGCGGTTTGCAAGGGTGGATCAAGGATGGGATCAGTCCAGCGTGACGCCCTTGGCGTTCAGTTCATCGGTGACTCTTTCCAAGTACGTTTCGTCAGGGTATCCAAAGTTGGTCGATCCTCCAGTTTGGCTCGTTTTGTGATGGATGCCATTCCAAATGACGCAATCAGATTGGCCTGTGGTGACGGAAGTTCCGATGGTGAACACGAGTTGACGTTGGAAGGCGAGTTCGAGTAGCTTGAGGACCTTTCTACCTTCAGGACAATCCGGCAAGTATGCAGTGCGTGAAGTGCCATAGTAGACACTTCCAGGAGAGGGGTGATGGGCCTCTTGGATGCCGTCATTGAAGTTGTAGTTGATGGTGATGCATCCATACTTCTCGTATCCATGCAGTCCTTCGCTGCTTGTTGAAGACTTCATAGTGCCCTTTGGCTGTGTACCGGTTCTAATGCCGTAGATAGTCTGACAGACGGGACAAGAGACGAATCCAGGTTTGTAGCTCGCGGCGATGCAATTCTCGTGGAAGTAGTGGGTGCCACACTTCGACAGGTGAACAACAGGGCGGGAATCGGTAAATTCGTCGTAGCAAATCACGCATTTCGAGTCTTTGAAAGCCTCAGCGTCCTTCGAGGTCGAAATCACCTTCCAATTCGTCGCCTTCTTGCATTTCGCCGTCAACTCAGGATCTACTTCAAAGGCATGCTCCACGTCACCTCCCTTCTTCTTCTTGTTGTTGGCGTTGGTCGAAGGAAGGGACGATGACGAAGAGGACGAGTCATCGCGAGGCAACACCGGGGAGGCGCTCGTGCTCTTCAACGGCGGCGTTCTGCGGATTTGTGTGTCCATTTCAGCATTTGTAGATTTCATTGTCATTGTATCCAGAGTAACTTGATAGCCACCAAGGCCAGGGATCTGGAGAGAGAAGACGACGCTCCTCTTCGAAAGTCCTTCCACCATCTTGGGCAACGCTCCTGGGAACTTCGTCCATTGCTTAGTCTTTGGATCCATGTAATCCCAAACAGGGGCGGCATCTGTTGCTTCAGGGTGTGGGCCACCAGAGGTCAGATCGATCTCCACGAGCGAAGACGAGCTCGCTTGGGTCGCAGGAGCAGGTTTCTTGGCGGCTGGGGCACTAGAATAGGTAGATTCTTCATCATCTCTAGCACTATCAATCGTAACAACCGCAACAACAGCCTTATGTTTGGATTTGGATGACTTCTTCGTAGAGGGGGCTGAATCCAATCTGCGCACGGCTCTCTTGAATTTTGTGTACGTATTTCGCTGTTGATGCCCCTTTTTGCCACTATACGAGAATGTCACTGAATATCCACTGGACAGAGAGTCACAAAGGGGAGTTTTCGGATTCGTCAGTCACATCAGCAACACGGTGCTCAAAGGAGATATTCAAGCAAGACAAGACGTAAATAGCAAGAGATCATCGTAAGAGAGAAAGGGTGCGTACCCATTGCAGACGAGTTGAGAAGCAGATCCGGCTTGGTAAGCTTGTTCGAGGAGGGCGGCGTCTTGGTCGCCGTAGTCCTTCCAGCCATCATCGTCTTCCCATTGCCAAACTGAGCTCATCCTTCTTCTCAACATGTACACAAATGAAGCACGAAAACGGGAAGAGGAAGTGGCAGGCGAGCCACCTCACGAGGGAGTGAGGGCTGCAGGGCAGCGTTGCCGCCAACCAGCAGGCCCATTTCTCTCCTCTCTCTCTCTTTCTGATGACACCGCCGGCGCACCCAGCGCTCACTCCTCTCTTTTTCTTGGAACCGATGCGGATAGACCTCTGAGCCGCCTTCTACGCATCTCCTCCCCTTTGGCCTTCGACTCTGACCTATTCTTGCTGGCCATGAGCTCCGGTAAGGCAGATGGACACGCTGCATTCGACTTCCTCTCCAACATCCCGTTTAGCGCTCAAGATGCCCCCAATCGCTCTACCAAAAAGCTCAAATCATCTCAACCGCGCACTTTAGCATCTTCCAAGCAAGGTTCCGCTCCAAAAGGGTCCAAGTCTACGACAAACGAGCCCGTTGAGGCGAAGAAAGGAAACTCTAGGTCTACTACCGTCACAAGTGACGACTCTCCTTCGAAACAGGCGAACACTGCTTCTGAAAGGCTGCATGAATCTTTGACTACTCCAATGAAGACCAAGTCTACTCACCACTCCAAGCACGGCCATAGCGAACATCGAGATCACCGGTACGCTCTTCATCACCCCATTTCCGACTTGAAATCCCCATTTTCCGGTATTAGCTTAACTAATCTTATGCTTCTCATGTCTTCTTCATCGATGTAGCTCTGAACACGCTTCGAAAGGGCGCGACAATGCAGCCCTTGATTTCCTGTCTGGTATCTCTCTTGGTGGTTCTTCGACTGGTGATGTCTCTGATCGAGTGTCTCGAGAGTTTGATCGAAGCCACCTGCTGCATCAGGCATCGAAAGGAGGTAGTACAACCAAGCTGGAGACAACGCCTTCCAAGTCTATCCCCATCACCCCTCGTTCCGGCGCCGTAAGCCGGCATGTGACTGCATCCTATCACAGTGACTCTACACTGGAGGAAAACGACACGCCTACGACTCCAGATGATGACTCAACGATCCACGAGGCCGGAAATCTTCACTTTGGTGTTTCCGACGACTATCAGTCTCAAGTTGCGATTCTTCCTTCTACTGTGCTCACAAGCAAGGCGTTTGTAACAGCTTCGAAGAAGGTGGTCAAGTCTATGGCGTCTGGACAGCGTACGCTCTTTGCATTCCCGTCGACAACGAATCAGGGCAAAATGGGTCCTCACCACCTCGCTAATATATCAATACCATACCATCATCACCATTATGCACAACAACACCATCGGCATTCTCAACCACAGCATCAAACCCAAAGCCAACATCATCACCATCATCAACATCATCATGATCAAGGCTCTCACACAAGTCACACTTCCTTTGCAACTTCAATTTCTGCCATGGCCTCCTCACAGGCACCCTCACACGCGTCCTCTCAGGCATCATCCTCTCAGAAGCGTGCGTATGGAGCAGTCATCATCTCCTCCATCCTCTGTTACGATAAGGATCCCAGCTCTGGTTCGAATGCCGCTCATGGACTTGGCTCGAGTCATCACTATCACGCTTCTGGGAACCTACTTGGGGTAGGAGGCTCCTCGCCCACCGGATCGGACGTTTTAGATGACGAGCAGATTCTCGGCGATCCCTCTTCCTCCTCTCGGCACGCACGCGCCGCGCTCAGACATGGCATCAAGGTGCTACAGTTCAAGAAGAAGGCAAACTCCATCTCATACCAACGTTACCTCGCACCGAGCGTCAAAAGCGCGGAGTTGAATCGCCAAATCATCGCCAAGCTTCCCACGTTCTTCCTACCTCGCTCAATCCTCAGCTCTTCTGATATGTTCCACTCCGCCGATGACTCTCCCATAGTGGAGTCCGCGTCACCATCTGGCACGCCAAGAACGCCTGGAAGGACCAAATCGTCACGAGAAGGATTCGCGTTCCCGGAGTCCCCTCGCTCCCCATCTCGCCCTACTGCTCCTGCTTCCATTCGGACCAGCACCTCTTATAATGCCAACAACGGCCACTCCTCGACTCTATCCACCTCATTGGAACACGGCAACAACGCCCATTCGAAAACGGTTGAATCTGGAAAATCTGCCTCCCGCAACAAGTCCTCATCCGGAGAAATCGAACCTCCTCCATACCAACAAGACAGCCACTGGAAGAAATCCAAGTCTCATCGATCAAAGCACACTGGAGACGTGGAACCGATGGACGCCAATGTTGTGCCCACCACTAAGGCACGCTCGCAATCCATGAGTGCCACATCAACTGATGATCTATCTCTCTTCCAACCTCAACTATTTCCAGATCTCACGGCCGTATCAACGTCCTCGATCAGTGCCGATGCCCTGCCTCAATCTCCCGCCTCTCCCACTCACTCTTCCGCTACTCCTCCCTCTGTCATTCATGCCTTGGATCCCTATCAACGTTGTTTACAATCATACGACCCTGGTTTCCTGGATCACGATATAGAGAAGTCAGGCAAGTACTTGGTGAAGTCTCATTTGCCGGGCTACACAAGCTCCATTCTTCCTCTCAAACCTGCCAAACTTGTTCGTCAAGAGGAAAACGAGGCCTTTGCTAATCGCCATACTTGGCTGACCACGGATTTGAAGCTCTCGAAGTTGAGGAGTGTAAAGCGAAAGTTGGAGCAGGTTGCCATCTCCCAAAGCATCGACATCGCGTGTACTGCCTTCTCTTATGTGTACTTTGAAAAGCTTATCCTGCGCAATGTCGTATACAACAGCAACGCTCGATTGCTCGGTGCGATATGTCTGCTACTGGCGTCCAAGTACTACGGTGTGAAAACCCCTTCCTTCGCCCCATTGGTGAAGGAGCTGGCCTATCGATTGAAAATATCACCGAAAGACATCGTCTCCAATGAATTCTTTGTGTTCAGAAAGCTCAAGTTTGCACTCTTTGTTGAGGACGACGAGGTGTTGGCTCACTTCTGGAAACTGCGCTCTTCTCCAACTTATCTCGACAAGGAGTTCCAAGTCAGCAACAAAGAACGCAAAAGGATCCTGAAAAAGCAGCAGCAGGCAGCAGCAGCGGCAGCAGCGGCTTCAGGGTCAGCCATCGCACCCTAACAAGTCCCCAAACCACCAATCCATAATTCCATATTTCCACCACCGTCTGTATTCTAGACACATGTCAATCCAATGTACTTCCGTCTCCTTATGTAGATTACATGCCTTACGTTGAGGTTGAGTAGCCGATACATTGTAGTCGTCAATTGAGTGCGTGAAGGCTACAGAGGCACTCTCCCACAGCGCACACCCCTCGCATTCAGAGCCTGCTTGCCATTGACTCCCTCCACATACCTTGCCTTTCGATCTTCCCTTGTTCCTTCAATACTCCAAGAAGTCATCTGTTCACATCTTCTCCTGATCTCTAATCATCTGTCGCATGGCTTCAACGACCGCAACTGCTCATTCCGTCTCCTCGCCAGAGGGGGACACTTCGCACGCCGATTTCGATCCAACCACCGACTTAAGCAATACTGAACAGGATCTATTCAATCAACTACAAGAACTAGCACTTGAATACACTCAAGACGAGCGCGAAAGAGCTTGGCTATGTACGTAGGAGGAGACGGGTTGAGGCCAACATCGGAACCGACACCGCCCGGCCGTTCTTTGCTGTACATCATCCTTTGATACTAACATTGGAATAATCCTAACACTTGCACTGTAGCGGATATGTCTATTCTGAGATATCTCCGAGCGAGGGATTGGAAGCTAGAGAAGGCGGAAAAGATGATCAAGGCGTCCCTCGATTGGAGGCGAGAGTGGCAAGTCGAGGATATTCAAAGAGAAGATGTGATTCTCACTATTGTACGTGATTCAAGCACAATCAGAACATTCAGTCGCCTGATTCAGTCACCTAGCTCCCGTACTGCAGATCCTCTTGCAACTTGGAATTCGAGCTTGTTTTGTTCCATGCTGCTTGCCTTACAAAGTGACACATGCCTACTGACACAATTAGCATTCGAATGATGGATATAGGAACTGAAGAGTCTCTATCGAAACGGGGTGGACAAACATGGTCGACCCGTCATGTTCATCAAACCCTCCTACAACGGTAATTCGGTCGAATATCGATTGAAGTCTCTGATTTACTCACTTGAGGAAGCTGTAGAGTCAATGAATGTCGCCCGAGGCGTGGAAAAGATGTGTCTAATTGCGGACTTTGACACTGAGTCTAAGTTGGAGAAGAAGTCTCCTGATGGCTCCACAGTAGCTAAGAACTTCTTGAACTTCCTCCAAAACCATTATCCTGAGAGGTTAGGTATCTGCTTCGCGCTCAACCCTCCTTGGTACATCCGTCTGCTCTACACGTTGGTGAGCCCCTTTATGGACTCTGTGACTAAGAAAAAGATCCATTTCCTCAACGGAGACGCAGAGTATCTCAAGAAGAGTTTATTGCTGCATATTGAAGAGGATCAGCTGGAACAGTGCTATGGAGGAGCGAGGGAAGTTGGACCCGAGCCGGACATCCGTCACGAGAGGATGCGTCGCAATGCTCTTAGCTCTCCAGATCCATCTTCGTCATCGACAACCGCTGAAGAACAATCCGAGCAGAAGCAACAGAAGCGACGAAGGCGAAAGGATAAGGAGGAATTGATCCACAACGTGGCAATTGAAGAGGAGTTGGACATTTCGTTCAGTCGGGAGCCTACAGACAAGTCCACCATTCCTGCCCCTGAAGACCTGCCAAATGATGAAGAAGATCTTCAGGATGATATTGTACAATAGAATGAACAAGAATAGTGAAAGTGACCACCGAACATTGTTGAGTTGAGCTGAGACTGGGTCGATTCGATCAGCGGCTTGTTCCATGGAAGGAGAGTCAGATTGAAGTCTTCCGATTTCACATTGCAAATAGGAGGTATTATTCTGTACATGGGATGCCAGGAGGGAGGAGAGAGGGGAGGAAGCCTCAGTAGTACGGAGCGAGGTGACCAAAGCTTGCGTCCTTCCGAATCCTGGGGGAAGGGGGCGCGAGTTGATGAAAGGTGGTGGGATGGTTGCGATTTCAAACGCAGTTGTTGATGGGATGGTGATGATGATGAGAGGATGGGTAGAGAATGAGGAGGTACGATAGAGAGCGCACCAGCGTGGAGGTTGTTCGTTTCGCTCGAAGTCCGTCTACTTGACGAGGAGGTAGATGATGGCCGCGCCTACGCCTAGAATGATGCAGCATAGGCACATGTCGCAGAAGAACTGCTTGGGTCCTCTTACCTTCTTGAGTACTCGCTTTAGGGAGGCGTTGACGGTGGAGAGCCGCTCCTCGACCTTCTCCATCGAATCGTCCACCTTGTTGACGAGCTCCTCCTGCGCCTTCAACTCTTCGTTCATTGCCTCTGCGATGGAGCGCACACTCTTGAGGGCTTCCAAAATCTCGTCCAAGTCCTGGTCCAGCTCCTGGTCGCCCTGGATGAGCGCCTGGAACTGCGGGTCGTCAATGTCCGGAATGCCACCATGCACCGTAGGCTCCGCCTCGTCCTCCTGAAACAGTCCCGCTTGCTCCACGTCGTCACCAAAACGCTCCAACTTCTCCAACTCCTTCATGTGCTGCTGCGCGTACTGCACGACCTCGGCCTCCAACTTGACCGCCTCGGCGTCCTCCTCCGAGGGCTCCTTCTGATTGTCCAACTTCTTCTGCTTCTTGCGCTGCATCTTGCCTAACTCATCAATATCCGCACGAATATCCTTAAATCGCAAACGAATGTCATTACTCTGCTTTGCAGCCAAGGCATCGGACTCACCATTGGCGTTCGTGATGTTTCGCTCGTGAATCATCTACATACGCACAAGATCGCAAAACAGATAGATGGCCGAAAAAGACACCCGATTGCAATTCACAGATGGTGACAGAAACAGAGACGAAGCACGTTAGCAACGATTCGATCAGAAGATACTTTGCACACGATCCAGCACCCTTGAATGAGCACGACACCCCGGATCGCTGATCGAATTCATATGTAAGGATGAAGGAGGATGATGGAGATGAAAGAGATGAGGAGGAGAAGCCACGTAGCGACTAGTTGACCGGATCTTGTGTACTTCACCGAAAATGCCTCCACCACGCCTTAGAGTACCGATGTACAGAACGAATATACGTGAAAATGATGCTCATAGATGGATTATAGGGTAGTGCACGTACTTGTTTGGTGTCTCTAACGTCTGAAGCGATCTTCTTGCGAAGGCGAGTGAAGTCGTCCATGTTTGCCTCCGCCTCCTCTTCCTCCTTCTTCTTTCGCGCTGATGCACATTGTTCATGGATGTAATAGAGCTTCTTCAGAAAAATATCAGTCCTGTAGTTGGATGCCATGTCGTCTGTGAACGCAAGCCGGCGTCCCTTAAATGGCGTCAAAAACAACGCGGGAATACTGCCTTCAGTGGCTCTTTGCGCCGAGCACACTCACCAGAACGTGTCAAACAGATAGGGTAAAATCCAACTCGTTGCTGAACGACAACGCGATGGGCAGCCGTGGGACGCAAGAGGCCAAGTGCTTCTTCGCACTAAAACTGGGAAATCGATGCCGGCGAACACGGTCAAATGTGGGACGAGCTTGCTCGCCGTCCATCCATATTCAGTCGGGCTGGTCACATATAGGGCAATTCAACTCCGGCCCGGCATCGTCTCCAGGCCATGCTCCGCTGTATCTCCTGGCAAATTCAAAGCAAGATTGCATTTCAAGTTGTGTCCAACGGAGACTGGCAGAGCAGCGGGATGGAGTATCTTTCCGACCACGAACGGTTGCCGTCAGTCGTACCGGCAGCTGGCTTGCATTCGCACCCTTGATTCACACTCATTCACCCACTGTTCAATCTCCAACACGAAAAGCCACCCATACGGACCCATTCTGGACCATGGCTTCGAGCGGTACGGTGCCACGAGTTTGGCCTCTCTTTGCATCGCCTGTTTCTCGCCTCCTATGCTGACCGTTTCCTCATATGATCCATTCTCGTTGATGATTTGCAGCAATCAAGATTAGCGGCCATATTGAAGCGGAAATCTTCCAACACGAAGGCGTGGATAGGATTCGATTGGATGGTGAGACGCTGACCGTGTACGAGTATCGTGCATCTCCTGGTGCACCCCCAATTCTAGTAGTACCCTATGGTAAGTTATTCTTCTCCGTTGGAACCCCGACTATTGGAGCTGACATGGCCCATGGGGAGGATGTGTCCGTTGGCGCAGTCTCTTCATCGTCTCCCGCCGAACCTACAGCTCAACAACAGAAACCGCAGCTGGATCTTGATACCTTGTTGAAAGAGCATGCCGCCACGATGGTTACATGTCACGAGGCACTGAAGAAGCAGGTGAAAGCGTCCATTCAGCAGGAACGCGCTTTGACAATGGAACGTTTGGACAAACTCGAATCGCTACTCCTTGAATCTATCAACACGACGTTTTCGTTTGCCCAACAGCAACATCAACTACAGCAGAGCAGGCACGCACCCACCCCATCTTCAACAACACCCTCAGCGTCCTCTCCAGTCCAGCGCACCAAGACGACTCTCTCACGGCAGATTTCAACCGTCTTCCGCACCTCTCCGGCTCCCGGCGACGATTGGGAGATGACCCCTGAGCAGCTGAATCTTTACCAATCGGTTTTCGAAAGCGCAGACGCTGACAACGTCGGCAGTCTGGACGGAACCAAAGTCGCTGAGATCCTTTCCAAATCGGAACTCCCTAAACCCGTTCTTGCCAAAATTTGGGCGCTGGCTGCCCTGAATCATGCAAACCGACTCAATGTGGCGGAATTCTGTATTGCAATGCACCTAACGATGAAATGCCGATCAGGGTCGCAACTCCCGGACACCCTGCCATCTGCCCTCAAACCTTCTCAGTTCTGAGTACGTTATGTAAATGTACAGCATCATATACAACGAAATGCATGACATCCGCCCATCTGGGAGCCACACAGCACAGGTAGCGAACAGGTCGAATGGAGAGAGAGCCAAGAGCTGGCTGGCTACCAGTTTCCCCCCCCCGGGATCGACCTTCTTCTCTCGAGTGGCGCAACTATACACATGCTATAATATCGTATTTACATAACAGAACAGGCTTCATGCCTCTTCATGAATACATGCCCGATGGAGGCTTCGATGAGTGCACTTCGCGTGATTCGCCCTCCTCCTCGGTTTCCGTAGTGGAATCTTCCATTCTGACTCTGCCATTGATCAAATCCTGAATCCAAGAGATAGACACATTCCGTTGAGGGACATTTCCTTTGGGAAGTCTGCCAATGCGCTCCAAACGCTTCTCCTCGTAGGCTGGATCGATGGTTGGCAACTCGAAGCGACACAAAGGGCAAGTGTTGTGCAATTCCAGCCAGGGAAGGATGCAATCGCTGTGAAATGTATGTTTACAAGGCATTTTGGTACCTTCTTCATCTAATGAGAAGGTACAATAGCAAACAGGGCAAGGATCGGCATATCGCTCTATTTCCGCCGTGAAAGGTCAGTAAGGACGGGTCCACTTGCCACAAGAGATGGATCTCACTTGAAAAGACGTACTAATGTCTCGGGAATCGAACACAATCACGTCCAGCTCTTGAATGGCCAACTTGGAAGCAGGTGGTTGTTTCCGATCTCTGGAGCAAACACAACGACC
>Ga0307375_10003926_pt1 | contig 14389 bp, 12 predicted proteins | sample TR1MG_FD_202531 | JGI IMG/M metagenome (GOLD analysis project Ga0307375, IMG submission 202531) | Soil microbial communities from Risofladan, Vaasa, Finland - TR-1 | ecosystem: Environmental > Terrestrial > Soil > Coastal area > Acid sulfate soil | place: Finland: Risofladan, Vaasa | collected...
TCACACACACCTGCATTTACGGCGGAGTCGCTCGCGGTTCGCAGGTTCGTCTACTCTCACGGGGCGTCGATGTGCTCGTCGCGACACCGGGACGACTCCTCGACCTTCACAGCACCGGCGACGTCCACCTCGACGCGGTGGAGACCGTCGTTCTCGACGAAGCGGACAGGATGCTCGACATGGGATTTATCCGCGACATTCGCAAGATCATCGCGTTTCTTCCGGCCGATCGCCAGACCGTGCTCTTCTCGGCTACAATGCCGGAGGCCATCGGAGAACTTGCCCGTTCGATCCAGCGCAACCCGGTCCGCGTGAGCGTAGCTCCGGAAAAGACAACGGCGGACAACGTGGCTCAGAGCGTCATGTTTGTGGAAAAGAACGACAAGCGGGCGCTTCTTTCCACGCTGCTCGGACGATCTCCGGTATCGCGCGCGTTGGTATTTACGCGAACGAAACATGGCGCAGATCGTCTGGCCCGTAGTCTGTCGAGCAACGGAATCAGCGCGGACGCAATCCACGCGAACAAAAGTCAAAATGAGCGCACGCGTACCCTCGAAAGCTTCCGGCGCGGATCGGTGAAGGTACTTGTCGCAACGGACCTTGCCTCGCGCGGAATCGACGTCGATGGAATATCGCACGTGTTCAATTATGAACTTCCCAACGAAGCCGAGACTTACGTCCACCGAATTGGCCGGACAGCGCGCGCGGGGGCGTCCGGTAAAGCGGTTTCGCTTTGTGCGCCTGAGGAACGGTCGCTGCTGCGCGCCATCGAAAAGCTGCTTGGCGGACGGATTCCGGTCGAGAGCGGAAATCGCGAACGCGTCTACGCGGGAGCCCGGTAGAGCCGACCACGCCGGTTTTCAGCGGGCGGAGAGGGCAAAACATGAGCATACGTCTGGTGGTTTTCCTGGGAAACCCCGGAACCGAATACCGTAGCACCCGGCACAACGCAGGATGGATGCTCCTCGGGCGTCTTCCCGGCGTTGATTCAGTTGCCTGGCAGAAAAAATTCAAGGGGACGATTGGTGAGCTCTCCGTCCCAACCGAATCCGGGGCGCGCAAAATTCTGCTGTTGCGTCCGGAAACCTACATGAACCTCAGCGGTGAGTCGGTGCAGCCGGCGCTCGCTTACTACAAAATCGATCCGCGGGAAACAGTCGTGGTTCACGACGAGATTGAGCTGCCGTTTGGAATGGTTTCCATCCGGCTCGGCGGCGGTTTGGGGGGACACAACGGACTGCGCTCGATCGCGGCTCTGTTGGGCACAAATGACTTCGGCCGGCTTCGCATAGGAGTCGGCAGGCCCGAGCATGGGAGCGTCTCGTCCTACGTGCTTGGCAGGTTCGCGCCGGATGAAGAACCGCAACTCGATCGCCTTTTCGCCGGTTCGGCGGACATCCTGCTCGAAGTATTTCGCGGAGCGTCGGTACCGGCCCGGGCTCGCACTTCTCAGCTTCTCTGAGTCTCTAAACCTTCTGCCATACGTCCAGAATCTTCTCAATTCTCCGATCAGAGTCCGGATCCACGATGACTTCGGACTTATGACCCGCGTACCACTCTGCCGACCATCTCATACCGAGACTGAATGTTACCGTCGGATGGAAAGCGGGAACGAAGCGCCGGATCTTGCTGTTATCGAAGATCACCGTGTAGGCTTTGTCGCCGAGAATCTCGGCCCCACGTGCGGGATCGTGAATCGCGATGAAGTCGCTGGGGATGTGGACGATCTTCGGCACAACGCCAAGCGCGCGCCCGATGGTACGATGAATCTCGTCCCAGCTCAACGCCTCGTCAGAAGTGATGTGGAATATCTCGCCGACCGCCGCAGGGTTTCCGAGAAGCCCGTTGAATCCCACTGCGAAATCGCGAGTGTGAGTCAGCGTCCAGAGCGACTGCCCGTCGCCGTGAACGATCACCGGTTTTCCAGCCAACATTCGCGCCGGCACGGTAAAATCCCGTCCACCAAAGGGCGTGGGAAACCAGCCGACGCCGTAGGTGTGCGACGGCCGTACAATCGTCATGGGAAAGGCGTGCTCGCGATAACTGTTCACCAGGAACTCCTCGCACGCGGCTTTTTTTCGTGAGTACTCCCAGTAGGGGTTGTGCAGAACGGTTCCCTCGTTCATCACCTGGTGCGTGACCGGTTTCTTGTAGGCCGAGGCGGAGCTGATGAAGATGTATTGCGCGGTTCTCTGTGAGAAGAGCCTGATGTCCGTCTCAATGTGGGCCGGCTCGTAAACCACCCAATCGACTACGGTGTCGAAGGTGAGGTCCCCCAGTGCCTTTTCGACCTCGGCCGGCTGCCGAATGTCGGCCGTGATCGTCCTGACCCCGTCCGGGACACGCGACCGATTCGTGCCGCGGTTCAGGTGGTATACTTCGATACCGCTCTTCTGTGCCTCCAGGGTACAATCGAGCGAGATATTTCCCGTGCCGCCGATGAACAGTACTCTCATCTTTTTCCTCCTCGTTAGGAACTGAGCAGCGTCCTGCCGCGAAGAGAGCGCGCAATGGTAAGCCTGTCCGCGTACTCCAGGTCTCCCCCCACCGGCAGACCTAATGCAAGACGCGAGGTGCGCACTTCGGATCCCTCGAACAGCTTTACGAGGTAGAGCGCAGTTGTGTCACCTTCCACCGTAGGATTCGTCGCAAGGATAATCTCTTTAACGCCGCCCTCTTTAACCCGGGCCCCGAGCCGGGAAATGGTGAGGTCTTTGGGTCCGACCCCCTCGATCGGCGATATGACACCCATGAGCACATGGTAGAGCCCGCGGTACTCGCGGGTCGCTTCGAGCACAGCGACATCCTGCGGCTGTTCCACCACGCAGATCGTTGTTCGGTCGCGGGCCGAATCAGCACAAACGTCGCACGGATCGGCTTCGGTGTAATTCCCGCACACCGTGCAGGGGTGGATCCGTTCTCGCACTTCGGTCAGCGAGGCCGCCAGACCCCGCGTGAAACTCGGATCGGTGCGAAGCAGATGGTAGGCAATTCTGGTTGCGCTTTTCTTCCCGATCCCCGGAAGACGGGATAACTGTCCAATTAGCTGATCGAGAGCGTTCACGCTACATTCCCATGAAACCCGGCGGAATGTTGATCCCGCCGGTCGCCGCAGAGAGCTCATCGCGCATCTTCTCTTTCACTTTGAACAGAGCATCGGTGAAAGCCGCCAGCATCAGATCCTGCAGCATCTCGATGTCCGCCGGATCGACCGCTTCCGGTGAGATGTGCACCGAGAGCACCTGCATTTCGCCGGTCATCTCGACTTTGACCATATCGCCGCCTGCCGTGCCTACCGCGCGAATCTGCTTCATGCGCTCCTGCGCTTCGGTCATCTTGGCCTGGAGGCCCTGAAAATTCTTCAGCATATCCATCGGATTCATATTCATGATCTACGCTCCTTGCGGGAACCGAACGGAGTCGCTATTGGACAACGTCCCCGCGAAACACCTTGCGCACGAGTTCGACGCGAGGATTTGAATTTTGATTCTTTTGTTCCTCCGGGCGCACGATCTGCACGCGCAGCCGGACCTTCCGCCCAAGAACGCCCGAGGAAACGTGACTGACCACATCCGTGTCCTGTTTTACTGCATTCGCGGCATAGGCGGTATCGAAGGAGACAACGAGCTCGTCGTTTTCGAGCTGCCAGGCGAGCGCCTTTTCGAGATTGGAACCGAGAGTCAACTTGTTCTTTCGAACCGCAGCAACTACCGCTTCGACCTGAGCCTTTTCCAGTTCGTTGGGAAGCCGCGCCTCGGCCTCTCCAACGTCCGAATCCGGTTCGTCGTATTCTGATTCGTCGCCGATGTCGCTGTCCTCGGCGTCATCGTCCGTCCGGGCCGACAATTCGGCCGGCGACCGATGTTCAGAAACGGGATTCTGTGGTACGGCCGAAGAAGGGACGGAAGTTCGACGCGTCGAAAGCTTTCCTTCAACGATTTCCTGTCGGATCCGGGCGATCCCTCGTGAGATCTCACCCGCGGAAAGGTAGTCACCAAGCCCCGCGAGCCTGCTCAGCACCAGCTCGAGCTCGAAACGGGGATTGAGTGAGTAACGGATGTTCCGATAGAGCGTAAGCAGAAGCTCGATCGCCTTTTCCAGCTGATCGGCGCTGTATTCATCAACAAGGTTCTGAGGAAGCGTGTCCACGCGGTACCCGAGAACCGACTCTTTTCTCACGCCGTGTTTGACAAAAAGCAGGGCGCGGTAGTACTCGGCAAGCTCTATCACGAACTGCTCAACCGAAACGCCTCCGGCCACCAGCTCCTCGGCAAGCTCGAGGACGCGGCCGTGGTCTTTCACGCGCATCGCCTCGAGCATTCCGGCGATCTGCTCGGCACCCAGAAGGCCGAGTTTTTCCCGGATACCCGCCATGCGGATGGTCCCGTCCGAGAAAGCTGCGACCTGATCGAAGATCGTGTAGGCGTCCCGAAGCGAGCCCCCCGCCTCGCGCGCAACCCAGAACAGCGCATCCTCCTCGGCGTCGATCCCAAGTTCTCCGGCAGCGTCCCGCAGACACTCCATGATGCGCTCGGCCGGGATGAGGCGGAAATTGAACTGCTGACAACGTGAACGAATAGTCGCCGGAACCTTGTGTATCTCGGTGGTAGCGAAAATGAAAATGATATAGGGTGGCGGTTCTTCAATTGTCTTGAGCAGTGCGTTGAAAGCGCTGTTGGACAACATGTGGACTTCGTCGATTATGTAGATCTTGTAGCGGGAGCTCTGGGGCGCAAAAAGCACTTCGTCTTTGATCTGCCGGACATCGTTCACGGACGTGTTTGAGGCGCCGTCGATCTCGATAACATCGAGCGAGGTACCGCGCGAGATCTCCTCGCTGCCCGCAAAGTCGTCGCACGGGTCCGCGGTCGGGCCGGATGGACAGTTGAGCGATCGAGCAAGGATTCGCGCAGCGGAAGTCTTTCCAACCCCGCGGGGCCCGCTGAAGAGGTAGGCGTGGGCAATGCGTCCGGTCTTGAGGGAGTTTCGAAGCGTGGCAACGACGAACTCCTGTCCAACAAGGGCGTCAAAGATTTTCGGTCGCCGTCGTGTGGCTGTTACTTCGTATGCCATCTGTCCGTGTCCATGGGAAAAGAAACCCCTTTAGCTCCGACCAAGCTTACCTGCACACACCTTCCATTCGCTTACCGTTGCTTCCTTCCGGACCTGGCGGGGTTGGGCGACGGCCGGTTGCGCAGAGCCTGACCATCAACACTAAAGGGGCCCTATAAATCCGGAGAGAGAGGGATTCGAACCCTCGGTACCCTTTCGGGTACGCACGCTTTCCAAGCGTGTACCTTCGACCGCTCGGTCATCTCTCCCAACGTACAGGTGGGATAGGCGGAGAGAGAGGGATTCGAACCCTCGGAGCTGCAATGCAGCTCAACGGATTTCGAGTCCGCCCGATTCAACCGCTCTCGCATCTCTCCGTTACTTACTGGGGTCATACCTGACCACGGGTACGGTCCGTTACTATACACAATGGTCCGGGAAGTTTCAATCACCGTCGCTTTGGCGTGGCAGGCCGATTACAACGAACGTGACCGCAGGAATTTGCATTGCTTCCTGTCGGCGCGGGATGGGTTATTCTGGACATCCTCGGAGGATTGATTCCCGTAATCGTCGATGCAGCAACCGGCGACTGGCACTATCTCGATCAAACCAATGTAAACGCCGCGCTCGAAAAGCAATGACCGGGTACGGGACGTAAGGTGACTGCGACCCTCCGCACGTGGAATGCAAAAAAAGAGCCCCTCGGTGTGAGGGGCTCGACGCGTGCCCAAGAGGACTCGAACCTCCGGCCTTCAGATCCGCAATCTGACGCTCTATCCATCTGAGCTATGGGCACATTTCGATACAGAGTTCAAGCCGGCGAGTGATCTTTCGACCACTCCCGGCTGATCAACGCTCTCGGAGAGGGAGGGATTCGAACCCTCGGTACCCTTTTGAGGTACAACTCCTTAGCAGGGAGCCCGATTCGGCCACTCTCGCACCTCTCCCGATCTGACCTAACGGAGAGAGTGGGATTCGAACCCACGGAGCCTTGCGGCTCAACGGTTTTCAAGACCGCCTCTTTCGACCACTCAGACATCTCTCCAGCTTTATGCCAGGGCTTCACTATATCGACCGCCTGTTCCTCTGTCAACTTCGGGGGTGAACCTCACCGTTGTTCCTGTTAGAGTGTTTCGGTGAAACCTCTCACACATCACTTCTTTCGCAGGGATTCAGTAACCGTTGCGCAGGAACTGATTGGAAAACTGCTCGTCCGCGACACGCGCAGAGATCATCTTGTCTGCCGCATTGTCGAGACGGAAGCCTACAACCAGGAGGATCCGGCCTCCCACTCGTTCCGTGGGCTTACTGTTCGAACGGCACCCATGTTCGAGGCCGGTGGCATTGCCTATGTCTACTTCATCTACGGAATGTACGACTGTTTCAATGTAGTAACCGATCGAGCAGGCTACGGAAGCGCGGTGCTCATTCGCGCCGCTGAGCCGCTCGCTGGTTTTGAGCAGCTGTGGGAAAACCGTTTTCCTGGAAAGCGTCCGCCCGAATTCACCACGAAACCAGCTGTTTCGCCGCTCATTCTATCGACCACAAACGGTCCGGGAAAACTGGCACGGGCAATGGCGATCACACGCGCCCGGGATAACGGAAAGGACTTAACCGGGAGCGATCTCACTATTCAGGACGACGGATTTGATGTTGGCGAGCGCGTCGAATGTGACGTGCGAATCGGCATTTCGGTGGGAGTCGAAAAGGAGTGGCGTTTCTACCTCGGCACAAGCCCGTACGTGTCGCGCAGGCGCGCAGGTCAGTCCCCGAGGAGCTCGACGAGCCGCTCCAGGTCCTCGAGCGAGAAGTAGCTTATTTCGATCTTTCCCTTGCGATGAGAACCTGTTACCACGACTTTTGTTCCGAGTTTCGTTACCAGGCGTTCTTCTATTTCGCGAAGCTCGACTGTCTTCCTGCCGGCGCTGGTCTTGGGTGCTCCGGACTGCCGTTTGGAACTCACCCGCTTTCCCTGCTCGCTCAGCATTCGCGCTTCGGTCTCGGCTTCCCGTACTGAGAGGCCCTCGCTGACAATCCGCCGAAAGAGGACAAGAAGTTCCTGTTCCCGCTCGAGTGAGAGGAGCGCGCGCGCGTGACCGGCGCTGAGGTCGCCGGCGACCAGTGATTGCTGCACCTCAGCGGGAAGCTTCAACAGGCGTAGACTGTTCGCTATCGTCGATCGGTTCTTTCCGAGTCTTCCCGCCATTTCGTCCTGATTTGCGCCGGAACTCTCCATGAGCGAACGGTAGGCCTGCGCTTCTTCGACCGGATTGAGATCTTCGCGCTGTATGTTCTCGATGAGTGCAATTTCGAGCTTCTCCTCTTCGGAGAAGGTTCGAACGATGACCGGCACTTCTGCAAGGCCGGCTGCTTTCGCCGCCCGGAGCCGCCGCTCGCCGGCAATTACCATGTAGTCGCCGTCGGTGCCCTCTTCGACCAGGATTGGCTGCAACACACCCCGCGTTCGAATTGAATCGGCGAGCTCTGCGAGCGCCTGTTCGGAAAAACTCTTTCGAGGCTGGCGCGGATTCGGTTTGAGCCGGTCAATGGGAAGCGTATGCGTGCCGCCGGGCGCCTGCTGACTTTCCGAATTGTCGAGCCCCTGAAGCAGTGCGTCGATTCCCTTTCCCAGACCTCGCTTAGTCACGGGCTATTACCTCTTCCGCCAGTTTCTGGTACGCCTTCGCGCCAAGGCAGTCCGCGTCGTAGATGCTGATCGGCACCGAGTGTGACGGGGCTTCCGACAGCCGTACGTTGCGCGGAATGATGGTCTTGAACACTCGCTTCCCGAAGTAGCTAATGACCTCCTGCACGACGTCCTGCGCCAACCGGGTTCGCGAATCGTACATAGTGAACATAATACCGCCTATGTCGAGGCGGGAGTTGAAGCTCTGCTGCACCCGCTTGATGCTCTGCAGAAGCTGAGTCAGGCCTTCGAGGGCGAAGTACTCGCACTGCAGCGGAATGAACACCAGGTCCGCCGCCGAAAGTCCATTTACGGTGAGGATGCCGAGGGACGGCGGTGAATCGATAAAAATATATTCATATTCGTCACGATGATTTTCGAGCGCGCGTTTGAGAAAGTACTCTCGCTGTTTTTGATTGACCAACTCGACATTGGCTCCGCTCAGATTGTGGTTGGCCGCAATAATCGAAAGGCCGTCGACCGCAGTCTTCTGAACCGCCCCGGGGAACTCGATGGAACCGGTTATCAGCTCGTAGATGCCGGGCGCATCTTTTCGGGCGCCGACGCTGCTGGACAGATTCCCCTGCGGGTCGAAATCGACGAGCAGTACTCTCATTCCCGCCGCTGCAACGTAGGCACCGAGATTGACCGCGCTGGTGGTTTTACCCACCCCGCCCTTCTGATTCGCGAAGACGATAATCTTCCCCATGCTCACGGAAGTATACTCGAATCGATTCCGGATGTCATGCGATTCCATACCAGATGACCAAAATGGTAATTCCTTCTACCAACTTCGCCGATAAGAATATGAGGCAGCGTGTGATCGATGTTGTTGCCGCGCTCGTTGCGCATGCGCAGGAGAACGGACGGTACCTTGCGGCACAGCGCGCTCCGGGTCAAAACCGGGGGAACCAGTGGGAGTTTCCGGGTGGCAAGATTGACGAGAATGAACAACGGGCAGAGGCGCTTGCCCGGGAGTTGCGCGAAGAGTTGAACGTGGGTGCGAGGATTGGCCCTCTTTTCCTCGTGACGGCACACCGATACCCGGACGTGTCGGTTCGTTTGTGGACCTATCGCGTGGAGATTGACGGGATCCCTCGGCCGGGACCGTACCACTCGCGGGTTGCCTGGATGTCGACTGCGGAGATGCTCCGCGCTGATTTCTCGGCGGCCGACCTTCCCGTGATACGGGCGCTCGGGGCGGAAATTGGACGAGACTGATGACCTTCGGATGTTTAGTAGAAATTCACTTTTTTTGCGGCGGCCTAATCTGTCGTTGAAATGTATGGCAAATATGTTAGATTTATAGTACCGTTGTTCGAATCTGCTTATGGAATTGAACATCCGGGAGACGAGCCAGGATCGGTAGTATGAAAAGTGAGCACGTGGATAGCAAGCAAGTTCATGCCTTGACCAATAAGGACGTCATGAAGGCGTTTCCCAAGATCGAGCTTCACCGCCATCTGGAGGGAACGTTTGCTTTAGCCACAATGCACAAGATCGCGATGAAGAACAAGCTTCTCCTTCCCCGCGATTTCGCCGCATTCAAGCAGGAAGTTCAATTCCCGCGCAACTCAGAACCGGATTTTCTTCTCTTTCTTTCGAAATTCAGGACAGATTGGTACAAGACCCTCGACGACGTCTATCAGGTCGTGTACGACGCCATACGAGAACTGGTGGTCGACGGAATTTTTTATATCGAGATGCGCTTCTCGCCCGAGCACTATGCGCTCCAGAACGGATTTGATCGCAAGGAAATTGCAAAGATCGTGATTGATGCTGCGAACAAGGCGGCCGGCGAAATCGGCGTCTACATCAAGTACCTGATCACCTTCAATCGCCACAAGCAGAACGCCGATGAAATGACAAAGCTGTATCGTGAACTGCTGAAGCTTGATCTGCCGGATGTGGTCGGAGTGGACCTCGCCGGTGACGAGCTTAATTTTCCCCCGGAGCTCTTTGCCAGCTTCTTTGATGTGGTCAAGTCGGACGGCACGTATCGGTGCACGATCCATGCCGGTGAGGTCACCGCGGCAAAACAGATCTGGGATGCCGTTCAGCTACTGCACGCGTCCCGCATCGGTCATGGAATTTCGGCAATCAACGATCCAAAACTGCAGATTGCCCTGCGTGAGAACGGCATCGCCCTGGAACAGTGCATAACCAGTAATCACCAGACCGGTTCGTGGGTAGACGAGCAGCATCACCCGATGGGCGAGCTGTATCGAAATCGAGTCCCTGTCACGATCAATTCCGATGACCCCTTCATTCAGAACACCGACCTGACCGACGACTACATCAAAGCGGTGAAATACTTCGGATTCAATGTCGACGATTTGCTGAAAGTGAATATGACCGCACTCGAAACAAGCTTCCTGCCGGAAGCGCAAAAAATGAAACTGGCCCAGGAATACATGGTCCGGTTCAACGCCTTCCGTTCAACCCACAATCTCTGAGACTTCGATTGTTATCTGTCCCCGGGAAAAATCGGCGAATGCGCGCCGACAGGTTTCGACCTGCGCTTCAGGGAGCAACCCCCTCAGGTCAACTCTTTCGCCGAAATCTTCGCTGATCTCTCCGGCATTGTGTGTCCGCAGCATGCGAATCGCGGTCTCATACAGCTCATAGGGGACCGTTACAGAAAATCTGGTCATGCGCACCAGCGGCCGCAGAGTGATCCGATCCGCGGTGAGCGCGGCGCACTCGCCGTAGGCGCGTGAAAGCCCGCCTGTCCCCAGTTTCGTTCCCCCGAAGTAGCGGACGATCATGATCAGTGTATTCGTGAGTCGTCTGCCACGAATTACATCGAGTATCGGCCGACCGGCGGTACCTTTCGGCTCCCCGTCGTCACTCATGCCTATGGTTTCGCTCTGAATTGTGCCCGTGATGAAGGCGTGCGCGATATGGGTAGCATCGGGATAGGCAGACCGGCACTGCTCAAGCTCGGTCTTGGTCTGCTTCGCGGCGTCGATTCTGCGTGCAATACCTATGAATCGGGAACGTCGAACCTCGAGGCAGGCAGTCGCTTCTGCGACGGGAACATATAATTCAGATTCGGCTTCGCCGGTCATTTTCCATGTGCGTGTTTCACGTGAAACATTTCGCTACCCCACCGAGCGGGGGATCTATTCGTCCATTTCGGGATCGTCGTCAGCACGCGGATCCCCGGTCTCGTCGTTCCCCTCGTACCCATCCAGGCTCACTTCCGGCATTTCGCTCAGGGTAGAGATATCGGTCTCCTCATCTTCACTGTCCGCCTTGTCAATTCCAACGACAAAGTCGGGCTGCTGTATATCGACGACCCGCACGCCGGAAGCCTGGCGTCCGTAGGGCCGGATTCCTCTCACTTGCAACCGGATCGTGTTTCCCTGCGAGGTGATAACGACAATCTCGTCATCCTCGGACACGGGAAGAATTCCGACAATTTCACCTGTCTTTTCGTTTACGCTGGAGGCGATCTGCCCGCGGGTTCCACGACTGTGGCGTGTAAACAGATCAAAATCGGTGCGTTTTCCGTACCCGTATTCAGAGACGAGCAGCATCTGCTGTCCCTCGGATACCATCACCACTCCCGCAAGCTCGTCTTTCGGCCCGAGCCGTATTCCCTTCACGCCGCGACTGGAACGGCCCATCGGCCTCACGCTGGTCTCAGTCATTCGCAGCCCGAGACCTTTGCGAGTGACGATGAGAAGCTCGCTGTCGCCCGTGGTCAGAAGCGCTGTGACTATCCGGTCTCCTTCGTCGAGGTTTACCGCGATAATTCCCCGTGTCTTCGCGTTGGAGAACGCGGAAGTCTGCACCTTCTTGACCACACCCTTGCAGGTGGCAAGAAAGACGTAACTCGCGTCGGAGAACTCCTGGAGACAGACTACCGCCGCTATCTCCTCATTCTGCGAGATTGCGAGCACACTCTTGATGTGCTGGCCTCTGGCCGACCGCGCCGCCTCCGGTATCTCATGCACCTTCAGCCAGTACGCCTTACCGGCACTGGTAATAAAGAGTATGTAGTCATGCGTCGAACCGATGAAGATCTGCTGGACAAAATCGTCCTCTTTGAGCTTGGTCGACATCGAGCCTTTTCCGCCGCGTCCCTGCAGCCGGTAGGCTGAATACGGCACTCGTTTTATGTAGCCACGATGCGATATCAGGACAACCATCTCCTCTTTCTGGATCAGGTCCTCGATATTGATCTCTTCCACTTCGTTGGGAACTATCTGCGTCCGCCGTTCATCCCCGAACTTGTCGGCCAGCGCCTGCATCTCATCCTTCACCAGGTTGAGAATCTTTTCTTCACTCGCAAGAAGATCCTTCAAGTAGCTGATCAGCGCCAGTACTTCGTGCAGCTCATCGATTATCTTCTTGGTTTCGAGATTGGTGAGCTTCTGCAGGCGCATGTCGAGGATCGCCTGGGACTGAATCTCGCTCAGACCGAAGCGACTCATGAGGCCGGTGCGCGCGGCATCCACGTTCGCCGAGCTCTTGATGAGCTGGATGACTTCGTCGATGTTGTCAAGAGCAATCTTCAGGCCTTCGAGGATGTGCGCCCGCTCCTCCGCCTTGCGCAGATCGTACTGAGATCGGCGAATAACGACCTCTTTGCGATGCTCGATGTAGTGTTCGATGGTCTCTTTGAGGGTGAGAACCTTCGGCCGGCCATGAACAAGGGCCAGCGCGTTCACGTTGAAATTGACCTGCAGCTGCGTGTTCGCGAAAAGTTGATTGAGTACGATCTTCGGACTCGCGCCTTTCTTCAGTTCAATTACCACGCGCATCCCGCCGCGATCCGACTCGTTGCGCAGATCGGAGATCCCGTCGATTTTGTGATCCCGCACCAGGTCGGCGATCCGGATGAGAAGCGTGGAGAGGTTCACCTGATAGGGTATTTCCGTAACGATGATGACGTCGCGACCGCTTTTTGTCGATTCTATCGAGAAACGGGCCCGCACCGTGATTCGTCCCCGGCCTGTACGGTATGCATCGATGATTCCGCGACGGCCGAAAATGATGCCGCCGGTGGGAAAATCGGGGCCCGAGACCTTCTTCATCAGTTCATCGACTTCGATGTCAGGATTGTCGATGGTGGCGGCCACCGCCGCTACGGCTTCCCGCAGGTTGTGCGGCGGCATGTTCGTCGCCATGCCAACGGCAATCCCGCTGGTGCCGTTGACGAGAAGAAACGGAAGGGCGGCCGGCATGACAAGCGGCTCCTCCATCGAATCATCGTAGTTGGGACCGAAGTCGACTGTTTCCTTCTTGATATCAGCGAGCATTTCTTCGGCGATTGGGCTCAAACGGGCCTCGGTGTACCTCATGGCGGCAGGCGGATCGCCCTCGACTGAGCCGAAGTTCCCCTGACCGTTCACCAGGAGATACCGCAGAGAAAAATCCTGCGCCATTCGCACAAGTGCGTCATAGACGGAAAGATCGCCGTGTGGGTGGTATTTGCCCAGCACATCGCCCACGATGCGTGCTGCTTTCTTGGTCGGCCGGTCCGCCCGGAGCCCCATCTCACTCATCGAGAAAAGAATCCGACGATGTACCGGTTTCAGTCCGTCACGAACGTCGGGCAGCGCCCGAGAAACGATAACCGACATCGCATAGGTAAGGTAGGAATCCTTTATCTCATCCTCAATCGCAACCGGGATGACTCGTCCGCGCATGTCTGACACTGCAATCTCCAAAAAAAATCGAATGGTGAAGCCGTGCGTAGATGCGCTCGGCTCTTCTCACGACGGAACTCTACACGTCGAGGTTCGACACCGTAAGGGCGTAGGTTTCGATGAACTCGCGCCGCGGCGCCACCTGCTCACCCATGAGAGTCGTAAACATCTCTTCCGCCTCCACTGCGTCTTCGAGGCGAATCTGAATGATGTTTCGGGTGGAGGGATCCATCGTGGTGTCCCACAGCTGCTCAGGGTTCATCTCGCCGAGGCCCTTGTACCGCTGGATACCCACCTTTTCCGGCGCCTCACCGTTGCCAAGCTCGGCCAGAATACGTTTGCGTTCGTCGTCGTTGTACGCGTACCAGATCTTCTTCCCGAGGGTCATTTTGTAGAGAGGCGGCATCGCAATATAGACATGACCGAACTCGATCAGATCCTTCATGTAGCGATAAAAGAAGGTGAGAAGCAGTGTACGGATGTGCGATCCGTCAACGTCGGCGTCCGCCATGATAATGACTTTGTGGTATCGCAGCTTCGACACGTCGAAATCCGAGCCGGCGCCCGCACCGAGCGTCGCGATTATCGGTTGCAGCTTCTCGTTGCCGAGCACTTTTTCGATCCGCGTCTTCTCGACGTTGAGCATCTTGCCCCATAGCGGCAGGATGGCCTGAAACTGGCGATCACGTCCCTGCTTCGCACTGCCCCCGGCCGAATCTCCCTCGACGATATACACTTCACACTTAGCCGGATCGCGCTCGGAGCAGTCGGCAAGTTTTCCCGGCAGGCTCGCGTTTTCGAGAACGCTCTTGCGACGGGTCAGATCGCGAGCCCGGCGAGCGGCGGATCGGGCGTTCGCAGCAAGAACCACTTTGTCGAGCACGTCGTTGAGTTCCTGCGGATGCTCTTCGAAATACCAGGTGAGCTGTTCGTTCACGAAAGATTCGACAATACCCTTCACTTCCGAGTTGCCCAGTTTCGCCTTTGTCTG
>Ga0307375_10003927_pt1 | contig 14387 bp, 14 predicted proteins | sample TR1MG_FD_202531 | JGI IMG/M metagenome (GOLD analysis project Ga0307375, IMG submission 202531) | Soil microbial communities from Risofladan, Vaasa, Finland - TR-1 | ecosystem: Environmental > Terrestrial > Soil > Coastal area > Acid sulfate soil | place: Finland: Risofladan, Vaasa | collected...
GCAACCGACATCAGGAAACAGGCACTGAACAGGGCCAGCACGCGCGGTTGCAATGCAATCTGCATGACCGGTTGGTGATCGGTGTGATGCGCCAGCACCTCGGTGGGCGGAATCTGCCGGGCAAAAACCAGGATGCCGAGTTCGCAAACCAGGCCGGCCCACAGCAGCCAGACGATCGCGATATAGTCGAATGCGTAGCCCAGACCCAGCACCGTGACAATGAAACCAACCGAACCCCAGGATCGGATTCGTCCGTAACGCGCACTGTGCTTGCCGAGATAACTCAGCGTGGTCGCTTCGACCAGCGGCATCGAAGCGCTCCAGAAAAAACCCATCAACACCAATACCAGAAACATGCCCCAGAAACTGGTGGTTGCGAATACGCCGAGATAGCACACCATGCTCAAAGTGGCGGCAGCCTGAACAACCTGATGCCGCTTGCCGGTATGGTCGGCCAGCCAACCCCAGACATTGGGTGCGATCATGCGCATCACCGGCTGTATCGACATCAGGGTGGCGATCTCAATGGCGTTGAAATGGATGGATTTCAGGTACAGGCTCCAGTAGGGCGCGAACATCCCCACGAAGGCATAGTAAAAAAAATAGAACCCGGCAATGCGCCAGTAATGATTTTTGGAAGGGGGCATGGCAATGGCGCTTTTGAACGGCGCGCATTATCTCATGCGGGAAATAAATTTTTGCTATTGCTCTTGAAATAGAAAACCCCGCCCCCATAGTTGCACAGATCAAAATCTGGAGAACGGCATGGAACGGAACGAAACAAATAACGAAACCAACCCGAAAAATGAAACCCAAGACCCGTCAACGGATACGGGCGAAGTAATGCCCAGCCCTGAAGAAATGCTTAAGCAAGCCGAACTCAAGGCCCAGGAACACTACGATGCATGGATGTACGCCAAGGCAGAGGGCGAGAATATCCGCCGCCGCGCCGTTGAGGATGTGAGCAAGGCGCACAAGTTTGCCGTGGAGCGGTTTTCCAACGAGATGCTGGCAGTGAAAGACAGCCTGGAAGCCGGTCTGGCAGTCGAAACCGCGACAGTGGAAAGCTTCAAGAGCGGGATGGAGCTGACCCTGAAGCAGCTGAACGGCGTATTCGAAAAATTCAACATCACCGAAATCAACCCGGTCGGCGAGAAATTTGATGCGCACAAACATCAAGCTATCGCCATGCTGGACAGCGAGCAACCGGCCAATACCGTGGTCAGCGTGATGCAAAAGGGCTATGCGCTGAACGATCGGGTGCTGCGTCCGGCAATGGTGACGGTGGCAAAAGCCAGGGAATAAGGCCTGTTGGGTGTCGGATGTAGGAGCGGGCCATGCGGGTGCCCAGACAAAAGTTTTTCGTACCCGCGACAACCAGGAAATTCGCGGGCAGCACCCGCAAGGGGTACGCCGTGGTTGTAAGGGGCTAAAGCCCCAACAACACACGCAGGGCCCGTTCCTATAATTAACGTTGCGTAATCACTTGAAATATCCAGCGCCGCCCTGATGTTAGGTGGCAAGGCAGCAACAACATACAATTTTCAAATATTTATAAGCATTTAACTGAAAGGAAAGCATCATGGGAAAAATCATCGGTATCGACCTGGGCACGACCAACTCCTGCGTAGCCATCATGGAAAACGGCAAGACCAAGGTGATCGAGAATGCCGAAGGCACTCGCACCACCCCCTCCATCGTCGCCTATATGGAAGACGGTGAGGTATTGGTGGGTGCGCCCGCCAAACGCCAGGCAGTCACCAACCCGACCAACACACTGTATGGCGTAAAACGCCTGATCGGCCGCCGCTTCGACGAGAAGATGGTGCAAAAAGATATTGCCATGGTGCCGTTCAAGATCGTCAAGGCCAAGAATGGCGACGCCTGGGTGAAGGTGCGCGACAAGGAATTCTCCGCACCGGAAATTTCCGCACAGGTACTGATGAAAATGAAGAAGACCGCCGAAGACTACCTCGGTGAACCTGTCTCTGAAGCCGTCATCACCGTGCCGGCTTATTTCAACGATGCTCAGCGCCAGGCCACCAAGGATGCAGGCCGTATCGCCGGTCTGGAAGTTAAGCGCATCATCAACGAGCCGACCGCGGCCGCGCTGGCTTTCGGCCTGGACAAGCAGGAAGGCGACCGCAAAATCGCGGTATATGATCTGGGTGGCGGCACGTTCGACATTTCCATCATCGATATCGCCGAAATCGAAGGCGAGCACCAGTTCGAAGTGATGTCGACCAACGGCGACACTTTTCTGGGTGGCGAAGATTTCGACATGCGCGTGATTGACTACCTGGTGGAAGAATTCCAGAAGGAAAGCGGCATCGACCTGCGCAAGGACGTGCTGGCATTGCAGCGCCTGAAAGATTCGGCGGAAAAAGCCAAGATCGAACTGTCCAGTGCGCAGCAGACCGAAGTCAACCTGCCCTATATCACCGCTGATGCAAGCGGACCGAAACACCTGGCCGTGAAGATCACCCGTGCCAAACTGGAAAGCCTGGTCGAAGACCTGATCGCGCGCACCATCGAACCCTGCAAGATCGCGATGAAGGATGCCGGTGTTTCCGCGTCCGATATCACCGACGTGATCCTGGTAGGCGGTCAGACCCGTATGCCTTTGGTGCAGGAGAAGGTCAAGGCATTCTTCGGCAAGGAAGCGCGCAAGGACGTGAACCCGGATGAAGCAGTGGCAGTTGGCGCCGCGATCCAGGGCGGTGTGCTGCAGGGTGAAGTGAAGGATGTGCTGCTGCTGGACGTGACCCCGCTGAGCCTGGGTATCGAAACCATGGGCGGCGTGATGACCAAGCTGATCAAGAAGAACACCACGATCCCGACCAAGGCATCGCAGGTATTTTCGACCGCAGAGGACAACCAGAGCGCGGTAACCATCCACGTGTTGCAGGGTGAACGCGAAGTGGTTTCCGGCAACAAGAGCCTGGGGCAATTCAACTTGAGCGACATTCCTCCCTCACCGCGCGGCATGCCGCAGATCGAAGTGACGTTCGACATTGATGCGAACGGTATCCTGCACGTGTCGGCGAAAGACAAGGCGACCGGCAAGGAAAACAAGATCAAGATTCAGGCCAGCTCGGGTTTGAGCGAAGCCGAGATCAACAAGATGGTTCAGGATGCCGAAGCTCATGCCGAGGATGACCGCAAGGCGTTGGAACTGGTGACCGCGCGCAATCAGCTCGACTCGCTGATCCACTCCACGCACAAGTCGCTCAAGGAATATGGCGATCACCTGAGCGCGGACGAAAAGACTGCCGTTGAGTCAGCCTTGAAGGAAGCCGAGGAAGTTGTTAAAGCCGACGACAAGGACGCCATCGAAGCCAAGGCCGAAGCACTTTCGACCGCGGCGCAAAAGCTCGGAGAGAAGATGTACGCCGCCGAGCAGGCCAAGGCTCAGGCCGGTGAAGCAGGTACTGCATCCGGTGCGGAAGCCAAGAAGGACGAAGGAGATGTGGTGGATGCAGAATTCACCGAAGTGAAAGACGAAAAGAAGTAAGGTACTATAAAGGCTGCGGGCTGGATGCCGGGATAAAACCGGCCTCCAGCCTTTTACATGTTCCATTTTTCACAAGCATTTAGTCACCCGATATGTCAAAAAAAGATTACTACGAAGTGCTTGGCGTCAACCGCGATGCTGCCGAAGAAGATATCAAGAAAGCTTATCGCAAACTTGCGATGAAGCATCACCCCGACCGCAATCCGGATAACCCCAATGCCGAGGAACATTTCAAGGAAGCCAAAGAGGCTTATGAGATTTTAAGCGACGGGCAGAAGCGTGCCGCCTATGACCAGCATGGCCATGCCGCATTCGAATCCGGCGGCGGCAGCCCGTTCGGTGCGGGCGCGCAGGGTTTCGATTTTTCCGACATTTTCGGCGACATTTTCGGCGGCGGACGGGGGGGCGGCGGACGCAGCAGCGTGCAGCGCGGCGCAGACTTGCGCTACAACCTCGAGATCACGCTCGAACAGGCCGCTCGCGGCACCGAGACGCAAATTCGCATCCCCACCATGGCGGAATGCGAGACTTGCCACGGTTCCGGCGCAAAACCCGGGACCTCGCCAACCACTTGCACCACCTGCGCCGGCCATGGCCAGGTGCGCATGCAGCAGGGTTTCTTTTCCATCCAGCAAACTTGCCCGCGCTGTCATGGTTCCGGCAAGATGATTACTTCACCCTGCAAGGACTGCAACGGCAACGGGCGCATCAAGCAGCACAAGACGCTGTCGGTCAAGATTCCGGCCGGCGTTGATAACGATGACCGCATCCGCCTCTCCAACGAGGGCGAACTTGGCGTAAACGGGGGGCCGCCCGGCGATCTGTATGTGGTGATACAGACCAAGCCTCATGCGGTTTTCCAGCGCGACCACAATGACCTGCATTGCGAGATGCCGATCAGTTTTACCACGGCCGCACTCGGCGGTTCGATCGAGATCCCCACGCTGGACGGGGTGGCGACGATCAAGATTCCGGCCGAAACCCAGAGCGGCAAGATATTCCGGCTACGTGGAAAAGGCATCAAGGGCGTACGCAGTGCCACTCACGGCGATCTGCATTGCCACGTCGCGGTGGAAACCCCGGTAAACCTGACCGATCGCCAGAGGGAATTGCTCCACGAATTCGAGGCCATCAACGAAAAGGACAGCGAACGCCACAACCCGCGCGCCCGGTCATGGATGAACAAGGTCAAGGATTTTTTCGTCGCCTGACAACCATTCCGGTAATGGGCAGCCGCCAAGCAAGCAGATGCGCCGGAAGCTTTCCGCTCCGGGGAACGAACGCCAAAGAAACGGCCTGGCTGGTTCAAACGGCCAGTTGTGGTTGCCTGAGCCTGCCGAAATGCTGCTAAAATTGCTGGCGCCATGAACTCAGGATTCGATATTTCCGCTATCCCCCATCAATTCTCAGCCAGCACATAAGTGAGCATATTGTCCCGACCAACCATTTCCAGACGCAAAGCATTTTTAATCCACCTGTCCATCAGTGCGACCATTGCGGTAGCCGTGGTCGCACTGATGTTGTTGCTTTGGTACAAGCCCCCGTTCTTCTCGGCGCTTGGCGGGAAACACATACTGCTGATCCTGCTCGGCGTCGACGTGACGCTTGGGCCGCTTTTTACCCTGATCCTTTTCAACCCGCTGAAAAGCCGCAAGGCATTGACATTCGACTTGTCGGTGATCGCCATGCTGCAATTCGCAGCGTTGATCTACGGGATCAGCGTGCTGTTCCAGGCCCGTCCTGTTTTCGTGGTGTTCAGCGAAGGTTCTTTCGACCTGATCACGGCCAACATGCTCAGCAAACAGGATATCGCCCAGGCGAAATATCCGGTCTACCGTTCGCTGCCGCTTGCCGGTCCGGTTTACACCTATTCGGAAATGCCGGCCGATATCAAGGAAAGAAACCAGCTGGTATTCAGCGCGATGGCAGGCAAGGATTTGCCGCAGTTTCCGCAATACTACATGCCGTACGGTGAACACGGGCCGGCTGAAGGGCGGGCCGCAAAGCCGATAGCCGAACTGAAGCGGCTGAACCCCGGGCTGGTCGCCGAAATCGACCGTTCGGAACAGGCCAGCGGGCGGAAGGCATCGGACATCGGTTTTGTTCCGCTGCGTGCCAAATATCAGGATCAGGCCGTATTGCTCGGAAAAAGCGACGGCAAGGTGCTGGGACTGCTGGATGTAAATCCCTGGCCAGGGTCAGCCATGTTCAAACGCGATAAAAATTAAGCAGCGTTGTTACTTCGCCGCGAACACTTCGCGCAGAAATACCTTGGCCTGCTCCCATGAATCCTGGTCGGCCTTTGCGTCATAGGCGATTGGCAGGTTGAATTTCTTCCCCATCACGTCTGCAGCCGGATTGGTAAAAGCGTGTTTCGCGCCGGGGTAGGTGACCACCCGAAAATCCGCTCCCGCGTGTTCCATTTCCTGCCTGAATGCGGCAACCTGTTCGGGGCCGATGGTCGGGTCGGCATCGCCGCTGAATGAAATAATGCGCGCCTTGATTTCGCCGGGTTGTGCCGGGTTGGCGGTACCGAGCCCGCCGTGAAAACTCGCCACGCCCTTCAGGTTTTCTCCCATACGCGCCATGTTCAGCACCACGCCGCCGCCAAAGCAATAGCCGAACGCGGCGATCTCGTCGGGCTGCACCGTAGCCTGCTTGCGCAGCAATTGCATGGCCGCTTCGAAACGCGCCTTTTCCACCGGCATGTTGCTGTATACCTCGCCGGCCAGCTTGCGCGCATCATCGGGATTGTCGACAACCTTGCCGTTGCCGTACATATCGACCGCAAGCGCGGTATAGCCCAGTTCCGCCAGCATGCGCGCGCGTTTGCGCGCATACTCGTTTTGCCCCCACCACTCGTGCACCACCAGCACCCCGGGACGCCTGCCCTTGATCGAATCGTCATAGGCGATATATCCCTTCAGCTTCGTGCCATCGGCTTCGTAAACCACTTCCCTGCCCTGCACAGCAGCGTACGCAGCGGGGTCTCCCAGGCAGAATATCGACATCGACATGGCCAACAACAATTCTTTCACGCTAACTCCTTTGCATTAACAGGGGGCTATTCGCCGACCCTATCCGTTGATCAGGCGGTACCCGCTTCCACTGTCTGCTTCAGATAATAGACATCCATGTTCAGATGGCGAATCTTCTCGATCAGCCGCTCGGCCATTACCTCATCCAGTACGAATTCGACCTTGACCGCCAGTTCCCCGGCGAGTTCAAAGAAGGTGTCTTCATGAATGCGGCCGTGTCGTCCAAAACCCGCAATGGCACGAAATGCGGACCCGCCGTGCACACCCATGGCCCTGGCTTCCTCAAGCAGCCATTCATACAGCGGCATATCCGAGTGATGCTGTTTCTCACTGGTGTAAATCGAAAGCAGGTTCATATTCGTGCCTCCCAAAGAAAGTTATGCGTGCAGCAATTTGAAAGTCTGAATGCCCAGCACGGTCATCAGCAGCGAACCGCCGAGATGGGTGAGAATGATCGCCGATCCCCAGGCATACTGGCCACGCAACAGCAATGTGACCGTCTCTACGGAAAAAGTGGAAAAGGTCGTCAGGCCGCCGAGAAAGCCGGTGATGATCATCAGGCGCCATTCAGGCGAGAGGCCCGGGTAGTGCGAAAAAAATGCTACCGCAAAACCGATCAGATAGCCGCCAAGCAAATTGGCCGCCAAAGTTCCAAGCGGCAATTCCGGTAGCGCAGGATTGAGCCATAATCCCAGACCCCAGCGCAGGCATGCGCCAAATGCAGCACCGCTACCGATGGCAATGAATGTGTAAAACATCAATACGACTCCGTGAATATCGCGTTACTCATGAATCCCATCCGTGTCATTCTACAACACGCACCAGCGCAAACCCCCCGCCCGGCGTGCGCATATTGGTGGTCTGCCCCTGATACAACCGCGCAACCACAAGCTGTATTTTTCCGGCATAAACATAACAGCGAATATCATACTTTAGCGACACTTCCCCCGCCTCATTTACACGCACCATGCGTTCACCGGGCGGGGCCAGCATTTGCGCAACGTAATTGCCCTGCATTATCTCGGCAAATACACGCCTGGTCAGGTTCATCCCGCGATAAGTGCCCTTGCTCCCATATCCGCTGTGTGGCTTGAAGAACAGGTTCTTGCGGTCGGCCCAGAGAGCAGTTTCCATTTCGGCATTCACGATGAAGGTGTGGGGCACACCGGCTTGCAGCGTAGCAATGTCAGCCTCGTCCGCATTCAGTGCGCGCAACAAAGTCTCGTCGGTCAGGCGCGCCAGATTGCGTTTGTCCGCATATTTCGCATAAGCGTGCGGATGCGGGGTCACCACCGCCCGCCCGCTCTGATATGCCTTGTTCAACGCGGGAAATTGTTGCAGGGAAAAATCAGTCAGGCGGTTGTACACCATATCGATCTTTTCACTGCCGAAGTACAAGCCGTCTTCACGCGTTTTCAACGCGACAGGATCGGCGATATATACCGTCAACCCGTCGCGTTCCAGCATGTTCCTGGCAAGAACGAATTCTGGATAAAGATATTGCTGTTTCGGGTTTTCATCGACGATTGCGATGCTGTTGAGTGGTGCCGAGCCGCGTTCCAGACGCCATTCGTTGCGGAACATGGCCAGAAATGCAGGCTCAAGATTCTCGATCGCGACCGTTTTTCCCGGCAAATCTGCATCACGCTGGCTGTCGGCCAGCAATTTATTGAGGAATGCGCCGCCCGCGTTGGAGTTGATCTCGATCAGGTGCACACCCTGTTCATTGAGATGGAAATCGTAGCCGAAGAACACGCCTTTGGAGTGGGGTTGTTTTTCAGCGCCTGCTGGCAGCCAGCCAGGTAGTCCGACCACCCGCTCAACCGCAGAGATCACCTCGTACATCTTGCGCAATTGTGCCGGGGAGATATATACCGGCATCGCGGCAAACAGAAACGGGCAACGTTCCGTCACCATGCTGTGCCATGCCTCGCCCTCAGCGCGCAACGCCTGCAGAAGTGCTTCCTGATCCAATCCTGCCGCATGGCTATCGGCATTCAACTGTTCCGGCTCAATCAATTATTTTCCACCCAGCAATTCTGCTTTCAAATCGGCCTGCACCGGATGTGAACCCAGCCATATCTTCAGCAACGCATGGTGGAATATCTCCCCGAATATCGTGCCGTAAGTGATGCCGTTGACGCTGATCTGCGTCCCGCTGCCGGGCGAATAATCCATCGTGATTACATCGCCCGAGTGGACCTTGTCCACCAGTTTGAAAATATCGCCCATCTGCTTGATCTGATCGTTCATCATGGCCATTTCCGCTTCGCTATGGTTCGCCTCGATCGCCTCGATGAATGCATCCATAAACCGCTTCTCGCCCAGATCGCGCAGCATGTACAACGCGATGCGCTGCGGGTCATCTGCCGTGATGATCGCAGCCGCGGCAGCCTGCTTCGCCGGCAGATACAGCGCCACGACATACACCTTGAAGAAGAATTTGCTGCGCAAACCCGCTCCGTTCAGCATCAGAACCTGATTGCCGAGTGTAACGCTGTCCGGCAGATTCACCCCGGCCACCTCCAGCGCACGCGCGTTCCAGCTCAGCAGCAAACAGCAGACCAGCAACAATATTTTTTTCATTTTCGTATTTTCAATCAGGATGAATGATCAGTATCCCGGTACGGGTCTGATCCTACAATGCCTCAAAAATCCCCGCCGCGCCCATCCCCGTCCCTATACACATCGTCACCATACCGTATTTCAGCTTGTGGCGGCGCATACCGTGCAGCAGCGTGGCGGTGCGGATCGCACCGGTCGCACCCAATGGATGGCCCAGTGCAATTGCACCGCCGAGCGGGTTCACCTTTGTCGGGTCCAGCCCGATATCATGGATCACCGCCAGCGACTGCGCGGCGAACGCCTCGTTGAGCTCGATCCAGCCCATGTCGTTCAGATTCAATCCGGTTTGCTTCAGCACGCGCGGAATCGCCTCTTTCGGGCCGATGCCCATGATCTCCGGCGGTACGCCGGCCACCGAATAGCCGACAAAGCGGCCGATCGGGGTCAGGTTATAGCGCTTCAGCGCGGCCTCGCTGCACAGCAGCACCGCGCCTGCACCGTCCGACATCTGCGAGCTGTTGCCCGCCGTGACCGACCCCTTCAGCGCGAACACCGTTTTCAATTTCGCCAGCGCTTCGAGCGAGGTATCGGCGCGCGGGCCTTCGTCCTGGGTCGCGTCGCGCCGGGTTATTTTCACATCGCGATTCGCCAGATCGGGCGCATGTTCGGCAATCGGATAAGGTGTAATCTCGTCCCTGAATTCGCCGTTCGCGGTCGCCTTGATGGCGCGCTGGTGACTTTGGTAGGCAAACGCGTCCTGTGCCTCGCGCGATACTTTCCAGCGCTCGGCGACTTTTTCGGCGGTGATGCCCATGCCGAATGCGATGCCGAGATTTTCGTCATGCGCGAATATCTCCGGGTTGAACGCGATCTTGTTGCCCATCATCGGCACCATGCTCATGCTCTCGGTGCCTGCCGCAATCATCACCTCTGCCTCACCCAGCCGGATGCGGTCCGCCGCCATCGCCACCGCCTGCAGACCCGAAGAACAGAAGCGGTTCACCGTCACGCCCGGCACGCCGACCGGCAACCCGGCCAGCAACAGCCCGATGCGCGCCACGTTCATGCCCTGCTCCGCCTCCGGCATCGCACAGCCGACGATCACGTCGGCAATCTGCGCCGGATCGAGCGACGGCGCCTGTGCCAGCACGCTGCTCAGCACATGCGCCAGCAGATCATCCGGGCGTGTGTTGCGGAACATCCCGCGCGGCGCCTTGCCGACCGGCGTGCGTGTTGCGGCTACGATGTAGGCTTCCTGGACTTGTTTGCTCATATACACCTCCGGTGAGTGGGTTTGCTCATGATGCGCATCGATACAATAAAAAAATCAGGTAACCGCCGATCACCCCGTCAAATCAACCGCCAAACTTCACATTCACGCCGGTGAAAAACAGCAGGTCATTGGGCAGGATGGGTTCTTCAGCGAGGCTGTCATACCGGTCCTGCAACGACACTTTCAGACTCATCGTGTTGTTGATCGCAACCGACAGGCTGGTATCGAGCGTCGCGCGGTATCCGCCATCGCTGTTCAGGCCCCGGCTTGCCGAAAGGCGCTGCTTGAAAGTGGTCGATGGTGTCAGCGTGTTCGTCGAATCCTCGCCGATCATCGCTTCCGGCGAATTGAGTTTTGTACGGAGCTGGTTTCTGACCAGGACACCGGGATCGATATATTCGTCGCTGCGATACGAAGCCCCGCCGAAGAGATCCCATTGCGTATCGTTCGTATTGACCACGTGGTAGCCCAGCCCGAGACTCGCCACCCTGCGCATCCTGAGCTTCCTGATCACGTCGCGGCCTAAATCCAGCCCGGTATAACCGAACATCCGTTTCGAGACATTGTGGTCGTAACGCGCCCCTGCCGACCACTGGTTTGCCGTCGTGCCGGTCTGGCCGTTGCTTGCGGCGCGTGTACCGAGTGCCTGTGCATACAGCGACCACTTGTCGTGTGCCGTTCTTCTGGTCGCGTCGGTATTCAGGTTCAGGTTCTGGCTCCGGGTGTTGCCTGCCGACAGGGTAACTGCCAGCCCTACATTGGCGCGCCACAATCCGTCGGTGGGTGGATCATCCGCCAGTGCGCAAGGACTGTAGGCCGTTGCAGATGCGACTATCAAATTGATGGGAATGAGCTTCAAGAGTGATGTTGACTTCATGTATTGAATATCTCTGGACGATTTGAAAATGTACGACTTGCTGCCGCAGGAACAATATACATCAATTTCGCGGGAAGCTCGAACCGCCTTCTTGCCGAACATTACCCCTCGCAGGGCTCTGCTTGAGCATTGACGCGCATCTGCGGCACTCATTGAATTTTTGCCTGCGAGAAAATCATCATGCTGATGAATTGCGCATCGCGGTTTCAGTACAACAAACCCGACAGCTTGCGTCTGTATTCCGAGACCAGCTCACCCTGGCCACCCAGCAGGTTGAAAACATCGAGCAGCGTTTTGCGCCCGATGTCGTCGCGGAAACCGCGATCCCGCCGCACAATCTCCAGTAGCTGGTCCATCCCCTCTGCCGCACGGTTCGCGGCAATCAGCACATTCGCGAGCTTGAGCCGCGCCTCGAGATCGTTTTCGTTTCCGTTGACCGCAGCGGTGAGCGTTGCTTCACTTTCCCCCTGCTCCTGCATTCCCATCAGCCGCGCCTGCGCCTTGAGTTGCAGCACGCGCGCATCTTTCAGAATTTCCATATCCTTCAGCGTATCGAGCAGGCGTTGCGCACCTTCCGCATTGTGCTGGGCAAGCAGCAATTCCGCCGCATCCACACGCACCCACTCGTTGTTCGGGTCGAGCTCGGTGGCTTCCGCAAGGCGCTGCAGTGCACCCTCCACGTCACCCGATGCTGCCAGCTGCTGCGCTTCGCGGCGCATCTCCTCCGCCGGACCCGGGATGATCTTGTCCAGCCATTCGCGCACCGCGCTTTCCGGCAGCGCCCCGGTGAATTCGTTGACAACCTTGCCGTCCACGATCGCCTTCACGGCGGGTATGCCGCGCACCGCATAGCGTGCCGCGATCTCCTGATTCTCGTCCGAATTCACCTTGGCGAGCTTGAACTTCCCGCCATACTCATCGGCCAGCTTTTCCAGGATGGGCTTGAGCACCTTGCACGGCGCACACCACGGCGCCCAGAAATCGATCACCACCGGCTGCTTGAACGATGCCTCAACCACCTGTTCCTCGAAATCGGCCTGACTCACATCCTGTGCATTCATTTTGTGCTTTTCCTCATAACAGATTCTTGCCGTCGAACACCGTCGTCTCCAGCGCAGAGGTGTCGACGCCATCGACGCAAGCCAGGTTAACAATATATTGCCCCGGCCTTCTGGTTGTTTCGCTGAAGGTGTGGATACCGCAGTTCTTGCAGAAATAATGCTTCGCCTGCATCCTGCCGAACTGGTAAAAATTCAGCGCGCCTTCCTGCGCGTCGATCTTGAACTGCGCCCCCGGCACGAGATGCATCATAGTGCCCCGCTTGGAGCAGAACGAGCAGTTGCAGCGTATCCCTTTCGTGATCGGCTCGGCCTCGAACGAGAAACGGATCGCGCCGCAGTGGCAACTGGCTTCGTATGGTTTCATAGTCATGTTTCACGAACCTTCATTTTTTTGCGTTATTACCATCTTTTGAAAACAATTGCGATGCTGACCCCTTTAGCAGCAAATTACTCTTTTGGATACAGCTGATTAATTATCTCTGACACTATTTCAAAGGTATGACGAACCGGTGCGGGATACAAATGCCAGCTTCCATGAGCATATGAATTTCGAATCCTTGGAATGATTTCGTAGAAATCTCCCAACCAGTCACAATTCAAATCCTCTTGGGTTACCACGATTTCAGATTCATCTTCTATCCAGCTGTTAACACCCGCACTTCTCGCTTCTTCTCGTTTTTTAAAACTGTAACGCTCCTTTGCTATTATTTTGGCCCAATGCTCACGAGCTGAAAAGTTTTCATTTCTAACGAAGCTCCCTTTAATCGCATGATTCAAAAGCCTCTTAAGTCCTGGCTCCATAGCCCTTGGATGTTTCTTTTTTTCAGCAGCCACAAATTCCGAGAATCTCTCACGAAGCGCAAACTCCAGACTTGCCAGCGCTTGTTGTTCAGCTACAGAATAAAAACGATAAACAAACCACGCATATAGATACAAGTTTTTTGCCGTTTCAAAATGAATTGCCACTGCAGTTGGCACGTCCTCTTTCAATTTGAAACAAGCAATAGCTTCGTATTGATCTTTTAAGTCAATTTTATAAAAAACATTCGTTCTAGAATCAGGTGAACATGCATGTTCAGGTAACCTTAACAAATCACTCTCTGCTAGTTCTGAATTCATTTCTAAACAAACCAATTAGTTTCTAAGTGGCTTCCCGTTCTTCAGCATGTATTCCACCCTCGCCCTCGTCTTCTCCGTCGCGAGCAATTCCATGAAGTTCTTGCGTTCCAGGTCGAGCAGCCATTGCTCGTCCACCATGCTGCCCGCTTCCACATCGCCGCCGCACATCGTCTCGGCGATACGGCAGCCGATGTCGTAGTCGTGATCGGAGATGAAGCCGCCTTCCAGCATATTGACCATCGCGGCCTTCAGCGTCGCAATGCCGGGACGTCCGGCCACCGGTATCTGGCGTGGCTGCAACGGCGGACGGTAGGCGGTGGCGGTCAGCGCGCGAGCTTCTTCCTTGGCGACATACAGCAACTCGTATTGGTTCATCACGATGCGGTCGGACTGCCTGAGGTAACCCATGTCGCGCGCGAGTTCGGCGCTCTTGGCAACTTCGCCCATCGCGATCTGCTGAAAGTAGCGCTTGATATGCGGAAAGATGTCGCCGCCGCGTGCCTCGTTCGCTGCGCGCAGCGCCATCTCCTTGCAGCCGCCGCCTGCGGGCAACACGCCGACGCCGACCTCGACCAGACCGATGTAGCTTTCCAGCGCGGCCACTATTTTTGTACAGTGGAGCGGGAATTCACAGCCGCCGCCCAGCGCGAGGCCGTACACCGCCGCGACGGTCGGCACCTGCGCATAGCGGAGGCGCTGCGAGACATGCTGGAACTTCGCGATCACTTCTTCGACACGCGGCACATTGCCCACCATGGCGTTGACGATACTACCCAACCCGCCACCGCCCGCCACGGTGTATTTCACCCGATTCGCCGTGCTCTTTACCTTGTCGAACAATCCGGTCGGCTGGTCGGCGGATTCCTGCACGCCCTGCATCAGCTGCAGCAGGTGTGCGCCGGCCGAGAACGGCGCCTCGGTCTGCCAGATGATCAGTGCC
>Ga0307375_10003930_pt1 | contig 14383 bp, 15 predicted proteins | sample TR1MG_FD_202531 | JGI IMG/M metagenome (GOLD analysis project Ga0307375, IMG submission 202531) | Soil microbial communities from Risofladan, Vaasa, Finland - TR-1 | ecosystem: Environmental > Terrestrial > Soil > Coastal area > Acid sulfate soil | place: Finland: Risofladan, Vaasa | collected...
TTTCCGCCAGCGCGATCCCGCTGGCGTTGCTGACCGCCGTGATCGTCCTCAATCACTTCGGCATCGGCCTCAACACCATGACCCTGGGCGGGCTCGCCATCGCCATCGGCGAGGTCGTCGACGACGCGATCATCGACGTGGAAAACATTTCCCGGCGCCTGCGCGAAAACCGCCTGTTGCCCAAGCCGCTGAGTTCGGCGCAAGTGGTGTTGCATGCCTCGCTGGAGATACGGGGCGCGGTGGTCTACGCCACGTTCATCGTGGTCCTGGTGTTCGTGCCGGTGTTGACGCTGGCAGGCGTAGCCGGTCGCCTGTTCGGCCCGCTGGCACTCGCCTACATGTCAGCCATCCTGGCTTCGCTCGCGGTGGCGCTGACGCTTACCCCGGCGCTCGCCTACACCTTGCTCGCGCACCGCGCGGCCGCGGCAAAAGAGCCACCCCTGGGGAAATGGCTCAGGGCACGCTACACCCGGCTGTTGGCCGACATCGATCGGCGCGCGGGCGCGGCGATTCTGGCGGTGGTGTTGCTGTGCGCCGCGGCATTGTCCGCGCTGCCGTTCATGCAGAGTGCATTTTTGCCCGCGCTGCGCGAAGGCCATTTCATCGTTCACATGAAGATGGCGCCCGGCACTTCGCTGGCCCAGTCCCTCGCGCTGGGGCAGCGCGTCACCGGCGCGCTTCGCAAAATCGCGGGGATACGCTCGGTCGCGCAGAGGGTGGGACGGGCGACCGAGGTGTCGGATCCGGCGGGCGCATTCTCGAGTGAATTCGAAGTGGACCTGACCCCGCTCTCGGGCGCAGGACAGCAGCGCGTGCTGAATGCGATCCGCAGCGCCGTTAAGCCCTTCGTGGGGGCGCGTTTCTCGGTCAACACCTTCCTCACCGAGCGCATCCATGAAACCATCTCGGGTTATACCGCACCGCTGGTGGTGGATATCTATGGCAACGACCTGAACGTACTCGACCGCAAGGCCGGGGAAATCGCTGCGGCGATACGCGGCGTCGCGGGCGCCGGCGCAGTGCAGGTGCAGGCACCGGCACGCAGTCCGCAGCTGGTCATCCGCCTGCGCGACAGCGCCTTGTCGCGGCTCGGCATCGCCCCGGTGGACGCCCTGAATACGGTCGAAACCGCCTACGCCGGCACGCTGGTGGGCGAGGTGTACGAGGGCAACCGCGTATTCGACGTGGCGGTGGTGCTGGCGCCGCGCCTGCGGAGGAGCCCGGCGCAGGTGGGCGAGCTGCCGCTGAAGACGCCGGACGGCCGCATGGTGCGGCTCGAGGACGTGGCGGACATCACCCAGACCGCTGGGCGCTATCTGATCCTGCACGACGACGCGCAACGCCTGCAGGTAGTGACTGCGCAGGTACAGGGGAGGGCACTGTCGAGCTTCGTGCGCGCGGTGAAAAAACGCATCGCTGCGCAAGTCGTCCTGCCGCGCGGCACCTATCTGGTGTTTGCCGGCGATGCCGCGGAGCAGGCGCGCGCCGAGCGCGATCTGCTGCTGCATTCGGCCATGGCCGCGGTGGGCGTGGCGCTGCTGCTGTACATGGCGCTCGGCGGCATGCGCTCGACCGTCCTGGTATTCGCCAATCTGCCCTTCGCGCTCGCCGGCGGCGTGGCTATCGTGCTCGCCACCGGCGGGGTAATGTCCATCGGCTCGCTGGTTGGATTCGTCACCCTGTTCGGCATTACCCTGCGCAACGCCATCATGCTGATTTCGCACTATCGCCATCTGGTCGAGATAGAAGGCGTGCCCTGGGACAAGGCGGCGGCGATCCGCGGCGCCGCGGAGCGTCTGTCGCCGATCCTGATGACCGCACTGGTCACTGCGCTGGGACTGTTGCCGCTGGCCTTGACCAGCGGCGCGCCAGGCAACGAGATCGAAGGGCCGATGGCGATGGTCATTCTGGGCGGTCTGATTACGTCGACCGTTTTGAACCTGCTGGTGCTGCCGACGCTGGCATTGCGCTACGCGCGCTTCGACAGGCCGACGGATAATACGGCGTGATCACATCCGGCGCCGATCGGCGGCGCGCTTCCAGCATGGCGGACCATGAATAGCCTGCTCGCCACGGTCCACCCCTACATCGCCCAATACGGTTACGGCGCGCTGTTCGGCGTGCTGTTCGCGGAATCGTTTGGATTGCCGCTGCCGGGCGAGACCTTCCTTGTCGCCGCGTCCTTCCTCGCCGCACAAGGCCAGCTCGACATCTGGCTCGTGGGCCTGACAGCATGGACGGCGGCAGTGCTCGGCGACAACATGGGCTATGCCATCGGCCGCTTCGGCGGCCACAGGCTGTTGGTTCGCCATGGCGCGCGCGTCGGCATCACCGCCGCGCGGCTGAAGCAGGCGGAACGCTTCTTCGCGCATTACGGCCCGGAAGTCGTCATCATTGCGCGCTTCTTCCCGCTGCTGCGGCAGCTCAACGGCATCGTCGCGGGCAGTGCCGAAATGGACTGGAGGCGCTTTGCGTTCTACAACGCGCTGGGCGGGCTCCTTTGGGTCGGCGCATGGAGTACGGGCGTCTACTATTTCGGTCAGCAGATTACGGTATGGCTGCTGCGGCTTCATACGGCGGAACTCTGGCTGGCCGGCGTGCTGGCGCTGACGCTGCTGGCCGCCGGCGCTTACTGGCGAATCTCAAAACGATCGCGCAGCCGGCGCTGAGGCAAAATAGGCGCAGGACCACGTAAGGAGCGAATGATCCGTGAGCAACTCCCTGCAACAGCGCTTGTCGGTCTGGCTGAGCATCGCCATCGTCGCGACCGGGTTCCTCGCCGCCGCCGTTTCGTTCGGGCTCGCCTACAACGAGGCGCAGGAGTTTCAGGACGACACCCTGCGCCAGATCGCCGTCCTGGTGGATACCGCCCGGCTGCCTTCCGACGGGCAGCGTTCCGTGGCGGCTTTGGATAATGATCCCGAGGAGCGTATCGTCGTCCAGCGGCTTGCGCCGCCTGTCGCCGACGCCGCGCGGCTCGCGCTGCCGGCGGATCTGACGGCGGGGTTCCACACGCTCGATCTCGGGAGGACGCAATGGCGGGTATATGTCCGTACCGTAAAGGCCGGTGCGCGCATTGCGGTAGCTCAGGAGACCCAGGTACGCAGCGAAGCGGCTGGCGACAGCGCCTTGCGCACGCTGCTGCCCTTGCTCGTGCTGATTCCCCTGCTGTCGTATTTTTCCCGGCGCCTGGTCCGCGCCAGCCTGGCGCCGGTTCGTGCCCTTGCGCAAGTGGCAGATGCCCAATCTGAGGACAGGCCGGCTGCGCTGCCTGTCGCCAAAGTGCCGGAGGAGATTGCCCCGTTCGTGCAATCGATCAACCGGCTGCTTGAACGGATCAACCGCATGATGGCGCAGCAGCGGCGTTTCATCGCCGATGCGGCGCATGAATTGAGAACCCCCCTGACCGCGCTATCGGTTCAGGCGCAGAATTTGCGCCAAGCGGGATCCGTCGAAGTCATGCGCGAGCGCGTGCATCCGCTGCAGGCGGGTATAGAGCGCGCGCGGCACCTGACCGAACAGCTGTTGAACCTTGCGAGGACCCAGGCCGGAACCGCCAGCGAGACCGACGTCGATGTCTCGGTCATGGCGCGCGAACTGATCGCCGAATACCTGCCCTTGGCCGAAGCCAAGCGCATCGATCTCGGGCTCGATGAAAGTGCACGGCTTTCATTGCACGTCTCGCCGGAGCCGCTGCGGCTGATCCTCAGAAACGGGCTGGAGAACGCATTGAAGTACACGCAGGAAGGCGGCGAGGTCACGCTTCGGCTGCTGTCTGAAAACGAGCACGCGGTCGTCGAAGTCGTCGACAACGGCCCGGGGATTCCTGCCTCGGAGCGCGAGCGGGTGCTCGATGCGTTCTACCGCATGCCGGATGCGGCCGGCGAAGGCAGCGGCCTGGGGCTGGCGATCGCCCGCGAAGCTGCGGCCCGCCTGGGCGGCAGCGTGATCTTGCATGAAGCTGCGCAAGGCCGGGGCCTGATCTTCCGTTACCGACAGCCAGCCGGAAAGCAATGAGTCGTTTCTTTGGCGACAGCCAGGGACAAGGTTGAGGCTCGTTGCTGCAAACCTGGACCTAGAGGCGTGCTGGCGCAGCTGCCGCTGACCGCGGGGACTGCAACAGTGAAAGCTTAGGCGTGCGTGGCCGCTGAACATGGCCCTGGTGCCGTCGCCGCCGTACCAGGCGACGCTCGGGCCGCTGCGGGAACAAGAACAGGCATTCGGCATCGCCTGGCAGGTTGGCGAGGCTGCCGAAGCCGGTCGGCGAACTCAGACAGGCGAGGGCGAGCGTGTCGGCGTAATCGCCGCGCAGGGAACTTTTGAAGCTGCCTTCCGCCGCATTCACCAAAGACGGCGACAGCGATGCGAGACACAGCGTGGTGACATACATCATTCGTTTCAAAGTGGTGTCTCCTTCCGGATAAGTGCTTTCTCGCGATCTACCCTCCGACCACGTTCAGCCGTTGGCTGCATGATCCAGGCGAAGGCTGCCCTGACTCTCGCGGAGCTCGTCGATCAGGTCCGTGAGCGCTTTGAGGTTCTTGATGTCGGCGTGGTCCGGAATCTGGATACCGAAATGTTCTTCGATCGCAAAGATCAATTCGACCAGCGTCAGGGAGTCGAGACCGAACTCTGTCAGCGTGGTGGCCGGAGCGAGAACGCCTGGCTCGACGCCGAATGTCTCGTGAATCAACTGCACGACTTCGTCGAAAGTAGTCACAAAACGTATCCGAAAGCGAGCGCGCCAGCCGCTGATTTGAAGTGGATTCGCATGGATGGGTCCTTTAGTAAAAAGTGCACGATACAGGTGGAAATATGGAGACGAAAAAATCCAGCGTCAATGTCATCCGGGGGTGAGCTTTACAAAATTCTACTTCGTGATTGCCTGGTGCTTGGGCGGCGGATGGCCGTCGTAGACCAGGCTGCGCCGGTGCTGCAGATAGGCGCTGCGCACGTAGGCATAGGGGTCCAGCGCCGCCTCCTCCATCAAGCGACTCGCGTCGAGCAGGTTGGCGCGTTGATCGACGAGGCGCACACCGTAAAGCTCGTTGCGCGTCGGAACGTTGTTCACGTAGCGGAGCGGGTTGCCGTACATATCCACCGCCAGGCCGAGGCCGTCGCGCACGTCGCTCGGCCCGAAGAGCGGCAGCACCACGTAGGGGCCGCTGCCCATGCCCCAGCGGCCCAGGGTCTGGCCGAAATCCTCGTTGTGCTTGTGCAGTCCGGCTTTGCTGGCGACGTCGAACAGACCGCCAATGCCGACGGTCGTGTTGATCGCGAATCGGCCGAAATCGCTGGCGCCGGGGCCGATCTTGCCCTGCAGCACGTTGTTCACGCCGATCCAGACGTCACCTGCGTTGGAGAAGAAATCGGTCACGCCGGTGCGTGCGAACTGCGGCACCACCTTCCTGTAGCCGGTGGCCACCGGCTTGACGACCGCCTTGTCCACGCTGTCGTTGAAGCTGAACATGGCGCGGTTGTAGCGCTCGAACGGGTCCTTGGGATTGCCGCCGACCGTGGCGCAAGCGCTCAGGGCGGCAAGCAAAAGCAATCCCGCCAGACTTCTCAGCATGATCATTAATTTCCTTCAGCCTCTCGCGACTAGAATTTCTCGCGAAAGCCTACGGTGAATCCGTGTGGAAGAAGGCCGAGAACGAAAGGGCTGTTCCGCTTGTGCGCGTAATACCCGGTCAGGCTGCCGAGCGCAAAGCCGGCCAGAACGTCCGTTTGCCAGTGCCCATGTACCTTCATGCGCGCGATGCCGTCATAAACGGGGAGCAGCTCCAGGGCGTACACGGCTGGATAGTCCTGGCGATATTCGAGCACGAAAGGCGTCACGATGGCAGTCACGGCCGAAACTTCTCCGCTGGGGAAACTGTAGTGCGACCCGCCTTGGAACCACTGATTCGGGTCGTTGGTTTGGTTCGGCCTGGAGCGCGTGAACGCGTATTTCAACCCTTGTGCGGATACGCCGGCCAGCGCCGAGGAGTCGATTGCCTGCCAGAATGTCTTGCCCAGGCGCGTCTCGCCGCCCTCCATCAATGCGCCGCCGACTTCCCCGGCGATCATCAGGCCGAGCAGGCCGGTTTGGTATTTGCGCGCCCAAATCCCGCTGTCGTCGTAGCTCAGCTTATGGTCGATGCCTAGCGGTCCTCCGGCGGCAAAAGCCGGCGCCAATGTCGCCAATGACAAGGCCGTTGCCGCTAGCGTTCGCCGTGCAATAGCAGAACCGAATCCGATGACATGAATTTCTCGCATGGGAAAGCTCCTGTAAGCGGCACATCCAATAGGGGGTGCAGTTGTTTGGTTGAGCTCATTCAATAACTGGGATAATATCCCATGTCGGTCGTGCCAGCGCCGCCTTTTTGCGGAGAGTGCATGAATAATTGTGGAACTACCAATGGAGGCTCTTGTAATGCAAAAGTTCAATAAGACGGCTGCGGCGGTCTTTCTGGCCGTCACGCTTGCAACCATGTTGGGCTGTGCGGCGACACCCACCAGGGAAAGCACGGGAGAGTACCTCGATGACGCTGCCGTTACGACCAAAGTGAAGGCGGCGCTGCTGGACCAACCTTCCCTGAAGTCATTTCATATCCACGTAGTCACGGTCAGAGGGACGGTCTACCTCAGCGGCGTCGTCGCGTCGCGGTACTCCATGGACGAGGCGGTCAAACTCGCGCGCGGCATCGCTGGCGTCAAGGCGGTCAAGAACGATCTGCGTGTCAGATAGCGCGCAGCCGCTGAGGCGGCACAGAACTAGTGCTTCATTTCACGCGTGAGGATTTCCGCGGCGGCGGCGGCGGACATGCCGCGGCAGCGCGCGTTCCACAGGTAATCGAACATCGCTTGGCTCAGCGCGCCCTCTATTTGCGGCGGGCTGGGCGTCTTCGTCGCGTCGGCAAGAAAGCGCTTGCCGTTTGCGCTTCCACAAACAACCGGACCCAGCTTGCTCGGGATCAGCCTGAGTCCCGCGAAGCTGACATCCGCAGCGGGCCGCCCCAGCGCCTTCGCAACGTCTACGCGCGCCTGTTGCAGCGCAGGCCCCTCGTCCTCATGCTGAGCGTCGGACAGCGACGGACCCAACGCCAAGGCCAGAACGAGCATGCGGTAAAACCAACGGTATGCGACTTGCTTCATGCTGTCCCCAGTGCCAGCCCCGGTCTGGTAGATAGCGGGATCGGAGCCCCCCGACGTGTGCCGGGAGGCTCCATTTCTCTCAGAGACGCACTGCCTACTTCGCAGTCATACCCCGCAGATAAGCGGCGACCGCTTCCATGTTCTTGTGGTCGAGCGAGTGGGTGATCGTCTTCATTACGACGCCGTCCGGTCTTTCGTTGGTCCGCTGGAATACGTTGAGTTGCTTGATCACGTAGTCCGCATGTTGATACGCGATACGGGGAAACAGGCCGTTGCCCTGGCCGTGATCGCCGTGGCAGGATGCGCAGGGCGGAACACCCTTTGCCGGCAGCCCATCGTGGAATATCTGCTTGCCTATGGCCGCCAGCTTCGGATTTCCCGGCGCGAGGGGAACCGATTTTTGCGAGGAGAAGTACTTCGCCAGACCCTTGATCTGGGCATCGGTCAGGCTGCGGCTGATGCCCCACATGTATTCGAATCCGGGGGGATCGTCGCGGTGATGGCTGCGGAACATCGTAAGCTGCCCGATGATGTACTCCTGCTGCTGCTCGGCGAGCTTGGGGAAAGTGGGATTGATGGAATTGCCGTCTACGTTGTGGCAGTTCGAGCAGACCTGCTCGGCCAGGGTTTTGGCCGGAACGTTGGGGTTGCCCAGGTCGCGGGAGCGCACCAGCGTCGTCGTGCAGCCGGCGCCGATCGCGGCAGCGGCCAGTACCACTGTAATTGTTGCGATTTTCATTTTACTGTCTCCGAATATTTTCATCGTGTATGTCGGGGGTGCGCCGCCATTGCGGCGCACGTCGGATCATCGAAACCAACTGTTCAATATGCGCCCCAGATATAGAAGAACAGGGTGTTGTTGTCGCTCGCGCCCACGCTGGTGTCATTGAACTTGCTGAACTTGGTGTACTGGAGGCCTACCCGCACGTACTGCATCGGGAGCCAGAATACTTCCGGCGTCCAGCCGCGCGAGCCGTAGCGGGCATCCACTGCGCTGAAACTCGACGCGTTATTATTGGTATTGTCGTAATTGAAATAGGAAAGCGTGGCGCCGTACTTCGCCTGATAGGTAAAGGAGGTCTTGGCCCTCAGGGAATTGACCGTGTCGCTTGCGAGGCCAGGCGCGCCCGGATCGATCGTTTCGTGGATGCGCGTGACCATCGCGGTGAGCGTGTAGGGATCGAGCAGATACTGGTACTGGGCATCGAACCCGAGATCCCGGTAGTGGTCGGTCGGGCCGCCGAGGTTGCTCTGATCCGTGTAGGGACGAACATCGAAATGCGTCATGCCGACCATGATGTTGTTCGGGCCCCATTCCTTGGTGTACGCCAGACGGACGTAGGGATTGGTCCCCTTGATGTATACCTGGCCGCCGTTACCCTGGGTCATGAAGGAAAACACGCCGTCGCCGGTACGATAGCCGCTGATTTCCGCGTACAGCGTCTTGTTCCAGTAGGCATAGGCGCCGATGCCGGCCACTTGCTGTCCCAGACCGTCTTCGAGAATCGTCGACGTGCCTGAGCCTTGTCCTGTGGAGCCGGGCACGATGCCGTAGCCCCAGGCCGGCGCGCTGTTGAACACGTCCTCCACGCCGGGATTGTTGTTAAGCGTGAAGCCGTAGATCAGGTCCTGGTGGTTGTTTATCAGGTGGTCGGCGTAGCGGATGTCCAGATTGTCCGAGCCGGAATGACCAGCCCATCTTCCTTGAGGATTATCCTGGTTGTCGTAGTTGTTGTAAGTGATCTGGGCGAAGCCGCCGATCCGGTCGGTGATCTTTCCGGCGATGAACAGGCTCGCAGTGTTGAAAATGAGCGATCCGTCCTGGGTCTTGCCCTGGGTGGGATCGGCGACTTTCTGCTTGTTGGATGTAATCACGGCCATCATCGCGAGCGGCAGCTCGCGCTGTCCGATGGTATAGCCGGTCAGCTTGAACAGGCGCCCGTAGGGGGTCAGTTCCGGGAACTGGCCGCCGGCGTGGCAGGCCACGCAGTTCTGGCCGGTTTGGCGCGCGAACGAAGGCACGGCTTGGGCCTGCGGCGCAAGGACCAGCAGCAATGGGATGAGGGCGCAGGCGCCAGCAACTCGAGCGGCAAGCCTGCGGCCAATTTCTTTCGCCAGCGTCGGCGCGGTCGCGACCGTGTCCGCGGTGTTTTTAATTCCCTGCGATCCCCGGGGGCTCCGTGATCCGCGCAAATCGATACCCATAATCTCATCCCTCCACGTCGTTGATGTAAGCCATTAATTTAACTACAAACCGTATGTCCGCCGGCAACCCGCTATGCGATCGCGCGCATTCGTCGATGCCCAGAATTTCTTCGGTAAATGCCGCGAGTCCTGGCATTCGAGGCCATTTCCCTTGGCTGGCCGAGATCGCGCAGAGTCGGCTGGTCCGACTCGTGCATCAGCACCTGAATTCTGGATGAGAGTTGACGTGCAGCCGTGGACAAACAGAGTCGAGAAGCTTGCGCTTTTCGATATCATGCAGGTCCACAGAACATGGGCCGAACTTTAACGAAGTTGGACCGGTCGAAATAGTAGACAATGTAGAATTATTAGTTCGCGGAATCGCAACAATGGACCGATTGGATGCAATGCGGCTTTTCGTCCGGGTTGCCGAGCTCGGCAGCTTTTCGGCGGTCGCAAAACAGATGGATGTCGCGCGCTCGGCGGTTACGCGTCAAGTAGCGGCCCTGGAGGACCACCTCGGTACCAGATTGATGGCTCGCAGCACCAGGCGGCTCACCCTGACCTCAGCGGGCATTGCCTATCTGGAGAATTGTCGCGCAATACTCAATCTTGTCGAGGCCGCCGAATCCGACGTCAGCGAGGACCGGCAGACACCGCGGGGGGTCATACGGATCAGCGTGCCGCTCAGCTATGGCCTCAGACGGCTCGCCTCGTTGCTGCTGGACTTTTCGCACCAATACCCCGAAGTCGGCCTGGAGATGGACTTCTCGGATCGGCGCATAAACCTGATTGAAGAAGGCGTTGACCTTACGATCCGCATCACGCCGCGACCGGAGACGCGAGACGTAAATCGGCGCATAGCGACGGAGCGCATGGTCGTGGTCGCGTCTCCCGCGTATCTGGCCCGCCACGGTACGCCTGGCCATCCGGCGGACCTGGGTCGCCACGTTTGCCTCGGCTACACCGGCACAAGCAGCCGTACCTGGCAGTTCCGTATTGGTGGCAAGGTCGAAAGATTCCCGGTACGCAGCCATGTTTTCGCCAATAATGGCGACGTACTGGTCGAAGCGGCCGCGCGTTCCCTTGGGATTGCCTGCCAGCCGGAATTCATCACTGCGGCGTATGTCGGGGACGGACGACTAAAAGAGATCCTGAGCGATTTTCAAGTGCCGAAACTGGGCGTGTTTGCGGTCCTGCCTGGCAATCGCCAAGTTCCCCACCGGGTCAGGGTACTGATGGATTGGCTGGCACAAAAAATCGCGATTTAAGCGAGAGCCGCCTAGCGCCGCCGCCAGCCGCGCTGACAATTACGAGTACCTAAGCGGGGAACCGAGCGCATCAGTCCTCCAGCGTAAAGCCCACCTTGATGGTGACTTGCCAGTGGGCCACTTTCCCGTTTTCCACCTGACCGCGTGTCTCGATGACTTCGAACCAGTGGATATTGCGCACCGACGTGGAAGCCTTGGCGATGGCGCTACTGACGGCATCCTCCATGTTCTTGGTTGAGGATCCGGTGAGTTCGATGCTCTTGTAGACGTGGTTGCTCATGGCGTTCTCCTGAAAAAAAGCCGATGGTCACGCGGGTGACCGTGGCGGCAGATTGATTATCCGTCTTTTTTCCTGGGCAGGCAGATCAGACTATGGACTCGAGGGGTGAATTGAATTTACCCGTCGATTCCTTATGTCTGTTGATTTTTATCAACGGCTCTGCTGCTCGTGCGCTATCTAATACGGTGCATGAAATCCGAGGACTCCCGCGGGGTCGAGCGCGCTTTCGACACGTTTCACATGGGCCGTTCGGGCATGGACCTGTACAGCAACGATATCGGGGCCAGATTCGTCGACATTCGGAGCTTTGCCGCCTACGTCGGCGGTTCTCCCACGAACATGAGCGTAGGCTGCCGCAGGCTGGGTTTGAAGTCCGCGCTTCTGACGGCTTTCGGCGAAGATCCGGTAGGCGATTTCGTCGCCCATTTTCTGACGCAGGAAGGCGTGGACATCAGCTGCAGCCCGCGCAAGCCCGGCCGGCATACCAGTGCCGTCGTGCTGGGGATCGAGCCGCCGGATAAATTTCCGCTGGTGTTCTATCGGGACAACTGCGCCGATATCGCACTGTCGATCGATGATGTGCTGGCCGCGCCGATCGCTCGGAGCCGCGTGTTCCAGTTCGCCGGAACGAACCTCAGCCAGGAGCCCAGCCGCAGCGCCACGCTCTATGCGGCAGAACTGGCCCGGAACGCCGGCACCGCAGTCGTCCTCGATCTCGATTTCCGGCCGAACCAGTGGCACGATCCGCGCGCCTTTGGCAGCGCGGTGCGTTCCGCACTGCGCTGCGCGGATATGGTGATCGGCACCGAAGACGAGATCAACGCCGCGATGCTGACCGATCCCGGCGCGGTGCGCTTGACCGACTCCCAGATCAGCGACGCCCGCGTGAGCGGGGACACGGCCGAACACGTCGTCAAGCTGCTCGAGTTGGGTCCCGCGTTGTTGGTCGAGAAGCGCGGCGAGGCAGGTTGCCGCCTGCACCGGCGCGGCGAGCGACCGGAGGATGTGCCGGGCTTTTCGGTGACGGTTCAGAACATCCTCGGCGCCGGCGACGCCTTCGGGGCCGGATTTCTCTACGGCTACGTCGAGGGGTGGGATCTGCGCAAGGCCGCGCGCCTGGGAAACGCCTGCGGCGCGATGGTGGTGACGCGCCATGGCTGTTCCATCTCCATGCCGTATCGGGACGAAGTGCTCGCCTTTGCGGACGAGCGCGGCGGCCTGTGATCGCGGGCTCGGGACCCAATGAGCAACGCAATACTCCAGCGTTTCGACCTGAAAGACAGGACGGTCGCAATCACCGGGGGCGGGGGCGCGCTGTGCGGCGCCATGGCTGACGCCCTGGGGATCATGGGGGTGAAGGTGGCCGTTCTGGACCTCAGCCGGGAGAAGGCGGAGTCTCGGGCGCAGGCGATAACGGGCGCCGGAGGGACTGCGCTCGGCTTTGGCTGCGACGTGCTCGACGCGGCGCAACTGCAGCAGTGCTGCGAGGCGATCTCCGCCGCCTGGGGACCGCCCGATCTGCTGATCAACGGCGCTGGCGGCAACGACCCCCGGGGCAGCACTTCGGCCGAATTCGAGGAGCCGGCAAAGCGAGAGGCGACGGCCCAGTCCTTCTTCGATCTCGATCCCGCCGGCTTTCGCCAGGTGTTCGACTTGAATTTCATGGGGACGTTTCTGACGACGCAGGTATTTTCCCGCGGGATGGTCGCGAAGGGCAGGGGATCGATAGTCAACATTTCTTCGATGAGCGCCTTCATGCCGTTGACCAAGGTTGCCGCCTATTCGGCCGCGAAGGCGGCGGTGAGCAATTTCACCCATTGGCTGGCGGTGCATTTCTCCCATGCGGGCGTGCGCGTAAACGCGCTGGCGCCGGGCTTCTTCATGACCGAGCAATTGCGCTTCCTGCATATCGACGCCGCGACGGGCGAACTGCTGCCGCGCGCGCGCCAGGTGATCGCCCACACGCCCATGGGGCGTTACGGCCAGCCCGACGACCTGATAGGCGCCCTGGTCTGGCTGCTTTCGGACGCCTCCAGTTTCGTTACCGGCGTAGTGGTGCCCGTCGACGGCGGATTTTCTTCTTACTCGATATAGACAGCTGCAGCAGAAAAGCAGGGAACGACGAAAGAGATATCTGACGTGGCCAATGTGATTCTGAAAAATTTGGTGAAGCGGTTCAACTCGGTGACGGCGGTCCACGACCTGTCGCTGGAGGTCCACGACCGGGAATTCGCGGTGCTGGTCGGCTCTTCGGGATGCGGCAAGACTACCGCGCTGCGCATGATCGCCGGCCTCGAGCCGATAACGTCGGGCGAAATCTACATCGGCGATACCCTCGTCAACGACATGGACCCCAAGGACCGGGACATTGCCATGGTGTTTCAGAATTATGCCCTCTACCCGCATATGAACGTCCGCGACAACCTCGGCTTCGGACTCAAGATCCGGAAGTTTTCCAAGGCGGAGATCGAAGCGCGGGTGCAGGAGGCCGCCGACATTCTCGGCATCCACGATTTGCTCGCGCGCAAACCCAAGGAACTCTCCGGCGGGCAGCGGCAGCGCGTCGCCCTGGGAAGGGCGATCGTGCGCAAACCCAAGGTGTTCCTGTTCGACGAACCGCTGTCCAACCTCGACGCGAAATTGCGGGTGGCCATGCGGGCCGAGATCAGCAAACTCCACCGGCGGCTTGGCGCCACCATCATCTACGTCACCCACGATCAGGTGGAGGCCATGACCATGGCCGACCGGATTTTCATCATGCACAAAGGCGCCCTGGAGCAGACCGGGACGCCGATGGAGGTCTACCTGAAACCGGCGAACCGCTTCGTTGCCGGGTTTATCGGCTCGCCGGCGATGAATTTTATCGACGCCACCCTGGTCCGGGAAGCGGGCGCTTGGTTCATCGACGCCGGCGATTTCAAGCTGCGGGCTCCCGCGGCGTTCTACGCCCGGCTTGAACCCTACGCCGGTCGGCCAGTCGTCTTCGGCGTGCGCCCTGAGGATATTTCGGCGCACGGCCCTGCGGCGGGCGTCGGCGACGGAAACACCGTGACTGCGCGCACGGATGTGGTGCAAACCCTGGGGGCGGAGATTTTCGTCTATCTGACCTGCGGAGCCCATTCCATCGTCGCCCTGATGGAAGCGCCGGAGCAGCCTTTGGCGGAGGGGCAGACGCTGGAAGTGGAATTGAAGATGGTGAAGACCCACGTCTTCGACAAAGAGACGTCGCAGACGATTGTTTGACCTATGCAGCGAATCATTTGACCAGGAGGTACCGTATGAAAAAAGCACTGAAGTGTTTAACGTTGACAGCCCTGCTGTGCGTGGGGCTGACGTCGGCGAGCGCGTTCGCCCAGATCAACTGGAAGCAGGCGCAGGGAACCGAAATCCGTTTTCTGATGAACAAGCATCCGTTCACGACCTACATTGAACCGAAGATCCCGGAGTTCGAGAAGCTGACCGGCATCAAGGTGGTGATGGAGTCGTGTCCGGAAGATCAATACCCGAAAAA
>Ga0307375_10003931_pt1 | contig 14379 bp, 10 predicted proteins | sample TR1MG_FD_202531 | JGI IMG/M metagenome (GOLD analysis project Ga0307375, IMG submission 202531) | Soil microbial communities from Risofladan, Vaasa, Finland - TR-1 | ecosystem: Environmental > Terrestrial > Soil > Coastal area > Acid sulfate soil | place: Finland: Risofladan, Vaasa | collected...
GGCGGACAGTGTTGCGAGGGCTGAGTTGCCGGACAATCGACGGTACGACGAGTCCGACCTTCTCCCAGTGCCGCAGCTGCTTCATGCTGATGCCCGTGAGGCGCATCGCCCGCTTGTCGGAGATGGCCAGGGCCTCACGGGCGGCGTCAGTCATGGCTCCGGTCCTCCGTCGACTTACTGGTGGCTAAGCGTGGCGGATGCGCAGGCATATCACGGATGCTAGACGCTCGTCATGCCATCCGGCTGTCGCACTACCCCCAAGGACAGCCATTCCCGGTTCTCCTACGCGCAAAGCACCGCAAGTCCGGCAGGATCCCGGTGTTCTATCTGAGCACGTCGCGGAACCCGGCGAACCCAGGCCGTGCCGACGCGGCCTTCTGCCCGTCCCTCGATTAGCTCAGCCCGCGGGCTACCGGTTCAGCCGCGCCGCGTCGGGCCTAGCTGCCTGCGCGCTCGTCCCTGATCACCCGGACGCCGACTCCGGCATTGACGGCGATCGCCGCAGCCATGGCGCCCAGGCCAGTCAGAGGCCACCTGGCAAGGCCATCCGGGACGCCGGTCAGGACGATGCCGACAGCGATGACCGCTATGCCGCGAGCGTCAGACCGGGCGTTCCGGGTCCTCAGAGTCCCTGATCTGAGCGGTCACGGCAGCGTGGGCCCCGCGCAACTCGCCGATCGCCAGCATGAGCTCAGCCCTCAGCGCCTCGACCTGTTCTCGTGTCCCCCGCTCCAGGTCGCCTATCCGGCTGTCGAGCTGCCGGTATAGCTGGTACAGGACACGGTCTGCTCCCACGCCGGGCCGTTCGGGTTCCACACGTGGCCGGTCCCGGCGATGTGAGGCTTCGGAAGGACCATGCTGCCTGCGGCCAGCCCGCTGACGCCGACGGGTTGCGACCTGCGCCAGGGCACGAACCGGGCCAGGAACGCCCGGGCCCGCGCTGCCAGCCGGCACGTACCCTGCCAGATCCTCGCGCTGCCCGCCGGGGCTGCCTCGAATGCCCCGGCGATCGCGACGCCCACGCCGATCCGCCGGATCTGGTCGGCCAGATGGGCGGCCGGTATGAGCGCGCCCGCGCGAAGCGTCACCATGCAGTAAGCAGCGCCCGCAATGCCACAGAGGATCACCGCCGGAAGCGTAGCGGAACCGCGTCCGGCGGCAGCGGTGCCCAGTGTGTCAGCAGATCGTTGACTTTCCGGCCGCAGGATCAGGGCTGCGAAGGGTGGTCGCGCCGGGTACGGCAGCCCCGCATATGGCCAGCGCCGAGGACCGCCAGTCTTCTTGACGACGAGCGCGAGCAAGCCGTGAGGGCCTGCATGCCCGAGCTGCGGGAGGTGCGGCGCAAGTTACCGGATCATTGCCATCACGTTGAACGGCGAGGGCTTGGCGTCGAAGCGCGGCACCAGGCAGCACGCCCAGGCCGTGTCGCGGGTGCTGGAGCGCCATGGCGCGTGACGATCGTGGTTATTCCTGTCTTACGGCCTGGAGCGTCGTACGCGTTCCTCTGGCGCCAGCAGAACTCCCAGCGCTCCCAGACGACCGTGTCGCCGGTAGCCCTCCTGAACGCCCTCAGCACGCGCCTGTCGATGGCGGGGTTCCCGTTCCCGTTCTCATACACGAACTCGGGCCCGAACCTGGTGGCGATCTCGCTGACCGCGCTGGCCTGGTCGAGCTGCTGCTCTCGCTCGATCTCGCCCACCATCCATTGGGCGATTATCTCTGGCGTGACGTCATCCGTCATGTTCTTCCTCGAATGTCACTGGTCCGCTGCTGTCAGTCTGGCGCATGTCGCTGCCTGAGGCGTGGCTTGGCGCCGCGCAGGCCTGATCCGCAGAGTCGGCGCCGAGCCCAGTCCGCAGGGTTCGGTTTGAGGCGTCGGCACGCTGCCGAGCGCGACCCGGCGCAATGGCGGTGACCTGGACCTCCCTTCCCACCAGGTCGGAATCCGGAAGGATAGACGGTGTGGATGACCCGAACGCTGATGCTGCTGCACTGATCTGGGAGCAGGCCCGGCAGCAGCTCGCGCAGCAGAACACGGACCTTGACTTGCTACGGACGCGGGCGGTGGCGCTGCTGTCAGTGGCCGCCCTGGTGGCCGCGCTGTTCGGCACCCGCCTCCCTCACGGCCATCTGCATGGGAGGACGCTCAGTTTCCTGGTCGCCGCGCTGATTCTGTTCGCCGCCAGCGTCGTGCTGGCCGTCCTCGTCGCTGCGCCGCGGCGCAACTGGGAGTTCACCTTCGACCTCGGCGACCTCCTGCAGCGCGTCGACGGGGGCGAGGCTGCGCCAGTCGACGTAACGCGGAGCTTCGCAAGCTGGTCCGAGAATGCCTGGATGAACAACGCTGAGCAGATGAAGAGCTTGTACACGATGTTCAGCGTGGTCTGCGCGCTCGTCGGGCTCCAGGTGGTTGCCTGGGCAATCGCCGTGCTCTAGCGCCTGTCGCGCTTCTCGGTGTCCTTCTTGTCCTTCTTGATGACCTTGACTGGCTTGTAGGGCAGTATCACCGGCTGGCGCGGGCACGGCTCAGGTGCGGGCGCTGGCTGCGGCGTGGGCTTGGCCTCGTCGCCGGAATAGTTGCGTGCCATGAGCCGACGATCGCACAGGTCGCGCCGACCCGCATCGTGGACTATCAACCTCGACGCAAGGGTGATCCGTCACTCATTCCCGTCGGCCTCGTACTCCCTCCAGTCACCCATCTGATCGCCGCCTGTGCGATGTCGACGGTTGGCTGGCCGAAGCCCTGAGGGGAGCCTGTACGGGCGAGGGGCGTCAAGCCAGCTCGCGGTGGAAGTTCCCCGTTCTGGCCTCAGCCCGGTGCAGTTGGACATACGGGCTTTGGAGGCGCCAGGACGTTGACCGCCTACGGATCACTCCTCCGTGACCATGATGTCCTGCATCGCTGTCTCGGGATCCTCTGCCGAGTCGATGAACTCGACCAGGATCTGCACCTGCGTTCCCGGTATCCCCGGTCGGTCGACTGGAGGCATGCAGCGGGTCGCCCAGGTACGCCGGGCAGTGTGCCCCGAGAGGAGGTCCTCGATGAACGGGCGGCGATCGGGGTCAGGCGGCGCTTGCTGTACGTCATGAACGGTCGATGGTCTTTGGCCGGGCCGGAACGGCTCCCAGCTATAACCGCTGGCGGGGCTGTCGGCGCTGGCCCGTCCGTGGGCGGTTCGGGCCGGGTTCTCGCGGATCGGCTACCCATCGGCTGATGAGCGGGTAGCACTGCCGGGAAGCGCCCCACTGATGGTGACTGCCGCTCCTGTGCTCGCGGCTTCTCCCCCTGGTGCGGGACGCGAACCGCTGGTGGCTTCCGCATCGGCACCTGGATTGCGGTGTGTCCCTTCTCGGCTTGGTCAGCCTGCGCCACTTAGTCGGGTCCCGCAACCGGCCTCTCGCTGCGCTCGCCTCGGGCGCCCAGAGATCTTTCCCGGCCGCGGGCACCCGTGGTGCCGGCTTCGCCGGCGCTCTTCTTTTCTTTTGCCCGCTGGGAAACATCTTGGCCGCCCGGCCGGCCGGCTGACGGGCCCGCTCCCGCGCGGCGCTGTCACCTGACCGCCGGGAAGGGCCCCGCAGTCCAGGTCCGCCACCAGGGCGGCCACCCCCTCCCGGACACCGCACCCAGGGAGAGTAGACATGAACCCGATCAGCATCACCGTCACCGGCCGCCTCGGCGATGACCCCCGCACCTTCACCACCCGCGACGGCACCGACGGCGTCGAGCTCCGCCTGGCCCTCGACATCCCCTCCCGCACCGCCGGCGGGGACAGCATCACCCGCTGGGTGAAGGTCACCGCCTTCGGGGTCCTGGCTACCCGCACCGCTGAGTCGGTGCGGAAGGGCGACCGGGTGACCGTCATCGCCGACGACTTCGCCGCCGAGTCCTGGGCCGCGACCGGCAGCGGGGAGCCCCGCGCACGGATCACCCTGCGGGCCCGCGACATCGCCGCCTCGATGGCCTTCGACAGCCTGCGCACCGGCTACGCCGCCCGCAAGGCCGCCCGCCTCGCCGCCGCCAACGGCGAGCCCACCGACCTCCCGGCGCACGAGCAGGCCGAGGTGCGGGTCCTGCGCGGCGTCACCACCCCCTAGCTCCACCCGGCGGGGGCGGGCGCCCGGCCCGCCTCCGCCGCCTTGTCTCCCTTTCCTGCCATCCCCCTGAAGGAAGCAGCCATGAATCCTCGTCAAGCACGCCCGCCGGTGCGGATCCGCTCCGCCGCCGGCCTGCTGGCCGTCATCCCGCACCTGATCGGCTTCACCCCGGAGGCCAGCCTCGTCGTCCTGGGCACCATACGGCCGGACGGCCGCGTGGAGATCACGCTCCGCTACGACCTGCCTGACCCGCCCGACCACGGCACCGCGGCGGACATCGCCGGGCACGCCGCGGGAGTCCTGGCCGCCCAGCACCTGACCGGTGCCCTGGTGGTCGGCTACGGCCCCGGCCCGGCGGTCACCCCGGTCGCCGACGCCATCCGGGCGACACTGCCCCGCGCAGGACTTGAACTGCTTGACGTCCTGCGCGTGCACGAGGGCCGGTACTGGTCCTACCTGTGCTCCGACCCGTCGTGCTGCCCTCCGGCCGGCGTCCCGTTCGATCCTGGCTGCCACCCTGACGGCGCGGCCCTGGCCGCCGCGGGCCGGCCGGTCCTGGCCGACAGGGCCGCGCTGGCCGCCACCATCGTCCCGCTGACCGGCCCTGACGCCGATGCGATGCGGGCTGCGACCCGCCGCGCCGCGCAGGCCGCGGGCAGGCTCATCACCCGCGAGGGCCTGGCGGGCCTGGACCGGCCGGGCCTGGCCGCGGTCCGGCACATGATCGGCATCTACCGCGACGGCGGGTCGGTCACCTCCCCGGACGTGCACGCCTGGCTCGCCATCAGCCTGGCCCGGCTGCGGATCCGCGACGATGCCTGGGCCCGCATGGACCCGGGCCACCGCGACGCGCACCGCCGCCTGTGGACCGATCTGGTGCGCCGGGCCCAGCCCGGCTACATCGCCGCACCCGCGTCGCTGCTGGCGTTCACCGCCTGGCAGTGCGGCGAAGGCGCCCTGGCCAACATCGCCCTCGACCGCGCCCTGACCGACAACCCTGGTTACTCGCTGGCACTCCTGATCCGCGACGCCATCGGCGCGGGCGCCCCGCCGTCCATGGCTGTCCTGCCGATGACCCCCGACCAGGTCACCGCCAGCTACGCCAGCCCTCAACCCGGCGACCACCCCGACGACCCGCCCGCGACCGGCTGACAGCCCGCCCCTGTGCGCGGGCCGGCGAGATCCCCGGCCCGCGCACAGCCATACCCACCCCCCACCTGAGAAAGGACCCTGACCATGACCACCGAGGCATCGGACAAGCTGCTGGACCGGGTACGCAAGCTGCTGGCCAAGGCTGAGGACGAGAGCTGCACGCCGCACGAGGCCGAGGCGCTGACGGCCAAGGCGGCGGAGCTGATGGCCAAGTACGGGATCGACCGGGCGCTGCTGGCCGCCGTCCGGCCGGAGACCGACGCGCCGGGGTCGAGGTTCGTGGAGATCGACAACCCGTGGGGCCGGGTCAAGGCGCACCTGCTGTGCGGGCTGGGGTCGGCGCTGCGGTGCCAGTGCATCATGCTCACGGCGCGGGGCGGGCTGCGGATCCACGTGTTCGGCTACGAGTCCGACATCGAGCGGGCCGACGTGCTGTACACCTCGGTGCTGATCCAGATGTGGCACGGGCTGGCCGCCGCCCGGGTGCCCGACCGGGCCAGCCCGAGGTCCTGGCGGCGGTCCTGGCTGCTCGGGTTCGCCGCGGCGGTGATCGGCCGGGTGAAGGCCGCCGAGGACGCGGCGCGGGCGCAGTCGGAGCAGTCAGGTCCCCCCGGACAGGAGTCGCGGACCGCGCTGGTGCTCGCCGACCGCAGCCTGGTCATCCGCAGCGCCGTTGAGCGCGAGTATCCGGTCACCCGCAAGGCCCGGCTCACCTACAGCGGATCGGGCTACCGCGACGGGTACCGGCAGGGCCAGCGCGCCGACATCGGCACCCGCCGCGTCACCCAGCCGGGGAACCGCTCCCTGGAAAGCGGCGGCCGGTAACCCCCCGCCGATCCGCGCCGCCGCGCTGGCAGCGGGGAACACATGTGGCGGGGGCGTGCCGTGGCCGGGCGACGCCGGGGCACTGCCAGGGCCGGTCCCGGCCTGACGGCGGGACCGCCCCCGCCATCACCCGCGGCGAGTGGCACCAGCCCTGAACGGGCGGTGCCTGCCAGGTGCCCGCAGGCGGATTCGTTGTGGCCGTGCATCGCCGCAGGGCTGCCAGGGGCGTCCCCGGCCTGGACGGCGGGACCGCCCCCGCCATCGCCTGCGGCGAGGTCGGCACCTGCCCTGAACGGGCGGTGCCTCCCGGCCAAGGTGCTCCGGGGTGCCACCGTGCCGTCCGTCGTGGCCTGCGTCGCGCTGACGTTCCCGCCGCGCCGCCGGGCCGCTCAGCAGCGCGCTTCGCCCGGTTCGGGCTCCGCCGTGAACGCGCGCCTTTCCGGCTGCCGTCGCGCCATCGGCCAGAATACGCACTGCCCGACCCGCAATGATACTGTCCAGCCATATCGCTGACTGCTCCCACTATTCCGGCATCAACTAGCCATCAAGCTGCTCGTTGCCAGTCATTTTCTTTTCGATGCCTCCACACCTTTGCATTACAATGATGATGGCACGTCGGGTGCTTTCTGTAATGACTCGGAACGGTGTGTAATGCTCACGATATCCAGTGGCTACGACCCTGGATACCTGACGCGCGCGGTCGCGACCGGGCGGGAGAACTACTACCTGTCTGCCGTGGCGGAGCACGGCGAGCCGCCCGGCGTGTGGACCGGGCTGGGGTGCCCCGAGCTAGGACTGCCGCCCGGCTCACAGGTCGATAACACGGTGATGGAGCGGCTGTATGGCGCGTTCACCGATCCGCGTGACCCGGAGCACAAGGTCACGCTCGGGCGGGCGCCGAGCGGATTCACGAGTAACGACGACAAGGTGTCGGCGCGGCTCGCCGGGCTCCTCGCCGCCGAGCCGGAGGCAACCCCGGAGCGCCGGGACCAGATCATCATGGCGGCGATGCGGGAGCAGCGCGCGACGGTGTTCTTCTTCGACGCGACGTTCTCGGTGCCCAAGTCGGTCAGCCTGCTGCACGCGTCCCTGCAGGTCCGGGCACAGCAGGCCCGCCAGGCCGGCCGCGCCGGGGAGGCGGAGCAGTGGGCGGGGCGCGCTCAGGTGGTATGGGACGCGATCATGGCCGGCAACCAGGCGATGCTCGACTACCTGCAGCGGGAGGCCGGGTACAGCCGGGCCGGGTACCACTCGAAGAACTCGGGCCGGTTCGCGGACGCTCACCGGTGGGTGATCGCGTCGTTCGCGCAGCACACCAGCCGGGACAACGACCCGCAGCTGCACGTCCACAACGCGATCCTGAACCGGGTGCTCCGCGACGATCCGCTGGCGTCCCGGCCGGGCGACCGGCGGGCCTGGCGCACCCTGGACGGCGCGGCCCTGTACGCGGCCAAGCCCGCCGCGGCGGTGATCGCCGAGCGGACGATGAGCGAGTACCTCACCAGCCGGCTCGGCGTGGAGATGGTCGCGCGGCCGGACGGGAACGGGCAGGAAGTCGCCGGGTTCTCCGAGGCGGTGCGGGAGCAGTTCTCCTCCCGGCGCCGGGCTATCGAGCCGCGGGTCCAGCAGCTGATCGGGGAATACCAGCGCCGGCATGGCAAGGCGCCGAATGCGCGCGCGGTCTGGTCCATGGCGCAATTCGTCACGCTCGACTCGCGCCAGGCGAAGGCGCATTCCGCGCCGACCCGGGAAACGCTGCTGGCGCAGTGGGAGGCGCAATCGCGCCGCGCCGAGACCGAGGCGCTGAGCGCTATTCCCGATGCCGCGCTGGGCCGCGCCGCCGCCGAGGCCGTTGCCGGCCAAGGTGATCCCGGCGCGCAGCCGGCCGCGCCGTCCGGCCCGGAACTCGACCAGGTCCTGGCGGCCGCCGTCGCGGACGCGCAGCAGCACAAGGCGACGTTCTCCCGGTACGAGCTGACCCGGATGATCAGCCGGCACCTGCCCGGGTTCCTGGGCGGCCTGTCCGGGCAGCAGGTCACCGCCATGCTGGAGGAACTGACAAGCCAGGCGCTGGCACCCGGCGGGCCAGCCGGCGTCCTGCAGCTGACCGCGCCGGAGATGGTCCCGGTCCCGCAGTGCTACCGGCGCCCGGACGGGCTGAGCCTGTGGCGCCGCCACGGCGCCGAGGTGTACACGACCCGCGCGCTGCTGGATACTGAAACCCGGCTGCTCCGCGCCGCGGCGCAGGCCGGCGCGCCGAGCATCGAGCCGCACCTTGCCGCCGCCGCGCTCGGCGCCGACCGGGATCGCATTGAGGCGCGGCTCTGGCGCGACCACGCGCCACCCGGCGCTGGCGAGGCGAGGGACGGCGCGGCCAGGGCGGATGCTGGCGCGGAGCGTCCGCTGAGCAGCGCGGGCCTGGCCGACGACCAGGCGCAGGCGGCTTACGGCATTCTCACCTCCGGCCGGGCCATCGACATCCTCATCGGGCCAGCGGGCACCGGGAAGACCCGGACCGTCGCCCGGATCGCCGGGGCCTGGCGTGAGATGGGCGCCGGCCGGGTCATCGGGCTGACGGTCTCCACCAGCGCCGCGCACACCCTCGCCGGCGAGGGACTGGCGGAGAGTTACAACTTGGCCAGGTTCCTGGGCCGGATGCCGGATGGCTCCCGCGGCCGCGGTCACCTGCCCGTCCGGCCTGGTGACCTGCTGGTGGTCGACGAGGCGTCGATGGTGTCGACCGCCGACCTGGCTGCGGTCGAGGAGATCGCGACCCGGTGCGGGGCGAAGATCCTGCTGACCGGCGACACCGGGCAGCTGTCCGCCGTCGACGCCGGCGGGGCGATGAGGCTGCTCGCCGCCGAGCACGGCTACTACCAGCTGCGCACCGTCCAGCGGTTCGGCCAGGGCTGGGAGCGGGAGGCGTCGCTGCGGCTGCGCGCCGGCGATGCTGACGTGCTGGCCGAGTATGACCGGCGGGGCCGGATCCTGGAGGGGACCCGGGAGCAGATGGCCGATGCCGCCTGCGCGCGGTGGCTAGCCGACCACCTCAGCGGCCAGGTCTCGGTGCTGCTGGCCGTCACCAGCGACCAGGCCGCCGACCTGGCCCGCCGCGCCCGCGACCAGCTCGCCGCGCTCGGCCTGGTCGCCGGCACCGACACCGCTGAACTCGCTGACGGCAATGTGGCCGACGTCGGTGACCTCATCGTCGCCCGGCAGAACATACGCGTCGCTGCCGGGGAGTACCGCCGCTGGCTGGCCAACCGCGACGTGCTCCGCATCGACGCCTGGGACGGGCGCGGGCGGGGGCGTGTTGCGCTGGTCCGCCGGGTCACGGGTCGTGACCCGGGCAGCGGACGGGTGCGGTGGTCGGCGCCGTTCGCGCTGCCCGAGGCTTACATCGGCGAGCACGCGGAGCTGGCGTATGCCGGGAACGTGCACGTGGCGCAGGGCCGGACCGTGGATACCGCGTACCTGGTCGTTGATGACACCGCCGGGCGGGAGGCGCTGTACGTGGGCATGAGCCGGGGCCGCGAGCAGAACACCGCCTGCGTCGTGACCGAGCGCCCCCGCGCCGCCGATATCTCCCCGAAACTACGTCCGGCCCCCGGCATCACAGATCCCGCAGCCGACGCGGACAAGCGGCGCCGCACAAACCGGTTCGCGGTGCTGGCCGCCGTCCTGGAGCGAGAGCAGGCCGAGCGGACCGCCACCGAGACCATGCGCAATGAGCTAGACAAGGCACAGAGCCTGGCCACCCTGGCACCCATCTGGGCCGACCTCACCCGCACCCACGCCGCCAGCCGCTACGACACCACCCTCCGGTCGCTGCTGCCGGACGAAGCGTGGCGGCGGTACGAGCAGGACCCCGAACGGGGCACCCTGGTCCGGCTGCTGCGCGCGGCCGAGCTCGCCGGGCACGACCCCGCGGACGTCCTGCGCGCGGCGACGACGGGCCGGGACTTCGGGGGCGCCCGCAGCATCGCCGCCGTCCTGCACGGCCGGGTCCACCGGATCACCGGCACGCCCGAGCCCCGGGCGACGGGAGGGTACGCCGACCGCACGCCGGCGATCGACGACCCGGACGCGGCCCGGCTCGCCCGCGACCTCGCCGCGGCGATGGACGACCAGGTGTCCCTGCTCGGGGCCCGGGCCGCGCTGGACCGGCCGCCGTGGGCGCTGCGCTACCTCGGCGAGGTACCCGCCGACCCCGCCAGCCGGGCAGAGTGGACGCGGCGCGCCGGGCTCGCGGCTGCCAGCCGGGAGGAACGCGGGTACGCCCACGACACCGAGGCCATCGGCCCGGCACCCGACCGCGCAGCACCGGAACTGCGCGCCAGCTGGCACGCAGCCTGGACCGCGCTCCGGATGCCGGACAACGACCGGGAGATCGCCGCGGCCACGGACGGCGAGCTGCGGTCCTGGCGGGCCGCCTACGCCCGGGAGGCCGCGTGGGCGCCGCCGTACATCGCCGCCGAACTGCGCGACGCGCACATCGCCGAGGACACCTACCGCGCCCGGGCCGTGCACGCCTGGCACCGCGCCGACGCTGCCGCCGACGAGGCTGAGCGCGTGAGGGCGCAGAGTGAGGCAGAGCAGTCTGGCGCGCTGGCGCAGGAGGTCGGCGCCTACCGCGAGGCCCTGACCGAGGTCGACCAGGCCCGGCGCCGCTGGCACGCCGCCACCGAGCCCGCCCGGCAGCGGGCCCTGGACGCCGACACCGAACTGCGCCGCCGGCACCCCGACGCCGACGTCCCGCCGTTCCACCCCGATCCGGAGACCACTACAGGTGACAGCGCACAGCCGGCCAGCGAGGCGGCTGTCACGACGGCACGAGCCGCGCCTGCCGCGGACCCGGGAACTGACAGCGCGGCGCCCTGGCGTGATGCTGAGCTCATGGGCACGCAGCCCGGCGTCGCCCCGGCCGATCCCGGCGCCCGGTCCCTCGCGGGCCTGAACGCGGCAGGCCCCGACATTGAGGCCGCGCTGCAAACCGCGCGACGAGCCGAAGCAATCCTCGCCGCACGCGAGCGCAGCGCCGCCCGCCAGGCCGGGCCCGACGACGACCTCATGCGCCGCCGGCAGGCAGCAGCTGAGCAGGACGCCGTGGGCCGCCGCAGCGCCGTCCGCCAGGACCCGCTTCCCAGCTACCGCGCACGCGACCTCGAACGAGACGAGCCCGAACTGGAGGCAGGCCGATGACCGGGCCTTGGGCAGAGCCGGCAGACCCCAGGGCCGACGTTGACGCGCCGCCACCCGGTACCGCGATCATCCGCGCGCTGCGCCATGTCCGCGCGGTCCGCGAACGCGACCTGCTCGATTTCGACGACCCGGCACAGGCGGCCGCCTCCCGGGAAGCCCGCACCTGGGCCTGGGCACTCGGCGAGACCACCACCGCCCCGGTCACCGGCCAGCAGACCACCGTACCGCCCAGCCGGGATGACATCGACGCCGAGATCGCCGTCGCCGACGGCCGGCGCCTGCGCGAAGACACAGACAACCGGGCCGACGGTGCCGCGATCATCCTGCGCTGGCTCATCGGCGACGACGACCACGTCCCCGCAGGCGGCGACAATCCCGGCGAGCTGGTCAGCGGCATCGGCGGCGTCGTCCGCTCACCCGGCCAGATCGACGGCCTCCTGGCGCTCGCCCGCCGGGGCCGACAGCGAGCCTCAGCCCGCGACCGGGACCTCTACGCCAGCCCGGACGACCGGAGACTCGCCCGGCAGGACGCGGACTACCTCGACGGCGTGACAGCCACCCTGGCCTGGGTCCTCGGCGACCAGCCCGAGGCCCCGGTCACCCGCCGGCAGCTTCCCGAGCTGAGCACCAGGGACCTCAAGCGGGAACGACTGAACGCCGACGACGTCATCGAGCAGGCCAGGTACCCGTGGATGGCCGACCGACTCCCGCCACTCTGGTACGGCGAAGGCGTCAAGTTCACCATCACCTGGCTCCTCGGCGGCACCACCGCCCCGCCCGTCGACCCCGCAGGCCACGGCCCCTACGACCCCGACAGCGAACTGCCGGTCATGCTCCGCGATGCCCAGGCCAGGGACGAGCGTCGATTCTAAGTGCGCTTAGGTGGCAGCGAAGGTCCTGCCTATCGTCAGCTTTGCGGATGTCGAGTGGTGTCGGCGGGAGACTGCGGGCATGCATTGTCGGCCGCGTAGTGCAACGGCGAACAGGCCGAACCATTATTCGTTCAGGCTGATGACAGTACTTCTTGGGTTCGCCGGCGACCGTAGCCTCGCTGCTTGCCGGCATCACCTGAAGCGGCCAAGCAAAATGTGGCCGTGCCCCACTGTCAGGCTGTACTATCAACGGCACCGGGCAGGGGTGCCGAGTGGCCGGGTGCTAGCGAACTAGCGTGGGGGTCTCGATGCTCCTCGCCCCTACAAGCCCTTCACAAATGGATGTGACAGTGACCTCGGAGATCGCGTGGAAGATTATCGCCTCTCTCGGAACAGACGCACTCGAATCTTCAGATCTTGCGGGAAGATTCTTTAATCCGTCAGTAAACACTGGGCTATATAGACAGTTTGGCCTTCCCTTGAAACAGGCCTACATTCCGATTGCTCTTCGGCCGAACACATCTTATGACGACAGAATCCGCGTACTTGCCAAGGAGAAAGGATATGAATTCTCAGAGTTGAAGCTTCCTTATAGCTTGCAAGTCCCGGATCTGGGCAGCTGCCGCCTCTTGTTGCGATTGCGAGTATATCCACCTAATATCGTTGGTTTGACCGCGCGATTCAAGCTTCTCGACAACAACCTGTCAAGCATTCCCTTCGATCAGCTTTTTAAATATCGAAATCCACGATCACTTAACATCGTCTACGATGTCATAACCTGGTCCCTAGGCCTAGTCGGCTCGTCAGCCACCGAGCAAAAGGCTCCGGCTATACCGACACGTCTTTACGTCGGATTTCACTTTTCCGATGTCGCTCTTCCGCAGGATATCCCAGCCTACTGGGATAGCGGTAAACGACAGATGGTCGGTCTAATGATCGGCCACGAGGCGTACAGGGAGATGCTCGACGATATCGTCGCCAAGGTAACACAGAAGAGTCAAGAACTAAATCTTAAGTCGACCAGTGAACACTTGTTGGTTAACAAGCAGGGCATCAGCTTCATTTCACCGAGTGGCGATGCTAATTATATGCACAAGCGCAGATTCGCACTTGCCATGGACCTTGCCGAGATTGGCCTGGTATTCCGTGAGTTTCTGGACGGCGTCTACCCAGACCGGCGTAAAGGCCAGGCAGAATTCCTGGATTACATATATCGCATCATAGCGGCTTGGATTACTCAATGGCCAGCGATCCTTAGCGTTAGCTATGGCAACAGGCTGCTCTGGCAGCTCTTGATCTCGGAGTTTGCGCTAGCCGAGAAACTCAATCTCACCGAGGCGCAGAATCCATGGATCCGTGCGGAGATAGAAAGCGCCAGTGAGTATTTTTCGAAATTTGCGGACCGCTGGTGGCAGGCGCCCTCATTTGCTGCCACCTTTCCTAGGAGGACACGCCCCAAAGGAGAGGACCCTGGAATTTTAATATAGGACGGATATTCTCGTTGTTCTATGCCAGAAGCTCCCCGCGAAGCAATTGTCAGATTGCAAGGGTCAACGGCCAATCTTTTGGCTCAATCTAGGTCGGCGATCTGCCCAGAGATCTCTTGAGCAGCAGACCGGAACTGAGATCTGGACGAGCCAAGGATGCGTGGCTTGGCCGCGCTTCCATCACTTCAGGCGTATACGCTCCTCGGTGTAGGATCGCTGATTGTGACGATGCTGACAAAATTGGCTGCAGGTACGCCTACTGCGCATACATTCTTTATCGCTCTTGGCGACCTGCCAACGTGGGCGCTGTTTCTTGGCGCTCTCGTAGCAGCCCTGATTGCACTACGGCAGCTTAAGATTCAACAGGACGACAGCGTCAGGCAGACCCAGCAGCTTGAGCGGCAGCAAGCAAATGACGTGGACTTTACTTGGTGCCCCGCGACTAGCGTCCTTATCCGCACCGACCCATCTAGCACCGTCACAACAACGGGCGGACGGACCGTGGTGGTAGTAGCGAACAATTCGCGTCGCCCGATACGTGACGTCTCGTGCTGGATTGAGCTACATAAATCCTCTCGGGTGCTTGAGCCCTTAATGCTTGGACCAATCGGCGAGGCGCCCAATGCCACTTAGCCTATTTTGATCATGCTGCGGTGCTGACTTTTTCGCTGGTCAGGACGGGGTTGCAGAGTTTGACGGTGGGCGGGGCGTCGTGGCGGACACCGTGCTGGCCGGGTTTCCTGACG
>Ga0307375_10003933_pt1 | contig 14375 bp, 10 predicted proteins | sample TR1MG_FD_202531 | JGI IMG/M metagenome (GOLD analysis project Ga0307375, IMG submission 202531) | Soil microbial communities from Risofladan, Vaasa, Finland - TR-1 | ecosystem: Environmental > Terrestrial > Soil > Coastal area > Acid sulfate soil | place: Finland: Risofladan, Vaasa | collected...
CCGGTAACTCGGTTCAGAGGATTGAATAAAAAAGGCCAATCGGTGAAATCGGCATCTGTCGCTCCGCGGATTCCTATGCCGACCGGCTCAACTGCCGAGCGCCCGGGTGACTGGCCCACGATTGCCCCCGTACCCGGCGCGCCGGAGATCAGAAGCATCGGGTTTCGGAGCGCGAGAGAAGAATTCCACGCCGAGTCGCCGAAGATTACCACCGGAATCACCGTCGCGAACGGCGGCGACCATCCGCCGTCCGCAGATGATCCTTCACCGCGAATGCGCCAGGCACGGTCCATGCTCCGGGCCGCCTCGATGGCGCCTGTGCCGCCCGCTCGGTCGCCGATGAGAGCTACGTGAGAAAGGTCGATGCGCGCCGCGAACTGACCGGTGTCGCCGGTATTCAGCTCGTTCAGACTGACAAGAACGGTGCGGACCGCGGCCGACAACGCGGCTGCATCGGAAGATCCGGCAAATTGCGCCTCATGCGGAACGGTGATTCCGGCTACGATCCAACCGTTGCTCGCCATTTGCTCGGCGAGCGCGCTGTATCGAAACGCGGCTCCACCCGGACCTGGAACAAACACGACGGCCGGATATGCCGGCAGATCCGGTGCGATAGGTGCGTCCTCGATCGATTGTGTGCGAACGATTCGCAAATCCTGTGACAGCATCGCGAACACACCTCCGGCACCCGTGATTCCGGGCGGTTCGAAGTCCGGGACATAGGGTGCCGGGAGACCGGGGGCGCCGGCGACTGTAGGGTACCAGAGAGTCACCAGAAGCGAACGTTTATCATTGGCGGAGAGGTGAGCGTTTTGCGTCCGCGGGAAGGCCGTGTCCACGTCGAGGGAAAAACCGCTTCGGCCGACAGCGAATCGTCCGATCGGCATCGGAAGCACGCGCGGCATGGACCGAAGAACCAGCCCGGCACCGAAAATCGTGAAAAGACCGATCAGAACAACCAATGAGAATCTTCGCAACCGTCGGGTCGTCGCGGAATTCATCGGGAATCTTCTTCGGAAAACTGCACGGTTACCGGTATAATGCGGACGCGTTTCGAAGTCAATTGCGCGGGGCGGTGCGCTCGCCACCGCTGCCGGAGCCTCTCGGGTTGGGGACCGCCAGTGATTGTGCCCGCGCGCTCAGTCTCCCGCGTCCTGCAGTCCGTGACAGGCACACGACGGCGCTATCCATCGGCGCCGGTCATGGGAGTTTCGAAAGATCATTCCTTCTACCGCAGGTCTGGTCTTCTCTTTCACGTCTCTCATCCGCGGCGTCCCGCTATGCGTTGTCCGGGCGTCGCCGATTCTTCCGTGGGACCCGCCGCAACTCCCGCTTCGTAGACGATTTTTCCCCCGACGACGGTCAGCAGCACCCGGGTATCCTTGATACTCTCAGAAGACACTTCTGTCGGGTCCTGGGACAGCATCACAAAATCGGCGAACTTTCCGGCTTCGAGCGAACCCTTCACTTCCTCCTGGAACTCGGCATACGCGCTGCCCATGGTGTAGCAGCGCAGCGCCTCTTCGGCCGTGATGCGTTCCGGACCACTCCGGTTCACCACACGATGGATACCAAGCATGGGGTCGCAGCTCGATTCGCCGGGAATATCCGACCCGAACGACAGGGGAACGCCGGCGTCCAGCAGTGATCGGTATGGGTAGGCCCTCTCGGCTCGATCCCTGCCCAGGAGCGCAACGTCCTTTTCGGGTGTCCCGAGGGCCGACGGCTGCGCGGAAATCAGAACGCCCAGATCGCGGAGGCGTGGGATGTCTTCGCCTCGTATCAGTTGACCATGCTCGATGCGCAGCCGCATGTGCGTGACGCGTGGTGAAGCGGCTGCAATCTCTTCGAGCGCATCGAGAAACTCCCGAATGGCGCGGTCGCCGATTGCGTGAAACGCCCCCTGGGTACCGCCGGTCGCCAGACGAGTGAGAATACTCGCCACGTCTGACTTTTGCATGCCGTTGCCCCGGTTATCGGATTCGCCCTGATAGGGCTCCTCGAGCCATGCCGTGTGCGTCGTGAAGGTTCCGTCAAGAAAGTACTTCCAGGGGCCACGCTTCACCCACTCTCCGTCGTAGACCGGCAGCGACATCAGCGGAATAGTGTCCGGCATCGTACCGTGCGACCAGCAGGAGTACCGGGCTGTCAATTCGCCGGCATCGCGGAGCCTGGTCAGGGAAAAGACTGTGGGAACGTACCAGCTGTTGTCCTGCACCGAGGTGATACCCAGCCTGCGGAAATCGTCGAGCGCAATCCGAAGACGTCTCTCACGCATGCTCCGCGATGCGTGCATAGCGAAGAAGTGGCCGATGACGAGCGGGTTGCCTGTCATCTCCCGTACGACGCCGGTCGGCTCGCCGGAACTATCCCGGTCAATGACCACACGCGGCGGATCCGGTGTGTCCCGGGTAATCCCGATGACCTCCAGGGCGCGAGAGTTGAGCCACTGACCGTGGCCGCCATATTGAGGAAGCACCACCGGATTGTCGGGAAAAGCCGCATCGAGGATGGCGCGGTCGGGATCGGGGCAATCTGGATAGTCCCACCCGTAGGCAATGATCAGCTCACCCGGTGATGCCTCGGAGTAGTGCTCGCGGACCGCCTTTACGATCTGCGCCGCATTGAGCCCCGCCAGGCTCGGGACATCCGCGTGATCCCCGAGAATAATCGAATGCACGTGGTTGTCGTTGAAACCCGGCACAATCGTTCTGCCGCCCGCATCTATCATCTCGGTGTGACCGATCGATTGCGCGAGCGCTTCACGGGAAGATCCGGCAAATAGGATCTTCCCGCCTTCCACGACGAGCGCCTCGGCTCGAGGGCGGGATCCATGGTGAGGATGCGCGCGTTATGCCAGATTTTTCTGCTCATAAATAGAGGGTACCCATCGACTCGGCGCTCGGCAACCAAAGTCGGTATCAACAAGCGTGTTGACGATCCCCTTGACACCTTTCTTCACCGAAAGTATCCTTTGTACCAGGTATGTTGTTTTAAACAAGCAACATCCTATCGAGGAGACGCCATGCAGTCCAATGTCGAGAAAAAAGCTCTTGAAGATTCTCCCTACAAGCTTCGATACGAGCCTTCGGAAAGGCTCGGAGCAATCGTCGTCCCGCACTTTCCCGCGCTGGGATCCCTCACAGCTCTGCGCTTCCTCGAATGGGTGCAGACGAATCCCGAGGGTGTAGTCTCGCTGCCTACCGGCAAGACACCCGAGTACTTCGTCAAAGAAGTCACGCGTATCCTTGCGGGCTGGAACCGACCGGAGGTTCTGAAGGAGGTCGGCGATCGGGGTCTGGACACCGGCAGGAAGCCGCAGATGCGTGGCCTGCGCTTCGTCCAGATTGACGAGTTCTACCCGATAAACCCGCGCCATCACAACAGCTTCTACTTTTACGTGAACCGATTCTACCTGGAAGGATTCGGGATCGATGCCGAACGGGCTCTCCTCATCGACGGCGAGGCAATCGGGATTCCGTCCGGGCAGACGCTCGACGACGTATGGGGGGACGACGCAGTCGACATCACCCTGCGATACCGGCATGCAGTGAACGCTCGGGAGCGAACACAGCAGCATGTGATCCGCGCTGTTGACGACTGGTGCGTGAAATACGAGCAACAAATCCGCGACCGGGGCGGCATCGGATTCTTCCTCGGGGGAATCGGACCCGACGGACACATCGGTTTCAACGTGCGCGGCTCGGACATGTTTTCGACCACGCGACTTACCCCCGTCAACTATGAGACACAGGCCGCGGCCGCGACAGATCTGGGAGGAATCGAGACAGCGCGAAAAAGACTGGTCGTCACAATCGGGCTTTCGACTATCACGTATAACCCGGATTGCACCGCCATCATCATCGCCGCCGGCGCAGCGAAAGCGCATGTTGTGGCGGACGCGATCCAGCACACTCGAAATGTGAGTGATCCGGCCACGAGCCTGCAGCAATTGAAAGACGCCCGCTTCTATCTCACACAGGGCGCCGCGAGCGAGCTTCGGGAGCGTCGACGCGTGCAGTTCGAGGCAAAACCTTCCCTCTCCGATGAGGATCAAGTGCGGATCATCGTTGACCTTGCCCTCGAGAAGCAGAAAAAAATCGTCGAACTCACGGACGACGACTATAGGTCGAATCCGTTCAGCGGGTTGCTGCTCGAAAAAGCCGGCTCGACGCCGGATGCGCGCGGCAAATCATCGGCCGATGTGACGGTGGCGCGGATCAACGCGTTCGTGGAGTCGACCCTCAAAGCTCGCATCGATGCCGGAATGACCATTCGCAGCGGAAAACGATTCCTCCACACCGAGCCTCACCACGACGACATCATGCTCGGCTACCTTCCATTCGTGGTACGTCATATCCGTGACCACAGCACATCTCACAACTTCGTGACCCTCACCAGCGGCTTCACCTCGGTGACGAATCGTTACATGCTCGCGCTTTGCAGCAAGCTCAGCGCCGCCCTGAAGGACGACCGATACGAGTTTCGCCGTCTGCAGGAAGAGGGATACTTTGATCCGGACAATCCGCAATTCCGCAACTATGACGTATGGAAGTACCTGGACGGCATCGCCTCGGAGTCGGCATCGATGTGCGACGAAGGGAGTCTGCGACGGCTGCTGCGCGACCTGATCGTGGTGTTCGAGGAATCTGACCTGGACAATATCGGCAACCGGGTCGACGAGCTGATCAACTACTTTGAGACGCAGTATCCTGGCAAAAAGGACCTGCCCTACATTCAACAGCTGAAGGGAATGACCCGGGAGTGGGAATCCTCGTGCCTGTGGGGATATTTCGGTTGGGACGCCTCGGCGATCCATCATCTGCGCCTGGGCTTCTACAAGGGTGAAATCTTCACCGAAGATCCCACATTCGCGCGAGATGTCATTCCGGTGGTGAATCTGCTCAAGGCCACGAAGCCCAACGTTGTCACTGTCGCATTCGATCCTGAGGCAAGCGGTCCTGACACGCACTACAAAGTTCTTCAGGCTGTCTCGGGAGCGCTCAAACAGTACGAAGAGGAGACGGCCGACCAGGAGGAGGGTGAGGCGGACGACATCGAGGTGATCGGCTACCGGAATATCTGGTTCCGGTTTCACCCCTCGGAAGCGAACATCTTCGTCCCGGTATCTTTGAACATGCTCACCCTCCAGCACTCATCCTTCATGAACACCTACCTGTCCCAGCGCGACGCTTCGTTTCCGAGCTACGAAATGGACGGACCGTTCTCGAAGCTCGCGCAGAAAATACAGGTGGAGCAGTACGAGGCGCTGCAAACCTGCCTTGGCCGCGAGTTCTTCTATGAACATCCCAGCGCGCTGATACGCGCCACGCGCGGATTTGTGTTTCTCCAGTCCATGAATCTCGCCGAGTTCTACGAAGAGTCTCTCGCGTTGAAACGACTCACCGAGTCGGAACACAATCCGATGGCCGGAAGGCCATCCATCGCGACTATCGGACGACCGCTGGCCGACGACGAAGAAGAGGCGTAACGGTGAGCGGTCCCATCGCGGGTTATCCGGGAGGGAGCAAAAGCTTCCAGCGGGTGGCAAACCTCGCGCTGGTGATGAACATCATCCGCCGGGAGCAGCCGATGAGTCGAACCTCTATCGCCCGAAGGCTCGGCCTGGATCGGTCCACTATCACACATATCACCTCGCGACTTCTCGACGAGGGGTGCGTCCGAGTCGATTCCGAGGGTGACGCGACAAAACGTGGCGGCCGCCGGCCGACGCTGCTCGCGATCAATCCGGATTGGGGGTACACGCTGGGAATCGACCTCACACCGGGCGATTGTCGGGCGGTCGCAATGAATCTTTCCGGCGACCTTTTGTGGAGTGGCGGCGATCCGCTGTCCGGCTACGCCGACAATCCGTCGCGCGCGGTTCTGGCTGCAGTCTCTCGTCTGTTGCGGTCGGCGGAGGCGTCAGTGCAGGCGGCGTCGCGCAAGGTTTCCCGCAGCCCCGCGCTGCTCGGACTCGGCATCGCCGTACCCGGCGTTGTGGAACCTGCAACCGGGCGCGTGATCCATTCGCGGGCGCTTGGACTCGATGAGTACGATCTCCTGACACGCGTTACCGAGCGCACCGGCCTTCCGACAATTGTCGAAAACGATGCCCGCTGCTGCGCTTACGGCGAGCTCATGGGCGACCACGAGAGCTTTCTTTTCGTCCTTGGCCGCTTTCAACCGGAGGTCGGGGCGGAACACCGACTGTTGAAACGGAGCGGAATGGGAGTAGGAATCGGGCTGGCGATCGATGGCCGCGTTCATACCGGGGCCCATCACGCCGCAGGTGAGTTTCGCAGCATACATTGGAAAAGCGGATACCCTGGTCAGCTCGGCCTGGAGCCCGATGTGCTTCCGCGTCTGCAGACCGACTCGACAGTTCTTCGAAGAGTGATTGCCGAGGTGATGGCGAACCTGATTCCGGTCATCTCAGTGGTCGATCCCTCGGCGGTTGTTCTCGGGGGTGAGTTCCGCCGCCACATCTCGGTGGTCGAAACCGTACTATCCGGCGAACTTGCCGGATCCTTCGCGGCAAATGAGACAGCCACGTGGGAGTTTCGAAGTTCAAGGCACGGCGACAGCGAAGTTGCCGCGGGAGCTGCATGGATGTTTATCGAGCGCCTCTTTTCGGTCCCGCTGCCGGCCGGGGCTACGGCTGATGCCGAGTGGGACCGCGTGTTCCAGCGGGCCGCTGTCGCGGAGAGAAGCGCGTGAACGGCGAAACAACAATCGGAATCGATATCGGCGGAAGCAGCATCAAGGCGATAGTGCTTCGAGAAGACGGAACTCACGGAGAGCTCGTCTGTGTCCCCACACCCGCCGACGGGGGGAGCGCCGGTGTGATCGCCGCCATCGAGCGCGGAGCAAGGACGGCACTTGAGACGGCCGGAGCGGGTCGACCCGCGGCGATCGGGATCGGCACGCCCGGCCTCGTCGACGACGAACTGACCATCCGAGGAGCGGCCGTCAATCTTCCCGATTGGGAAGCCTTCTCGCTCAAGGCGGTAGTCGAACAGATGTTCCACGTACCGGTGTGGGGAGGCAATGACGTCGGCCTGGCGGTACTCGGCGAGTACGAACTGGGAGCCGGCACGGGCTCAAAGGTGCTCGCCGGGATATGGCTCGGTACCGGCATCGGAGGCGGCATTATCATCAACGGTAAGCCTTTCCGGGGACACAACGGCATCGGAGGCGAAATCGGTCACGTGGTAGTGGAACCCGACGGTGAACTTTGCAGGTGCGGCAGCCGGGGCTGTTCGGAGGTCTACGCGTCGGCGACCGGCTTTCTCAGGCTCTACCTGCGTGAACTCGAGAAGCAGGACTCGGACGTCCGCGTGCCGACAACCGTCTCGATGTCCGGATTCGCACTCGCGCTTCGCGCCGGACGCCCGGAGGCAATTGCCGCACACCGGATCGGCTGCGAGATGCTCGCGAGGACTGCGGGAATCGTTCTGAACCTTTTTGCGCCCGACAGGCTGTTGCTCGGAGGAGGCGTGGTGCAGGCCGGGATCCCGCTAATTGGATCTGTCGGCGAACGTCTTGCGGCGTACTCGCTGCCTGCCTGCCGGAACCAGTGCGAACTGCGCCTGTCAACGCTCGGTGCAGACGCAGGCGCCCTCGGTGCCGCACATTTAGCCCGCCGTCGGCTCGTGGAATTGTGAATCGGTCCACCTGATGAACAGCACGGCGTTTTGCGGTAGAATCCTTACATGCTCGACCGCGCGAAACTGCTTCTCAAAGACAAGTACTGTCTCGTGCACGTTCCCAACCGCCATAAGGTGATCCGATGGGCCGAGTTGACCAGGTCTCACCGTAAGACCGGTCAATCGGTGGAACACGCCGGACTTCTCGCCGCTCGAACGATCTTTCCCCATGAGCTCAAGGAGTACAATATCTACAGCGGTCCGGGGGTGGAGAGTATTCTTTTCGAACTCGACCACGAAGCGGACTGACCGGCAATGAGGCAGAAAACCGAACTGCGCCGCAGCTTACTTGCGGAAATCGCCGCCGCGGATCCGGATACGCTTGCAGCTGCCAGCCGGCGGATCGCGCAGCAACTGACAGCCACCTCCGAATGGCGTAACGCAGAGCTCGTGCTCGCCTACCGGAGCATGCGGGGCGAGCCGGACACGGCCCCGCTTCTGCAGGCCGCGCTCGCCGAGGGGAAGCTTGTCGCGCTTCCCCGGATTGTCGGCTCCTTTTTGCAGTACCACCAGTACACCGGGAAATCGACGTCGTTCTCGCGACACCCCTTCGGAATGGAGGAGCCGACGGCGAGCTCACCGGTGATCGATACTGCTCGTGCAGAACCCGGGAAACGAATCCTCGTGATCGTGCCGGGGCTCGCGTTCGACGCGCAGGGTGGAAGGCTCGGGCGCGGGAAAGGATACTATGATCGCTTTCTCGCCGCCAGGTCCTCACATCTTACGGCAGCCGGAATCTGCTTCGATCTGCAGCTCCGGCCTTTGCTTCCGATGGAAGCGCACGACGCGCGTGTTGAACTTGTCGTGACCGAGAGTCTGGTTATTCGCACCCATGCGGGGCCTTCGGTCTGAAAGGAGCCGGACAACGCTTGATTTTGACGCTGAAAGAGAGGTAAATTTGCCCTACCCGGCGCAGATCAAAAGGAAAAAATATGGCCAGAATCAAGAGTGCCCTCGAGCTTGCACTTGAACGCACGCAGGACGTCCAGGGTGACAAGGCGAAGCTTGACGAATTTGAGGGCAAACAGAGAGGCAGACGCGTATACGCACAGCTCGCCGAAAATCCCGAGCTGGACGTCCGGAAAGCGCTGCAGGAAGCTTCGGCAACGAACGCCGGATCGGCAGAAGAGGGATTCGTGGATGCGCTCCTTGCCAACATAGGGCTGCCGAACGAGACGGGAGATATTGAACGGTTGAAAGTTCTCAAGCGCGGATTCGAAGCCATCACAAAGGACCGGAAAGTCGCGCAGATATTTACCCAGCTCGAACAGTTCTACCAGCAGTATTTAAGCAACAAACAGCAGCTTATTGAAGCGATTCGCAAGCAATTCGAGCCGCGGTTACGGCGCAAAGAAGAGGAGCTTGCCCGGCAAACCGGACAGCGGGTGAGGCTTGATCCGGCGGCGGACCCGGAGTTTGCGACGGTGCTCAAACAGAACCTGGGAAAACTTCAGTCTCAATTCAATGAGGTGCTCGATCAGGTGCGGGGCGAGCTAGCGGCGATGCGAAAGACAGATCGTTAGCGCTCGCGGGCGCGATCAGGTAGACGGGTTCAGGCGATAGAATTCTTCCGGCAATCGGTAGAAGTACTCGAGCGAGCGTTGCAGGCTTTCGACGGATACTCGCTCGTTGATGCCGTGGATCATACCGGCGAATCGCGACAGCGTCATCTCCCGATCGTAGAGAGTGAAACCGATCACGCGAGAACCGCGCTGGCGCCAGTACCGGCCGTCGGTCACGCCTCCGACGAACATCGGAACAACCGATGTCCCGGGGGAAAGGTCTGCAACGATCTTCTCGGTAGCCTTTTCCAGTGCAGTCCCAAGCTCGGTGGTGTTCGAAGGAAAGAATTCGCTGAACTCTATCAGCACGTCATCTGCAAGACTTCCGAGCGCGATGCGCAGCTCGTCCTGGACTTTCTCTACGGTCTCACCGGGCATGATGCGAATGTCGAGAAAGGCCTCGGCACTGTCGGCGACTACGTTTATCTTGCTTCCGCCTCGGACCACTCCGGGGTTGATGGTCATACGGCTTGCGGTGTGGAGAAACTTTGCCTCGCCCGGCAGCTCGCGGTAGAGCGATCGGAGAACCGAGTCGATCCCCCATTTGCGCGTGGCAAGAAATCGTCGTAAGCCGCCGCGGATGAGCCCCCGGGTCATCGCCGCGAAAAGAGGTGTGAACACGATCCCGGGCTTGTGCGAAGCTATTCGGTCTATCGCTTCGGCAATTTTCACCACCGCGTTCGACGACATGTAGGGCGTGGAACCGTGGCCCGGCTCCCCACGGACGCTGATACGCACCCAGCAGATGCCCTTTTCGCCGAGAGTAATGGTAACTGCGGGACCGTCGTCCGTTTTCACGTTGAAGCCGCCGAGTTCCGAAACCATGTAGTCGGCTTTCACCCGTGCCCAGTCGTTCTCTACCAGCCACCTCGCCCCGTGCCGGCCGGAAGACTCCTCGTCGGCAACCGCAAGATAGAGCAGATCCCCGGGCAGCGGTCCCAGTTCTGCCGAGCGTTCGGCGACCGCAACTGCCATCGCGGCAGTCATATTCAGCATGTCCAGCGCACCCCGGCCCCAAAGATACCCGTCTTTCAGCTCACCGCTGAACGGATCCACGAGCCAATCGTCGGCATTCGCAGGTACCACGTCGGTGTGCCCCATCAACATGAGCGATGGCGCCATTGGGTCTGTCCCCGGTATCCGGAGCAGAAGACTCTGCCGCGACGGGTGGGGACCGAGCAATTCCGCCTCCAGCCCGTAGTCGGCGAAGAATGCCTGCAGCGTTCGAGCGGAGCGGGTCTCACCGCCGGATTCAAGTGAACCGTCGTTTACACAGCGGTTTCGAATCATTTCCTGGAGCAGCGGGATCAGTTTGTCGTGGACCGCCTGTGGCGTGTTCATGGTTCCCTGATGGTAGCACGTAAGTTACCCGTCGTAAAGAACATAGGTTGCGGCGTTGAGCCGGGATGCCGGTTTGATTTACAATGTTTCCATCATGAGCTCTCAACTGCAGGAAGCCGACTTCAAAACCGGCGAGCGACGAACCGCAACGATTCTTTTCGCTGATATGAAGGACTTCACCACCCTCTCCGAGTCGATGGACCCCGAAGAGATGGACGGGCTGATGAACGATCTTTTCTCCACCTTCGAAGCAATTATCCGGCGTCATGATGGTGTCGTTGAGAAGTACATCGGCGACGCGCTCGTCGCGGTATTCGGCGCTGCCACAATTCACGAAGACGATCCTGCCAGAGCAGTCAATGGAGCCCTCGATTTTCTCGATGAGATTCGCCACCTGAATCGCAGGTTCAAATCGCGGAACATGCGATTGAGTTTTCGCATGGGAATCCACACCGGGCTCATTGCGACAGGCAAAAGGGGTCGGTTTGACGTCGTAACCGGGTACGCGATGAACGTAGCTTCGAGGCTCGAGGAGGCCGCCGCGCCCGATTCGATCTACGTCTCCTCGGCGACGAGAGACAAATGTGCCGACGATTTCCTGTTCGTTGACGCGACCAAAGTCGAAATTCGCGGAAGCGAGGAACAGGTGATCGCCTATTCCGTGACGGGACGCAACACCCGCCCTCTTACAGACTCCTCGGTCTACGTCGGACGTGAAGAGCGTCTGTCCGAACTCATGCGAGCCTATCTGCGTCATGATCCGGCGGACGTTGGGGGATTTTTCATAACCGGCGAGGCGGGAATGGGCAAAACCGCGCTGGTGACGAGGTTCATAGATCGCGCGCAGAGACTTCCGCAATTTGATTCGGCCATTCTGTTCGCCCGCGCGCAGCGATATCGGAACCTTCCTTTTGCGGCGATAACCGATCTCATTGCGAATTACCTCGGACTCAACGCCTCCGACGAAGAGCAGCACATTGTGGCTAGAATTGCCGCGAAACTCGACGTGCCGCCGTCAAGCGCAGAGGAGTTTGCGGCGTTGCTCACCGGTAACCGATCCGAATCCGCCGAGGTTCCGATCTTTGTTCACCTGTACGGAATTGCGGAGAGCATTCTGAATCGTCACGATTCGAGTCCCTACCCTTCGCTGCTGTTCATCGACAACGCAGGCCATGTAGACGGCCAGAGTCGGGACTTCTTTCAATACTTTCTCAAGAACGCCCGCCGACGCCCTTTCTTCATACTCGCTGATCGCACAGTGCTCCCGACAATGGCCGGACTGTTCAGGGGTCTTGTGTCGCTGCAGGTGCCGCCGCTCTCACGGGAGCAGGCAGCCGAGTTCGTCGGTGCACTCTGGCCGGGAACCCATGATGACGCCACGCTCCAGACGATACTTGCAAACGCCGGCGGCAATCCTCTTTTCATCCGGGAGTACGTTCGCTACGCGCGGGAAAAGCGGGACGTCTCGTCGTTGCCTGCGACAATACAAACGATATTTCTCGCTTCGATAGACAGCTACGAACCGGGAGTTCGGGACATCCTGAAAAAGCTGTCCGTCTTCGTGCAGTCCTTCACGCGCGAGGATGCGATCTACATACAACGGAACACCGACGGGGATCCGGAAATTGTAGACAAGGCGATCCCCTTCCTCGTCGGAGAAGGCATTATCATGCAGGAGGGGCGCGTTCTGCAGAGCCGAGGCGAATACGCATTCAAACATGATCTGTTCAAAAAGGCCCTCTACAACTCGTTGCTCAACTTCAACAAGCGGATTCTGCATCGATTGGTCGCGAACAGGATGCGCGAAGGCGGAAACCCGCACACCGTGCGCCTCATCTATCACCTCACTCGCGCCGAGGAATACGAGGAGGCCAAGAGCGTACTGATAAATGCACACGACCGTTCGGTCAACATGGACTATCTGCGATATATCGATATTCTGCTCGGAAAATGCGGCGAAGATGATTATGATACGCGAATTCAGTATCTATTCAGTAAGTCTGCAATCCTTTTCAACAATGGCAACACCGAGGACGCTGATCAGATACTCAAGGAGATTCTCCGCATTGCCGTTGAAAAGAAGAACGTGGCCTATATGGCGAGCGCCTACCATCTACTCACCGCGTACAATATGAAATCGTACTCTTTTCAGAAGGCCTTCTTCTGCGGCAAGAAGGCGCTTTCCTACTACGACCGCCAGGAGGCGTCGGCCTTTCGACTTGCATCGCAGGCAAATGTGATAAAAATCATGAGTCTCACCGAAATCCTGCGCAACAATCTCGACGAATCGTCTCGCCTTATCGAGTTGCTTTCGGAGGAGAAGAATGCTCAATATATGAACACTATCGAGGCGCGCGCCGAACGATTTCTTCTGACAGGCGAATACCGACGTGCGGCCGACATACTTGAGTTTGCAATTCAAAAACTCGGCGATGCAGTCGATGATCACTGGCTCTCCGTACACGCGCTCGCAGTGCTCGCCAACTGGCACCTGTGCGACTTCAAGCGAACCAAGGCCGCTATTCGCTCGCTTCTATCAGCCCGCAGCCAGCACTATTCGAACATCTCGCAGTTTCATGCACAGCTGGCGGTATCCTGCAGGTACACCGAGGAGGAAACTGAGGTCGCTGCCAACATTCAACAGGCCGAGTTCTACGCATATCAGATACACAACGATTTTGATCTGATCGACGCCCTTCGGTCGCTCGCAATTGCGCTTCTGATCCTCGGCGACGTGGACAAGGCGTCGAGAATCGCTCAGCAGGGGATCACCATCGGGCTGCGCCATTCCGCGTACTACCCGACATTTTCGCTGCTTATGGCGCTTGCGGAAATTCACTACTCCCGCGGCGAGTTCGACAACGCGCGTTTTTTTCTCGGCGAGGGCGCTTTCGCTGTCGAACTGAACCCGTTGTTGCACAACCGGGACCTCATGCTCTACTACTACCTCAAGAGCCGGCTGGGAGAGGACGAACTGAGAGTCGACTATCTCGAGGCAGCCTACGGCTTTCTCGAACACGAGAAGGCTGAACTTGAAACGCCGCAGCTCATCAGGAATTTTCTCGCACTTCGCTGCTACGGCGAAATAGAGGGCGAAACAGAACGCCTGCGTACCGCAAGATAGGCCGCGCGTTGACAGCAGAGCCGGTACTGTGGTACATCTGGAACGTAACCGCCTATTTCGAGCGTAATGCGGAGCGTTTCTTACATGGAACACCATACCATTCTACAGTCCGTCCCTTTGTTTGCCGACCTGAGCGCGCATCACGTTCAGGCGCTGGCCAAATCGTGCACCGAACGTAATTTCGCCAAAGGAGAAGAGATCGTCCGCCAGGGCAATCCCGGCGTCGGACTCTTCATCATCACGCGCGGCAAAGTGAAAATCGTGAAGCGTCTGGATTCCGGAAACCAGATCGAGCTGGCAACGCACGGCCCCGGCGAGGTCGTGGGGGAGATGGCGGTTCTCGACGGCGCTCCGAGAACGGCAAGTGTGGTCGCCGAGGAAGACACCACCTGCCTCGTGCTCGCCTCCTGGGCATTTCGATCGTTCATGGAGTCGCATCCCGAAGTTGCCCTTCAGATCCTGCCGATCGTAGTGCGGCGTTTCCGGGAAACGAACGAGGCTCTTCTCAACCTCAAAGCTTCAGTGAAAGAGTAGATAGTCGATGTCATCTCTTTTCGGTCCGACCGTGCGCGTGCTCTCTATCGACGGTGGCGGCGTCCGAGGCATCATTCCCTCCCTCGTGCTCGAAGAGCTTCAACG